>Ga0126384_10003024_pt1 | contig 10188 bp, 9 predicted proteins | sample PanSoiMetPlot_36_FD_92543 | JGI IMG/M metagenome (GOLD analysis project Ga0126384, IMG submission 92543) | Tropical forest soil microbial communities from Panama - MetaG Plot_36 | ecosystem: Environmental > Terrestrial > Soil > Tropical forest > Bulk soil | place: Panama | collected 2016-02-17 | reverse complement strand
TGAGGTCGTTCGCGACATCCAAGACGCGGTTGTCATAAAGATAGAGGCCGGTCACCGCATAGTGCGACTGGGGCTGTTTGGGTTTTTCCACGATGCGCAACGGTCGGCTTTCGTGGTCCAACTCCAGAACGCCATATCGCTCCGGATCCTTGACGTAATAGGCGAAGATCGTCGCTCCCGATTTCTGTGCGGCGGCTCGCTCCACTTTTTCCGGAAGCCCGTGACCGTAGAAGATGTTGTCGCCGAGAATCAACGCAACGTTGTCGGAGCCCACGAAGTCACGGCCGATGATGAACGCTTGAGCCAACCCTTCCGGGCGCGGCTGCTTGGCGAAAGCAAATCGCAAACCCCATTGCCGACCGTCGCCGAGCAGTTCCTCGAACCGAGGGGTGTCGCTGGGGGTCGAAATGATGAGGATCTCGTGAATTCCCCCCAGCATCAAAGTGGTGATTGGGTAGTACACCATCGGCTTGTCGTAGATCGGAAGCAGCTGCTTGCTTACCACCCGGGTCAGCGGGTGGAGACGGGTTCCGCTTCCGCCGGCCAGCACTATTCCCTTCATCGTCGCCCCTCGTCGGTGTTTTCTCGAAGCCACTCCGCGTGGAACTTTTGCAGCGCCACCGGCAGCGCAAGCGGCTGATGCGCCAATTCCTGCTGAGCCTTGTCGGTCTTCAGACCGGAATGCGCCGGTCGCGGAGCACTGAGCTTGGCGTCGCGCAGTCGCGTGGGAACCAACAAGGCTTTGTCGAAGCCAAAGACCTCGCAAAGCAACTTGCCGAACTCGACCCGGTTGATCACTGTCGCTCCACAGGTGTTCCAGATACCGGTCAGCCTGCGCTCGGCGAGCTCAACGAGCATCTCCGCGACATTGGCCGCCAAGCTAGGCGACACGAACTGGTCCTCAAACAATCGGACCTGCTGTCGCTGTGCCAGTGACGTCACCAGCCAGCTTCCGAAGTTGGGTCTACCTGCTGGGGGCCATCCGTAGACCACCGCGGTTCTGGCGATCGCCCAAGTCGGGGTCAAGGTCCGCACTACCTGTTCGGCGATGTATTTGGTGCTCGAGTACACCCCGCGCGGGACTGGCACCACCTCTTCGGAGTAGGGCCCAGCGGTGCCATCAAAGACGTAGTCCGTGGACACGCAGATGACTTGCGCTTGCAAGTTCCGAGCGTTCGTTGCGACGTGAGCAGTGGACTCAACGTTTGACGCGTATGCCGCGACAGGGTCCCGCTCGCACGCGTCCACGTCGGTCAACGAGGCGCAGTGGATAACCACTTCGGGCTGAGCGGCCTCGAACAGCTGGCGAACCTCGCGGCCGTTCGACAATTCACAGGTGAAGTAGGCAATGCTCTGAAGCGGCTGAGGAGAACCGCGCCATGCGCTGTGGGAGCAGCCGGTCACCTGGTGGCCACGTTGGGCGAGCTGCAAGGAGAGCCTGCTTCCCACCAGCCCGTTAGCGCCCGTAACGACGACGCGCATCGACTCTAGCCCAGTGCCGCTTGCAGGCGGGTTCGATACTGAGCTTCGTAATATTGGCGGTACGCGCCGCTCATCACCCGCTCCCACCAAGTCTGGTTATCGACATACCACTGGATGGTTTCTTCCAGGCCCCGTTCGAAGGTGTGCGCCGGCGTCCAGCCGAGCTCCTGCCGAATCTTGCCGGCATTCATCGCGTAGCGGCGATCGTGGCCGGGGCGGTCGGCGACGAAACGGATCAGTTTTTCGGACTTCCCGAGCAGCTTGAGAATGGACTTGACGATGTCGATGTTGCGCCGCTCGGCTTCGCCCCCAATGTTGTAGACGGCGCCGGGGCGGCCGTTCTCCAATGCCAGGAGCAGAGCTTGGCAGTGATCGTCGACGTTCAGCCAATCGCGCACGTTCAATCCGTCCCCGTAAACCGGGAGAGGTTGGTTACGCAGCGCGTTCACGATCATCAACGGGATGAGCTTTTCGGGGAACTGGTACCGACCGTAGTTGTTCGAGCAGCGGGTCACCACCACGTTCAACCCGAAGGTGTGCTGGTAGGCGAGCGCGAAGAGATCCGAGGCCGCTTTAGACGCCGAGTACGGGCTCGAGGGCACCAGGGGTGACGACTCGCTGAAGGTACCGGTTGGGCCGAGGGAGCCGTACACCTCGTCGGTCGAGACCATGAGGAACCGACCGACCTTGGCTTGCAAAGAGACGTCCAGCAGCACCTGGGTTCCGAGGACGTTGGTTTGAGTGAAGATTTCCGGACCGAGGATCGAGCGATCGACATGACTCTCCGCCGCCAGGTGCATGACCGCTTCGATGGAGTGCTTGCGAATCAGCTGCTCCACCAGCGTTCGGTCGGCGATGTCGCCCCGTACGAAGATGTGCCGAGGCTCCTGCTCGAGATCGGCGAGCGTCTCGAGGTTCCCTGCGTAAGTGAGCTTGTCGAGATTTACGACCGTCCAGTCTGGTCGGGTCCGAAGCAAGTACTTCACCAAGTTCGACCCGATGAACCCGCATCCTCCCGTCACCAACACTCTCATGTGCGCAGATCTGGACCGGAGTAGCCGATCCCTCATTCCTTTCGGGGGCGGTACAATGGCAAGCGATCCACCCCCTTGGCAAGGAAGCGCTAACCCCTCGTGATGGATACTTATGCCTTGGCGCTGCGGATCCGGCGCCATGCGGTGCAAATGACCCACCTGGGCAAGAGCTCCCATCTGGGCGCGGTGCTCTCGATGGCGGACATCGTCGCGGTGCTCTACGGCGCGGTGCTGGCCAAGCGACCGGATGAACCGAAGTGGCCTGGTCGGGATCGCTTTGTCCTCAGCAAGGGGCACGCCGGGGCCGGGGTTTACGCCGCTTTGGCAGAAACCGGGTTCTTTCCCGTGGAGCGACTTCGCGGCCACTGCACGAACGGGAGCGCTCTGTGCGGGCATATTTCGCACATCGACGTTCCCGGAGCGGAGTTCTCCACCGGCTCTCTTGGACACGGGTTGCCGGTGGCGAGCGGCATGGCTTTGGCGGCGAAGCGGGATGGAAAGAATCATCGGGTCTTCGTTCTGCTGAGCGATGGTGAGTGTGACGAGGGTTCCAACTGGGAGGCGATCCTCTTCGCTGCCCACCATCGACTGTCGAATCTCGTGGCAATCATCGACTACAACAAAATCCAAAGCCTGGGTTCGGTGGCGGAAACGCTGGCCTTGGAACCACTCACCGGAAAACTCAAGTGCTTTGGATGGAACGTCGTGGAGGTGGATGGGCATGACCACGCTCAGCTCGCTTCGGTGCTTTCAATAGATCCAACCAACAACGAGCTGCCGACCTGCGTGATCGCGCACACCACCAAGGGCAAGGGCGTTTCGTTCATGGAGAACACTGTCCTGTGGCACTACCGCAGTCCGCAGGGCGAGGAGTACCTACGGGCGCTCAATGAGCTGGAGGGGAAGTCGCTTGAGGGATGAGTTCGTCCGCACGCTGATGGAGATCGCTAGAACAGATCGGCGCGTGATGCTGATCACGGGAGACCTGGGCTTCGGCGTCTTGGACAAGTTTGCCCAGGAGTTTCCCTCTCAATACATCAACGCCGGTGTCGCCGAGCAGAACATGACCGGACTCGCCGTGGGGTTGGCGCTCGAAGGGAAAATTGTCTTCACTTATTCGATCGCGAATTTTCCAACCCTGCGGTGCTTGGAACAGATCCGAAACGACGCCTGCTACCACCAGGCGAACGTCAAGATCGTCGCGGTCGGTGGTGGGTTCGCGTATGGGCCGCTAGGAATCAGCCATCACGCCACGGAAGATCTCGCGGTGATGCGCGCCCTCCCCCAAATTACGGTCCTCGCACCCGGCGATCCCATGGAGGTCCGGGCGGCGACTCACGCGATCTACGCAACCCCTGGTACCTGTTATTTGCGCCTCGGAAGAGGCGGTGAGCCGGCGGTGCACAGCGCGCAACCGAAGCTTGAAGTCGGACGGGCAACCCGAATTTTGAACGGAAGCGAGGTCACCGTCTTGGCGACCGGAGCAATCCTCAAGAATGCTTTCGACGCGTGCAAGGCCCTTCAAGCCAGAGGAAAGCATCCTGCTCTTTACAGTGTCCACACGATCAAGCCACTTGACGTTGAGCTACTCGACCAGCTCGCGAGGCGCTTCGAGGTGATCATTACCGTGGAGGAGCACAGCGTGATCGGCGGGTTGGGCAGCGCCGTTGCCGAAGCATTGTCGCAGATGGAGCAACCTCGCGCGCGCCTGAAGATGCTCGGGCTTTGCAGCGGGTTTTCATCGGTGGTTGGAGACCAGAGTTACTTGCGCGAGATCTACGGCCTCTCCGCCAAGCACATCGAGAGCGCCGCCTGGGACAGCTACGCGAAACCCTCCAGCGGCGAGCTCAAGGCGGTCTAACACCAAGGTCCGGCGACGGAATTCAATCGTCCGATCAGGATTGCGATCTGCCGATGATTAGGCGCGGGCTCCGAGCTTCTCATCGTCCCCGGGTGCCGCTCGAGCTTTCCGCCCCATCGTTGCGACCGTGCGCCAGAGAATGTTGAAATCAACGATCAGACTGCGCTCCTGCACGTATTTGAGTTGCAGGCGCAGCTTCTCTGGGCGAATCAGTTCGAAATAAGCCTTGTCAGCATCCGTGTATCCCGAGCTAGCGATGATTTCACCCTCGTTCTGGAATTTGATTGAAGACCAGTCAGTAATTCCTGGTTGGACTCCCAGAATTGCTTTTTCTTCCGCCGTGTACATGTCCACGAACTTTTGAACCTCCGGGCGTGGTCCCACCAGGCTCATCTCACCGACCAGCACGTTGAAAAGCTGTGGCAGCTCATCGAGCTTGTATCGTCGGATGAAATGGCCAACGCGGGTGATCCGATCGTCATGCAGGCTGGTGCTGTCTGGCCCGCCGCGATTGACCCGCATGCTGCGAAATTTGAAGATGCGAAATGGCTTTCCACCGAGCCCGACCCTCTTCCCCCGGTAAAAGACCGGGCCGGGACTGTCCAGCTTGATCGCGATCGCCACCGCCGCCATCGGCAGCGCCAGCAGTCCCAAGCCAGTGGCAGCCGCGCCTACATCAAACGCACGTTTCGCAACTCGGTAGGGTAAGTCTGGCGATGACGGCATGACCGCAAGATATCACGGACGCGCATGCTAAGATGACGCTGGTTCCCAGGGGCGAACTCACTTCCTACAAAGAGAACTCAATTGGCTTACCGCGTTCCTTTTGTCGATCCGAGGGAGCATTACCAACGCTATGCAGACGGCATCGATCGGGCGATCCGAGAGTGTCTGACTCAGGGCGATTTGATCATGCGGCGGCAGCTCAAGGCCTTCGAGGAAAACTTCGCGCGCTTCATTGGAACCAAGTACGCGGTGGGCCTCAACAGCGGTTACCACGCGCTCGCGTTTTCGATGGTTGCCGCCGGCTTGTGTCCGGGCGACGAGGTGATCACCGTTGCCCATACCTTCGCCGCTACGGTGTCGGCGATCGTGCACGCCGGGGCAACTCCGAAGCTCGTCGACGTCGGTCCTGACTACAACATGGACATCGACGCTCTGGAGCGAGCCGTGACTCCAAAGACCCGAGCGATCGTCCCGGTCCATCTCAATGGTCGCGTGTGCGATATGGGGCGCCTCAACTCGATTGCGAAGAAGCATGACCTCTTGGTGATCGAGGATGCGGCGCAGGCGGTTGGAGCCACGTTTCGTGGGCAAAAGGCGGGCTCCTTCGGCCTCAGCGGCTGTTTCAGCTTCTATCCATTCAAGCTCCTCGGCGGCTTTGGCGACGGCGGCGCGATCACCACCAACGATCCCAAGGTGGCGCGAGCAGTGACTTTGATGCGCTACAACGGAGAGGACCGCGAGACCGGTGAATTCCACTATCATGGCCAGACCGCGCTGCTCGACAACGTGCAGGCGGCGGTTCTCGATTTCAAGTTGACGCAGGTCCCCAACTGGATCGCTCATCGTCGGGCGATCGCCGCCTGCTACCGCGAGGGCCTTCAGGGCCTACCCGAGATTTCGCTTCCGCACTTCGCAGGTGCTGACTACGAAGACGTGTATCAGAACTACGTGATCCGAGCGCGACCGCGCGACGAGCTGAGGGCTTTCCTGAAAGAGAATGGAATCGAAACGCTGGTCAGCTGGCCAAAGCCGATGTGGCAGCACCGAGCCCTCAACCTCGGCGACTATCATCTACCCGAAACCGAGGCGATTTGTCGGGAAGTCATCTCGCTGCCGATGAGCGCTGAGACCAGCCCGCAACACGTCGAGGAGACGGTGGCTTGCATTCGGCGCTTTTTCGGACGCTGAGACTCAATCGCTTCTCCAGCGCCTGATGCTGCGGACCAACGGCATTACCGCACCTCGCATGAGATCTGCCATCACGCGGCGGTCCTCAAACAGTTGCAAGTACATTTCCGCGGTGACCGACGGCACCCTGGTGAACTCCAGCGGCTTGTAGGGTGGATCCACGCTGTACCACGACAGTCGCATGTTGTTCTTGAGAAAGACAAAGGGAGTTCTACCTTCGTAGCGAAGATTCGTCTTTAGGTGTGTAGGCAAGTCGTTCCGGACGGCGCCGAAAGATTCTGTCACCAGCGCAATTCCCCCGAGGCGTAGTATTTGTCGGAGGTCACCGATGATCTTTAGTGGCTCAGGAACATGCTCGAGAACCTCGAAGCAGATCACCGCGTCATAGGTTCCGACCAAGCAATCGCCGTAATTCGTTACCAAGCGAATGCGGTCGTTGAGAAGCTGCCGGTGTCCGAATCGCTTGACCGCGAATTGATACGTTTTGCTCCCAGGAAAATCGAAATAGTCTACGCCGAACCCGTGCTTTGCGAGGAACAGCGAGTCATTGCCCGCGCCGTCTCCCAGCATCAAGATTCTAGGAGAAGGGCATTCGGCACCAGCCTGGAACACGCGGAGCCGCTCTAGCGCCTGTTGAATCCATTTGCGTCGACCGGGAGTCGCCCAGCTCACGAGCGTCTCAAAGATGAAGCCATCACCTTGGCGATAGAGCTTCTCCATTCGGTCATTAAATTGGTGGGGCGTTGCCTCGAAGCGGGCGACATCGTTTCTGACGTTGGACCCGAAATCGATCGCCTCTCGCCAGGTCCGGTCCTCGACAACGGATTGAGGCAAGTCGCTGAAGCGCGTGATTTCGTCGACGATCTCGTGAAATTGCACTGGAATGGTGATGTCCATGACTATCGCAACTCTGGTTGGCTATGCGCTTTCGAGCTTGCCCGCAGCGAGCTCGGCCTCGGGCTCGGCGGATGCCGCTGCAACTATCTGACGAATCTGCAAGGAGAGCCGCTTCAACAATGGACGTGTGTCGGAGAGCCCGTTGAGTCGCTTGCCGGGCATAACTCCGACGAAGCTGTCAAACGAGGCGTAGGGCGTGTATCGGGTCTCAAGCTGGCCGGAACGGATCTCCGACTCACTCTGATACTTGAAAAAGAAGGCCATCGCTCGCCGCTCGAGCTGCGGTGTGCGCCACAAGGCATAGCCCTTGGCCAACTCCACGGTCTGCGGAGAGATCAGCCTCTTGACCAAAGACCGGAAACCCTCTGGCCAGCTGCGGTGGTGCCCGTTGTTTAGCGGCGGAACCTCGACGAAGTCGGCGGAAATGCCAGCTCTCCAGCAATAGAATTCGTGCAGCTCCTTCCAGGTCCACTGCGGTTGAGAAACCAACGTATAGGTGCCAGGAACGTGCTTGCCTCTCGCGATGTCAGCCAATGCCTCGGCGATTGTGTATGGGAACACGGAATGGGAGCAGCCTGCCGGAATGTAAGCGCGTTCTCGACGAAGAGTTTTAACGATATATCGGCTCACTGGCTGGAGTTCCCCGTGAACGTGGCCGAGGCGCAAAACGTACACCGGATTGCCGAACTGCTTCCCAGCCCGGATCCCCAGTCTCTCTGAATAGCGCTTCAAGGTACCGTAGGCGGTACGAGCGACCGCATACCTCTCGAGTGCACCGCCTTGGCTCGGCATTCCCAATGCCATGGTGCTGCTGATGTAGATGAAGGGGACGCTGCGGCGTGAATGCTGAATCACGCCCTTGATCAGCTCACGCGCAGACTCTCGGAACTGAGATGGAAGGCCTCGAGGAAGTGAAAAATCCACCACCAAATCGCAGTCTGCCAAAAGCCCACGTGCAATTGGCGGGTCGGCCAAGCTCCCATGCCTGCAATCCATTCCCGCTCTTCGCAGAAAGGCAGACGAAATTTTCGTCCTGCAGATTGGCACGGGAGTGATGTCGTCCATTTGCCTGAGGAACAGGCAGACTTCAGATCCCACCACGCCGTTGGCGCCGATTACTCCGATCGTGAAGTGGCTTCCCGCCATTTCAGCTCTCGGCTGAGCCGGCTCGGTAAAGAGCCTCTAGCAGCTCGGTCGTGAGGGTGCATTCGGCAGCGCTGGTTCGGTTTATGGTGGCGGTCCGAATGCCCCCTAAAAATTCGCACCAATGAGAATGAAGAGTTTGGCGGGGAGTCTTTGGGTGAAGCGGTCCGCGGTCTGGCAACAATCGATAGAAACACCGCCCCGTCTTGCTCTTTACGATGATGTCGTCCGTCAAATACGAGGCGATCACCGAAGCCTGCTTGAAGTCGAATTCCATGCTCTCGCTGGTGTCCTTCAAACGGCTGATGGTCATGTCGCAAGCGATGCTTCTGTTCTTCACGGTTAACGAGACCAAAGCCTCCGTGTGGAGATCATACCCCTCGTCGACAATCATTTGGACGCCTTGGACGTTCACCGAAGTGGCTGAGGTACAAAAGAGCATCTGATCAATCCAATGCACCGCGAACTCGAAGAGTACCCCGCCTCCTGCAAGGCCTACGTTCGCGCTGTACCCGCTCCACTGCGAAGTTCCCGGACTGCCAAAGCCCAAGCGGATCCGCTCCAGGGAGCCGAACAGTTCAGTCTCGATTAGCTCCTTGAGCAAGAGAGTTCCTCCCCAGGATCGTCTCTGGTAGCCGCAGCCCAGTCGATGGGGCGCAAACCAAGTACACATTTCTCGGTGCTCCGCGACCGTTTGCGCGATCGGCTTCTCGAGGTACACCGCGGAACTTCGTTCGCGAAGACTCTTCCAGTACTGACCTCGCGCTCCGTAGGGAATGGCCACCAGAACAACGTCCGTTGCTGGCAGGGCGGAAGCCTGCTCGGGGATTCTTAGAGGCTTCACGCCGTAGGCGTTGCCAATGAGCCTCGCCTTTTTGTAGTCCGAGTCTGCCAACCAATCGATCCGAACGACCGGCTTGAGTGCATGCAGTGTCGGCAAGTGGTAGCGCGCCACCATCTCTCCGGCTCCAATCACTCCAACTGACAGCGAGCTGAGCGTCATCTTGGTTTTATCGATACGATGTCGGTTAGAACGTGGGCAAATCGCCGCACTTCGCGCAAGCCTATGGCAACCACGGCAAGGGGATAGGACAGTAACATCGTAAGAGTGCTGAGCGCGATGATCAGCGCGAAGCCATGCAGCACCCGGACAGTGGCTGCGGCGAGAAGCGCCAGCGGGAGAAGCGCTGCCAATGCGGCCAGAAAGTGTCGGTATACCTGGGTCCGTGAAGTCTGGAGGAACGGCGAGACGACCAGAGGCGCAACCGCCAAACCCAACGCAAGGTCGCTCAACAACCCCGCCGCGACCGCTCCCAAAACCCCGTACGATGGAACCAACACTACTGACAGCAACAGCGATGTCAGGCTGTTCGCAATCGACCAACCGATGAGCTTCTGATGCTTATTGGACGCAAGAAGCCCCCAGGTCGAGGTTCGCCAACCCGCCGAGAGGGTTGCCTGAATCAGCAGCACCGCAAGCACCGGGCGATCGAGAGTTATCGCACGATGTGTCCACAACGGATACAGAGTGGGGGACGAGAACCAGAGAAAAATCGCGAGACCGCCTGTAACCAGCACCACGGCTCGTATCGCCATCATTGCCGCCCGGTTCAAATCCTCCACGCGCTTTCGAGCCCACAGAAAACTCAATTCTGGAGTAACCGGAGCTTGAACCAAAACTCGCGTGTAATCCGGAATGCTGGCAATGGTTCGATGAGTCGAATAGACGGCTACCGCGCCGGGGCCTCCAAGCAAGGCAAGGACAATCAGGACTCCTTCCTGTCGCAAGGTGTTCGCCAGGTTTATTAACCAAAATTGGGTCGAACCCTTGAGGTAGGCGGTGGCTCTCCTCGCAGC
>Ga0126384_10003023_pt1 | contig 10190 bp, 13 predicted proteins | sample PanSoiMetPlot_36_FD_92543 | JGI IMG/M metagenome (GOLD analysis project Ga0126384, IMG submission 92543) | Tropical forest soil microbial communities from Panama - MetaG Plot_36 | ecosystem: Environmental > Terrestrial > Soil > Tropical forest > Bulk soil | place: Panama | collected 2016-02-17 | reverse complement strand
TTTCTTGAGGGTTGCTAATCTTTTACGAAGGGTTGTAGGGGCTTGATTGATCAAGCCCTTCCCTGAAGGAGGAGTCTATGGATTTCCTACAAGTCTGCGGTCTGCGGCGCAGCATCCGCATCTTTCGTCCCTGGCAACAAGTCGAGCGCGAAAAAATTCAGCGTATCCTTGAAGTGGCCCGTCTGACGACTTGTCCAGGAAATCTGCAACCCTGGCGAGCAGTCGTGGTGGAACGCGACAAGCTCTCCTCTCAAGACCGCGAGGCCCTCCTGGCTGCGGACAACTATCAGGGCGCGCACGTGCAAGCACCGCTATGGATCTACTGGTTTGCCGACGTGGACGGCTCGACCGCTGAGACCTTCCGCCAGCGGGTGCATGAATTAGTGGACTTGGGCGCACTGCCAACGTTCTACGGCTGGACCCATGAGACCATTGATTTAGCCATTGTCAAAGGCGAAACCGCGCCGGAAGGGATGCCGGCAATTCACACCTTGATTCACAACCTGCCACGCGAGGCCGCGGCCGCGGTCGCCCGACAAGAAACGGTTGGCGTCTGCGCGGTCGCCACGCTGGCCGCGGTCAACGAAGGGCTAGGCACATGTCTGCACATGGCTGCTTCAGCGGATAAGGTGCCGGTCTTGAAAAGAGTCCTGAAAGTGCCCGAGGGGTGGGAACCAGTCTGGTGCCAACTGGTCGGGTATCCGGCCGAGGAGCGAGAGGCGGGTGGGCAACGACCGCGGCTCCCGTTTGAGACCATCTATTTTGATGGCGCCTACGGCAAGCCCTTCACGCGCGATCCGAAGGTGGTCGAGGACCTCACCAAAGAAGGCTTGCTGCAAACACCAATGCCCAAACCCGGCCGTTTCGAGGAACTGAAACATCTAGCTCGCATGCTCGGGTTCCCGTTGTAAAAAAGGGCACACAGCAGTGCGCCCTTACCTTATTTGGCTGATTGCTGATAGCTGACCGCTGATGGCTGTTATGAACGACATCAAATCCTACACCAGTGTGCAAAAGTGGATCACCAACGTCAACCGTTACTATAATCTGAGCGACGAGGAGTGGGTGGGTCGGCTGCAGATACTGGTTGATTTCTGCCAATCCGAGGACAAAGACCCGGATACCATGATCGCCGAGGCGTTGGCGGAAAAGAGTGACAAGATCGATTACATGCGGCACCTCAAGAAGTTCGTGAAAGCTCAAAACGCAAATCCGCGTATTGCCCACGACCTGGAAAACGTAGTGCGTTCGTTTTTCATCCACAACGGCGCTCGCGTGGTGGTGCGACCGTACGCAGATTCAGTCTAGAATCTAGAGTCCAGGGTCCGGAGTGAGGTTTTTTCTGACGCTAGATGCTAGACCTTGGACATTAGACTTCTTCGAGACTCCGCACTCCTCGCAGATATTCCTGCAGATCACGCAACGTTGCGACGATTCTCTCTAGTGAATAACGGGCATTGCGTGGACTGGTCGAGGGAACAACAAAGACCTGGGCGCCCCCGAAACGATTTGTTTGCCGTCCGGGCTCGCCGTCATTGCCGCAACAGACGCGGTAACCGGTGAGACCGACGAAGCAGACGACGCGCGGCCGGTAGCGCTCGAGCTTTTCCTGTAACGCTTTTGCACCGCGACGGAATTCTACTGGCTTCAATTCGTGGATGCCGCGTGTCGGTCGTTTCACTATATCGGTGAGACCGATACCCCACTCCAATAGTCGCGCGTCGTCCGCTGGCCCCACGGGCTCGGGCACCAAGCCAGAGGCCGAGAGTGCCGACCAGAAGCGGTTCTGCTTGTAGGCAAAATAGTGCCCGACTTGCGCGGAATAGAGGCCAGGATTGAGACCAACGAAGACAATATCTAGTCCTTCACGGAGATAGTCGGGGAGAGTGTCTCCTTGCCACGGAGTGTCTTTTTTGCTTTTTGATGGCATGGCTGCCTGAGCCCGAAGAGAAGGGCGACCGGCCGGTCGTCCCTACAAGTCTTTCCACCAGTCCCTAACCCCTAACACCCGGCCCCCTCCTACTGCGCCGTATAACCACCATCCAGCACTAACTCAGCGCCGGTCATATACGAGGATTCGTCCGAGGCCAGGAACAAGACACCATTGGCAATCTCCTCCGCCGAGCCTTCACGTCCTAGTGGCGTCGCTTGCTCAAAAAGTTTACGGGCTTCCGGATCAATACCCTGAGTGACCATCAGCGTGGTGATGACCCCAGGATGGATCGAATTGATACGAATATTCTCCTTAGCGTATTGCACTGCTGCGCATTTAGTAAGGATCCGGACCGCACCTTTTGTTGCCTGGTAAGCAGCTGCGGCTCCCACGCCGATCAAGCCGGCGATTGAGGAAATATTGATGATCGAACCGCCGCCGGCTTGACGCAGTACGGGGATGGCATGTTTCATTCCCAAGAACACGCCGGTCTGGTTTACCGCGATCACCCTATTCCAAATCTCTAGGGTCGTGTCTTCAATCCCTTCCATGCGGAGAATACCGGCATTATTGACCAAAATATTCAACTTGCCAAAGTTGCGTACCGCAGCAGAGACTGCGTTTTTCCACTCTCCCTCTTGTGTCACATCGAGATGGATATAGACTGCAGAGCCGCCGGCAGCCTGGATCTCGCTCACGGTTTGCAGCCCTTCGGTATCAAGCACGTCACCTAGTACCACCTTCGCACCTTCACGGGCGAACACTTTGCCTTCGGCAGCACCTTGTCCGCGCGCCCCACCAGAAATTAACGCGACCTTTCCATCTAATCGTCCTGCCATCTCAGTTCTCCGTTCTTGTTGAGTAACAAGTAATGAGCGATGAGTAATTCATCGTTTCTCGTTTCTCGTTTCTCGTTTCTCGTTTCTCGTTTCATAAAAACCACCTTCATCTACTTTGCTTCCGAGCCCTTTTTTGAGGAGCTGATCATAGTAACAACCCAACATGCGGTCTGACCACACAGTGACCAACGACCGAAACAGGATGGCATACACCTGTGCGCGCGCAATTTTGACCCGCATCTGCGGATCAAGCAAGTGCGGGGAGCGTCCCACTAATGCCAGAGTAGACAGACCAATCAAGAGCGGCCATGCACACGCCAGGCGCAACCGCCACTCCCGCCGGGGAATCGCCAAGGTGTACGCCCAGCCATCCTGGTACAGTGCAAGCGTGAGATTCAACAACTCGCTCAACAAGGGACGAATGTGTGGCAGCACCGTGGGGTTCAGCAAGTCTTCTGGCTGTATGCCAAGCGCAGTGAGTTCAGCACGCGGGAGATAACAACGTCCGATACGCAGGTCCTGCGCCATATCACGCAGAATATTCGTCAGTTGCAACCCCTTGCCGAATCGCACCCCACGCTCTGCCATCGCTTCCACATCCCAATGCTGTAAAGAGGGAATATGCACGGTGGTAATCCTGGTCCAAAATTCTCCGACGCATCCGGCGACAAAATAGGTATAGCGATCAAGGTCGGCCCGGGTTTCCAGTGCACCAATCTTCCCCTCGCCTTCGCTCGGAAATACTGTCAGGTCCATCTGCATTCCTTGCGTCAGGGTCAGCACCAGATCGCGGATATAGTGTTGATCCTGCTGCTCCATGTCCCCGAGCAAGGTGAAACAATCAGCCAAGCGGGCGAGCAATTCACGCTCGGCAGAGTTTTGCTGCTGATTGCCCAGGCTTTGTGACAGGCTCGCTACCACGGCTGGGCCGGCTTCACCGAACGCGGCACGATACTGAGCGAGATACGTCAAGCGTGACTCGCGTGGTAAGAGTGCGGTGTCAGCGATCGTATCTGCCGCCCGGCAGAACAGGTACGCGAGTCCGATCGGCTGCTGCACGCTCTGAGGGAGCACGCGCAGGCTCAAATAAAATGAGCGGCTCACTCGGGGGAGGATCTGATGTAGAAGAGTTGAGGCCGCAGCAGACATAAAACGTAAAGCGGAAAACGTGAGACGTGAAGCGTTATTGGACTCCTTCACTCAGCACTCAGCACTTAGCACTCAGCACTCATTTGAGCCCCGCTTTGCGCAAGCCGTTAAGATAGCGCTCTAAGTCCGCCGGATCTTTGTAGGGAGAAATCTGCTTGAACACCTCCAGAGAGAAATTGGGATTGATCCGCAGGACTTCTGCCGCCTCAGCTTGGGCCTCCTCCAGCCGGCCTAGCTCGGCGTAGCAAGCAACTAGGCTAAGGTGGGAAAGCACAAAGTTAGGGTTGAGGGTGATGACTTTCTTCAGAGGTACAAGCGCCTCTTCATATCGCCCCACTATACGATAGGCAAAGCCTAAGTCATTGAGGTAGACGGGCGGATAGTGGGGATTGAGGCGCATCGCCTTCTCGATCAACCCGATGCCTTCCTCCGGCCGCCCGGCAAAGACCAGAATTAACCCCCGAATCCTATAGCCCTCAGCATCATTGGGATCGAGAGCGACGGCTCGCTCTGCCTCGGCGATGGACTGCTCATGCTGCTTTTTCCATAGATAGACCCGGCTCAATAGCTGGTGGGGCAAGGGTAAGGAGTCATCTAAGGCAGCGGCCCGTTGCCCCAGCTCAAAGGCTCGCTCCAGCGATTGCGCACGGTCTGGATTCCATTGATAAAACCAATCCTCAATGTAGGTCCAACCCAGCCCGGCGTACGCCCCTGCATACTTTGGGTCCAGCTCGACGGCTTTCTCGAACATCTGTCGCGCTTGCGCATTCGCCTCTTTCTTCACCTCGTAAAATGCGCGGAGAAAAGACTCTAGCCCGCGCAACCAGTAGTCATAGGCCTCCAGGTTGTTGGTGGGAGCGCGTTGGAATCGCTCGCGCTCTTCTTGCGTCAACTTGACCTTCAGCGCCGTCACGATCTTCTGCCGGATCTCATCTTGCAGGGCAAAGATCTCGGTGAGTGGCCGGTCATAGCGTTCGCTCCACAGATGCTGATCCTGGGTGGCATCGACCAACTGCGCCGTAATCCGCACCTGGTCCCCGGCTTTGCGTACGCTGCCTTCCAATACATACCGCACCCCGAGTTCCCGGCTCACCTCAGGTAGCTTGACGGCCTTGCCCTTGTAGGTGAAGGCGGAGTTGCGGGAGATGACAAACAGGCTGGAGATCTGTGAGAGGTCGGAGGTCAGGTCCTCGGTGAGCCCGTCGCTGAAGTATTTCTGCTTGGGGTCCTCGCTGATGTTGACGAAGGGCAGCACGACGACGGAAGGTTTGTCAGGCAGCGGTAATGCCTCTGGCGCGGCTTGGGTGCTAGGTGTCAGGTGCTGGGTGTTGGGGGCCAGAAGGGAAAAATAGCGGACTGCTACAATTGTTACCGCGATCAGTACGAGCCCCGCCACCACCTGGTACGCAGGGCGCACCCGACGAAGCTTGAGGCGGTGTACTTGCAAAGCCTGGCGCAGGCCCTTGGGCGGTGCGGACAGAAGTGCGTAGACTTGAAACCGCTCGGCGATATTCTTCAACTGCGGTCGGCCTCGTGACACTACCGTACCCAAGGGAACTTTCTTGACGACGTCTCGATACACCATGTCCGAGATGCAAATGGTATCCGGCTCGGCCAGAGCCTGGAGCCGGGAGGCAATGTTGACCCCATCACCAAACACATCCCCATCACGTTGAACAATGTCGCCCAGATGAATGCCAATGCGGACATGAATCTGCTCGTCTTTTTCCTTCTCGGCATTGTGCGCACGGAACTGCGCCTGGATAGCTTGAGCACACTGCACGGCGTGCACCACTGAGGGAAAGTCTACCAGGAAGGCATCACCCACGGTCTTAATCACCTGGCCGCTATACTCCGCCACGGCCTGCTGGACGATGTGATTATGCGCGGTCAGCAGCCGCAACATGCGGGCTTCATCAGCACCCATCTGACGGCTAAAGCCCACTATGTCGGTGAACATGATGGCGGCGAGCTTGCGAGTCTCAGCCGGTGCCGTCTCTGACGGTTTCCTGCTCATGGGGGCGATTATGCGGCCCCTTCCCTCTGGCTGTCAAATGGTGCTACAGCAGCTTTCATTTGCCTGTACCCCTCCGAATGTACATCGGGTTATAGTGACGCTTGGCTACTCCACAACGGACTATCAGGTGGAGAGTATTTTTATTTCGTAAGATCGAAATACCGTGTCATGGGTCACAACGATGAGGTCTTCAATTTGGGCTTGCGCAATAAGCATGCGATCAAAGGGGTCGTTGTGATGAGGCAGCAGGTTGCTCGCTCGCAGTGCATGCTGAGCTGAGATCGGAAGCTCAACAAAATCATTGGCAGGGATTTCTTGGTCTATACGGTCAGTTCCTGGATCGATCTTCCCAAGCTGGGCTTTGATAGCAATTTCCCAAATCGTTGCCGCACTGACGTGGACGAGCGAGGTTTCGTCAGCAATTGCCTCCCGAGCTTTCTTGCCAAGTTTTGGATTGTTGCTAAGCCACCAAAGAAAAGCGTGGGTATCCAGTAAGAGCCGTTTCACTCCCGTTCTCCTCGAAATGCGGCGGCGAGGTCTTCAGGTAAGGGCGCATCAAAATCAGGGGCGATTCGCATCTTTCCCTTTAACCGCCCAGGTCGGCGAGCCACTGCGGTCAGTGGAACCAGTTTCGCAACCGGCTTACCGTTTTTGGCAATCATGATCTGCTCGCCAGCAGCTACCCGATCAAGCAGTCGCGATAAGTGAGTCTTGGCTTGGTGAACGTTAACAAGATCCATAGAAAATACCTGATAAATGAACTAAGTTTAGTCTAGTTATTTGACTCTCTAGTTTAGTTCTGTCAAGCGAGGTCCCCACAGGGTTTGCCCTGAGTTCACCAAAAGGCTCGACGAGAATTTGAGAGAATATGCTCTCAACTCTCAGCCTTCCAGCAGCCCTGAATCACGGAACTGCTCTAGCGCCAGGCGGCGCATCGAGAACACATCTTTCTCTTCGGGACTCATCTCAGCAAACGTTCGGTTACTGCCCACAGGCTGAAAGATCGCGTCCCAGCCAAAGCCACTAGTTCCCCGTGGCATTTCGGGAACACTGCCGGAGGTTCTACCAGAAAAGATGCGACAGCCGCTGCCGTCGCAGTAGGCAAAGAGCGTGATTGCCGTCGCGGCGCGGTTCGTTTCGCCCCGTAGCAGTCGGCAGATTCCTCCAGTCCCGAGGCTTTTGAGAAACCACTTGACTAATGCTCCAGGCAAACCATTCCACGCAGCAAAAGCCAGACCGGTATCCTCGACCAGCACTGGCCGACCAAGCAGTGCATAGGCTTGTCTCGCCTTATGACGTACGACCGGTTCAAGATCGACTTCCTGGATTTCTTCGAGAGCTAGAGCCTCTTGAGCAAGTGTGCGTCCAAGAATGCGCTCGACTTCAACGAGTTTGTTGGCACTGCTGGTGATGAAAGTAAGCACGCGTCAGTTTTTCAACCAATACCGTTGCCACTCGGCCAGATGGGTCAGGGTCTCGAGCGAAGGCATGCGGTCAGCGTACACCTTGCCTTGTAAATGATCGTATTCATGCTGGACCACCCGGGCGTGAAAGTCTTTGGCAGTGAAATCTAGAGGTTTGCCGTGACGGTCCAACGCCTCGACGCGCAACTCGCGGTAGCGCGGCACGACGCCACGCAGATCCGGAATACTTAGACAGCCTTCCCAGCCATCCACCGTCTCCTCGGACAGAACGGTGATACGCGGGTTGATGAGCACGGTCAGTGGCACAGGTGGCACCTCGGGATAGCGAGGGTGTTTTTCGACCTCCAAGACCGCAACCTGCTGTGAAATGTGTACCTGCGGCGCGGCTAGCCCCACTCCCTCGTATTCGTGCATTGTCTCGATCATGTCATCGACCAATTGCTGGAATGCAGCTTGGACGATGCTCTCGGAAGGAACGGGCTCGGCGATTCTGCGCAGCACTGGATGCCCCAAGCAACAAACTTTTAAGATAGCCATATGACGCTCTCCATCGCTGCGGCCGCATGAAAATCCCCCCGCGCTCCGCGCTCCCCCCTTTGCGAAAGAGGGGAAGGGGGGATTTGTGTCGGCTGAAGCCTTTGGACGTTCCTTCTTTTAGAGGCCCTTATTTCCTCTTGCGCAGACGCCCCGCTTCTTCGCGATGAAACGCCAGTACCCGGTGGCCCTGGCGATGGAGGGCAACCAGCGTAGCCAAACCTATGCGGTCAATCAGCACACAACCCTCACGGCGCGCCAAGTGCCGCGCTGGCAGAGTAAACAGTCGGTTCGTCACAATCATGGCATGCCCATAACCAGAGGCTTCCAGCACGGCCAGAACCTCGGCCACCACACTTTTGCCAACGCGCCGCTCCTGCCGCTGCAGCCGACAGACGAAGCTTGCTCTCCCACGCGCTAGCAGTAAATCGATGCGCTGGCCTTCCAGTCCCGTAGCCCGGTGCGCCATATAACCCTGGGCGCGGAGCAGGTCGACGGCATGGCGCCGGAACCCCTCATCGCTCATCGCCTCTACATCTCTGAGGATCTCCGCGCGTTGGCGACGTCGCCGCACCAACTCGGACAGCCCCCACAGTCCGATCCCGCCGCCTACCCAGAGGAGAGCCATAGGCCAGTTGCCGTGCAAAGAGATAGTGGCAAACACGAACACCAAGAATACAGCGGTTCCCTTAATAATTAGGGTACGGCAGCTTCTGTCTCTCCACGTTTTGCGTGGCGCGACAAGGGTGGTCGAGCGAGCACGGTCCTGCATACGCGTCATCACTCTTCGCTAAACTGAATTATCGTATCGCGCCTTTCTCGCGCAGTCGATTGATTTCCGCCTGCTGCAATAGCCAGATACCCCAGCGGAGCGGGGAAATCAACAACGAGCGAAAGGCGAATGATGAGTAATGAGGACTGACTAAGACAGAGTGGAGTGCAAAGATGCATCACTCAGTCCTCATCACTTTCTTGCTTACACCACTCCCCTTTCCTTCAATCCAGCCAAATCGGTTTCACTCAAGCCGAGCAGCGCCCCGTACACCTCCGCATTGTGCTGGCCAAGCAGCGGCGCAGGTTGCACCTGGACCGGGGACTCTGAGAGCTTCACCGGACACCCCGGCATGGTAAACCCAGGCCGCTGAGGGTGATCAATGGTAACGATCATCTCGCGCTGTTTGAGGTGTTCATTGACTAAGAGGTCGCCAGTGTCGAGAACAGCACCGCAGGGCACTCCCGCATCCCCCACTAGCTTCATTGCCGTAAATTTGTCTTTGGTCTTCGTCCAGGCAGTCACAAGAGCGTGCACCTCCTCGGCATGCTTACTACGTGCAGCGGGTGAGGAATAGCGATCGTCACCGATGAGGTCCGCCCGGCCGATCACTCGCAGCAGACTTTCCCACATCTCCTCCGAGCTAGCGGTCAGATACACGTAATCATTCGGTCCCTCAGGGGCGCATGGGTAGATGTCACCGGGTGCCATGCCCAGGATACGATTGCCTCGACGTTCTACCGGCTTACCAGTGAGGTAGTGGCCGAGCATTGCGACACGAGTGAAGTTGACGATCGCGTCCTGCATCGCTACCTCGACCTTCTGCCCCTGCCCAGTTTCCAGCCGTTGAATGTAGGCGGCGAGAATACCGATGGCACAGTGGAGTCCGGTGCCAGTGTCGCCGATCGTCGGGCCGGGCTTCACCGGCGGAGACCCTGGCAGACCGGTTACACTCATGGCACCGCCCGCGGCTTGGGCGATCATGTCGAAGCTCTTGTAAGGCGCATAGGGGCCGTAGGTACCAAAGCCTTTGATGGTGGCGTAGATGATGCGCGGGTTGAGGCCGCGCAGCACATCATACCCTAGCCCCAGGCTTTCCATCGTCCCTAAGGAGTAGTTCTCCGCCACAATGTCAAACTTCGGCACCAGGGATTTGAAAATTGCCTGTCCTTCCTCGCTTTTGAGGTTAAGGGTGATGCCGCGTTTGTTGGCGTTGAGCAAGAGAAAATACACGCCATCCTGTCCAGGCTTTTCCGCAAACGCACGTCTCCCCTGATCCCCACCGCGGGGAGATTCGACCTTGATGACGTCCGCGCCCAGCCAGGCCAGCATCTCGGTGCACGACGTACCAGCCTCGAACTGAGTAAGGTCCAATACCTTTACATTTGCTAGGGCTTTGCTCATACCTGTCCCTCCTTCTGCTCACGTTGAAACTCGTTTCGTCATCAGATACCGATCGTGATCAACAAACCCGACCTTGCGATACAAACCGTGCGCATTGGTGTTTTCCCGCTCGACCTCG
>Ga0126384_10003021_pt1 | contig 10195 bp, 8 predicted proteins | sample PanSoiMetPlot_36_FD_92543 | JGI IMG/M metagenome (GOLD analysis project Ga0126384, IMG submission 92543) | Tropical forest soil microbial communities from Panama - MetaG Plot_36 | ecosystem: Environmental > Terrestrial > Soil > Tropical forest > Bulk soil | place: Panama | collected 2016-02-17 | reverse complement strand
CGACCGAGGCGCGCACTGGCGGGAGAACGACGGCTACTCAGACTCCGAGTGGTTCGACGCACAGAGCGAACCAGAAGGACCTCCGGTTCAGAATGGCAGCCGACTGCAGCTCGCGCATGTAATCTTTGAGCACTACTACACCGATTACAACACTGCATTCCCTGAGTGGCCGCTCGATCCAGCCTTGGTCGACTACAACCGTTTTCCAGCGACCGGATCACCGTATACCGATACGGCGAACTGGAACAATCTGAGTCCTGCCGATAAAGAAATCGTGAACCGGATTCTGGTGAACTATGGCAAGGCTATCGAGGCGTACCTGCGAAAGCTGGTGAGCCGTAATGCGCCCTTCGACCGCTTCGTAGCTGGCGACGACAACGCCATCAGTCAGGACGCGAAAAAGGGCTTGAAACTCTTCATCGGGAAAGCCGGATGCGTGGGTTGCCACAACACTCCGCTGTTCTCTGATGACGATTTTCACGTGATTGGCTTGGCGATTGACATTACTCTGTCACCGCACGCCGATCCGACGGAGAAAGGCCGCGTCTTCAACCAACCGTTGATTTGCGATCCTACAGTTGCTGATGGAGACTTCAACGTTAACGGCCACTTCAGCGACGATCCCACTACGACTCGCGATGGCAACTTTTGCAGCCAGAACATTCCGGTTGGTTGGTGGCGTACCAAGGGACTTCGCCAGGTAGCCGAAACTGCGCCCTATTTCCGCGATGGCCAGGCGGCAACGCTCGATGATGTCATCGAGTTCTATGATCGCGGAGGAGATCCTGCAGGCAGGTTTCTTGGTGGACCTAAGGAGATTCGCCCATTGCATCTATCGCATAAGGAGAAAGAAAACCTGAAGGAGTTCTTGAAGACCCTGACAGGAGATGCGATACCGGCACAATACCTGCAGGATTTACACAACCCGTAACTTGCCTTGGCAAACACTCTCGACTGGTGCGCGGGATGAAAGTTGCCATTCTAAGGAGCCTAGGCTGTTCATCTTGAAAAATAGCCGGTCTTGGTTCGTATTGTCACACCTTCGATTTTCGGCCGGATCACGATCTTTCGGAAGCTATCGTCTTTAGCTTTGTTGCTGGGGTAATACGCGATGTCGTAGGAGGTACGCAGCTCCTCGGCGATTTGGGCGAAGTACGTTTGCGACTCGATCTTTTCGGCGTTGATGTGCAATCCGCCAGTTTCCTTGGCGAAGCGGTCCATCACACTGATGCCGTATTTGTTGCGGGCCGTGAGCTTTCCGTGCTTGCTCTCGGTGTACCGGATCGCATAAATCGGAACGTTCTCCGCCTGTGCCGTTTCGATCGTGGTCATCATGTTGTGCGAGCTTGAATTGTCTTCGCCGTCGCTGAACATAAGAATCGCCTTGCGGCCTTCCGATTTGGCCAGCTTGTCCGTCACGCTGTAGAAGATCGAATCGTAGAAAGCCGTGCCGAGATCGCGATCCTCTCGCGGCCCGATTTCGGGGAATTTCCCATTGCCCTTGACGAAACGCGTATAGCTTTCCAGCACTTGCTCCGGGGAGTTGGTGTAATCGCTGACCAATCGCAGATGATTGCCAAAGCAAACCAGGAACACGCGATCCTGTGGTCGCAAAACCTCTCTCAGGAAGAGCTCCAGGTCCTTCTGATGCTGCTTGCCAAAATGATCCTGACTTCCGCTGGCATCGACAATGAGCCCCAACGTCAAAGGCAAATCTGTGCTCTTGGCAAAAGAGTAGATCTTCTGAGGAACAGCGTCCTCATAGAGCTCGATATCCTCACGCGTCAGGTTGGGAACCATTTTGCCTTGGGAATCCCGCGCCACAAATGCCAGATTGACCAGGTTGACGTCGACATGGATGAGAGTTTGGGAAGCCGCACCCCCGGTGAAGCTCAAAAGGCAACCAGCCACCAGTACGGCGCTAACGGTAATCCCGAGTGTTCTCGCACGTGTATGCATGCAGCAATTTCCTTCTCGCAATATACGAATACGTGGCCAGAAACGTTCCTTCAACATCGCAAGTCGAAATTCAGCGTTGGCAGCTCAGCAGCAGAGAGAAACATGAATCGAGACAAACCGGCATCCGCAGAGTGTTCCGCGCCATGCTCCAGAACAAGAGGCGATTGTTTCGCCAGCTTTTCATGCAACTACAGAGTTGGCCCATGATGAGCTGAACGCGAAACAGAGAATAAGGGAGTAAGAAGGATGCGGTCTCGTGCACTCAGCGCTGCCGGATGGCCGCAATGGGAACTGCCAACGGCAGCAACAACCACAGTGACTGCCAGCGATATTTGCGGAACGTTGCGGTTTTGTCTTCCAGTTCGTCGATGATCTCGTCGCGGCAATCACCACGCTTGGCCATCGCAATAGCAAAGGCCAACAGGACAGCATATGTGAGTGCAAGAAACATCAGGTACACGCCGAGCAGTGTCTGCCAGAGCGCGTGGCTGAGGAAGACCCCTGATCGTAGACTCAGGATTCCGACGATCAGACCGACTACTACTGCGATGGTGTATTCGGCAATAATGAATTTCGGGCCAAGAAACGTCAGCTCCACGGCTATCAGCTTGCGTACCTGAATCATCCGCTGAAGCATATACCGCGATTGCCTGCGACCAGAAGCAGTTTGTAACGGACGCTCGCGGGCGCTATCATCGAAGGTTTGGTTTGGCAGGGTCCCGACATTCTTATGCGCCATCTTCCTAACAATTCCTGGGTACCGGGTGTGCCGTCTGCGCCTGTGGAGGCGGCATGCTAAGAAGCTTCTTCATCAAGCTTTCTGAAAATAATTCACTTCGTCATTTTGCTGAAAACTCAGCGCTGGGCTTGCGGTTTTCCAGCCGATTTGTAGCCGGCATGCACCTGGCTGACGTGGTGCGTGTCACTGAGATCGTCAACCGGCGAGGCGCCAGCGTGAGCATCGACAACCTCGGCGAGAACGTTACAAATGTTGATGAGGCCAAGCAGAGTTCGGAACTCTACCACCAGATGCTGGACGAGATCGCCACGCGCAAGCTCAACGCCAACATCAGCCTCAAGCTCACTCACATGGGTTTCGATGTCAGCGAAGACCTGGCGTTTAAGCTGGTCACGGCGCTCGTGCAGCACGCGGTGCAGATCAACAGCTTCGTGCGCGTCGATATGGAAGGCTCGCCTTACACGCAGCGCACGCTCGATTTCGTGCGACAGCTACATCGGCAGCCTGGACACGCAGGCAAAGTCGGGACGGTGATCCAGAGCTATCTCTATCGCAGCGAAGACGACGTGAACCAGCTCATCTCCGAAGGAATTCGCATTCGCCTGTGTAAGGGCGCGTACAAGGAGCCTCCCGAGATCGCGTTCCCCAAAAAAGTGGATGTTGATGCGAACTATGTAAAACTGGCGAAAATCCTGCTCAAGAGCGGTATCTATCATGGTCTGGCGACGCACGACGAGAAGATCATCGAGACGATGAAGCAGTTCGCGAAAGCGGAGAACATTCCTGCGACGGCATACGAATTCCAGATGTTGCACGGCGTGCGCCGCGATTTGCAGTCGAGGCTGGTACGCGACGGCTACGGTATGCGCGTGTACATTCCGTTCGGGACGGAGTGGTATCCGTACTTTATGCGTCGCTTGGCCGAGCGTCCCGCTAACGTATTCTTCATTGTAAGGAACATATTCAGGCAGTGAGGTGAGTCGAGAAGTCGGGCGCGAAATCTAAGACAATCTTCCCGAATCGCTTTGCCGCGCCCGTTCATCCAATCGTGACGATGGCGGAAGACATAAGGCACGCCAGCGTGTTGGGCGGTTTTACCTCGATGGTTGAACCTTCGCGGGAAGATGCCTCCATCGACCTTGCGACGGCCGCTTTGGCGATTGCGCGCACGGAGTACCCAGCACTTGATATGCTCCATTATCTGGCGCGTCTCGAAAAATTGGCGGAACGGGTACGCGGTCGCATGCGAAGTAATCCAACAGCTCGCGAAACCCTTGCTATGCTGAATCGTGTGCTGTTCGACGAAGAGGGATTGCGTGGAAATCGGCACGACTACTACGATCCGCGTAATTCATTTCTGAACGACGTGCTGGACCGCAAACTTGGGATCCCCATTACACTGTCTGTGGTTTATATGGATGTTGCCCGCCGTGTCGGATTCCCTATGGCAGGAACCGGCATGCCGGGGCATTTTCTGCTCAAGCACTATGATGTGATGGCGGGCGAGATTATCATCGATCCATATAACCGCGGGCGCATCGTGAGCGAGGCCGAGTGCCAGCAGCGCCTGAACGAAATCTATTCCGGCGAAGTGGAATTGCGTCCTGAGTACCTGCAGGCGGTCACGCATCGCGAAATTTTGACTCGTATGCTGAATAACCTGCGTCAGGTATATTTCACAAAGCGGAATTTTACGAAGGGATTGGTCGTTCTCGACCTGCTGTTGGCTATTCCTCCAGCGAATCCTGAGCTGCTACGTGAGCGCGGGCTAGTACGATTGAGCCTCGAGCAGTACCTCGGCGCCGCCCGGGATCTAGGCAGCTACCTGAAAGCTTGCCCCAATGCCGCCGACGCTGAGGACGTTGCGGAGACGCTCGATATGCTACGTCAGTTACTGGCGAGACTGAACTGAGGTCCATTTGCTGCAGGGATGCGCCGTTCGATGGATACTGTTGGCCGCGGCAGAGGAGCTGTTGCAAGCTGTTTGCAGGGGTAAGATCACCTGCTCCGCGAACCTGGAATTTGGGCTGGCATTCGCGTACCCATATCGGTTTTGTGGCGCAAAATGACAAGGACAACAGCGTAGAGGGTTTTTCTGCAGTTGACGAAGATGAGACAGCAAGCGTATTAACAGCTTTAGCAGCTTGCGTTTCAACAGCAAAGCTGGGTACGATAAAGACGTCCTCCAATCGCCGCACTTCCCGTGCAGGCGTTCCTCGCGCTAAGGGTTCCAGGCGCCAGACGGACGTAACTGATTCGAATTCAAAAACGATTCCAACCGCAGAAGCGCTGATATCTCCGAGCAGTACCGGACAAACGGCCAGCAAGTGCGGTTCATAACTGTGGGAGTCCCGCAATCTGCGGGGAAACGAACATAACTAAGAGAGCAACATGAATCAAGGACCGAATCCTCCTTCCGGCAATACCGGAGGGAAGGGACGCAGACGGCGGCGCGGTCGCCGCGGACCTTCTCCGCACCAAGCCAATCAACAACACGGCAAGCCACAGGCTCAGGGTCAAGGCCACCCGCATGGTCCAGGCCACGGCCACGGACAAGGGCAGGGCCAGAACAAGCACGGCAGGCGCTTTGGCAAAAAACGCTCCGGCGGTCACAAACAGGGCGGACGTCCGGGCCAGCACGAGCCGCTTGGCGGTGTATATTCCGCCCCTATGGATCACAGCTATCGCGCTGTACTCGGGGACCACGATGGCAACACTCACATTCCCGAGCGCAATCGCGGTCCGCGGCCAAACCCGGGCAATGAGCCCGTTCCTCCTCCCGTTCCGGCTGACGCACCCGCTCGAATCTATGCCTTTATCGACGACTTGTTCTTCCTCGCCAAGATCAACGAAACGGCACGCAAACTCGGCGTAAAGGTCGAATTCGTCAAGACCGACAAGGACGTCTATGAACGTATGGGTCAGAACGGAAACGACAAGCCGTCGCTCATCATCTTCGACCTGAACAACCTCAATGCCAAGCCGTTGACGGTGATTCCCAAACTCAAGGCAAAGCTGAAGAAAGATACCAACATCATCGGCTTCCTTTCGCATGTTCAAGGGGAGTTAAAGGTGAAGGCGCAGGAAGCCGGGTGTGACATGGTGCTGCCGCGGTCGGCGTTTTCGCAAAACCTGGCGGCACTGCTGAGGCGCCATTCAACTGCCGAAGACGAGCAGGCCGACCACGGCCAACCCGTTTAGGCCAACTGAACATTGAGGCGGTTTAGGAACAGAAGCGGCGTCGTGCGGGCTGCTCTCGTTGTTGCCATCGTGCAGTCTTTGCTAGCCGCAGCGCAAAACCCGGTTCCGCAGCCGTCGCCCAAGCCCACTTTCTATCGCGACGTTTTGCCCGTTCTGCAAGATCATTGCCAGAACTGCCACCGTCCGGGCGAAATCGCGCCTATGCCGTTCGTCACGTATCAGCAGACGAAGCCATGGGCAGCGGCGATCAAGCTGGCGGTTACGTCTCGGGACATGCCGCCCTGGTTTGCTGATCCTCGCTTCGGTAAGTTCTCGAATGACCCATCGCTGACCCCGCAACAGATCAAGACCATCTCGGAGTGGGTGAACGCTGGCGCGCCCATTGGTTTGGCCAAGGACGCTCCACCGCCGAAAAAGTGGACGAAGGGCTGGAACATTCCCGAGCCCGACAAAGTCGTACGGATGCCGGTGCCGGTTGCAATTCCGGCGCACGGCGATGTCGAGTACATGTACGAAATTATCCCGACGGGCTTCACCGAAGATAAGTGGGTGCAGTTCTCCGAGGTGCGTCCTTCGAGCCCACAATATGTGCATCATGCCGTCGTCTACGTTCGTCCGCCGAATTCGACGTGGCTGCAACCGGCTCCCGTTGGTGTACCGTTCACGGCTTCGAGCTTTACGGATCCCAAGCTGCGCGCCGAGGCCCACGAAACGACCACCGACATGCTGCTGGTGTACGCTCCCGGCAGCGAGCCCGACCGCTGGCCCGACGGAGTGGCGAAATTCATTCCCGCCGGCTCCGACATCGTGATCCAGATGCACTACACGGCCAACGGCAAAGCCGGCACGGACCAGACGAGCATTGGAATGGTGTTCGCCAAGCAGCCTCCGAAGCAGCGCGTGCTGACACTACAGCTCACCAACCACACGTTCATCATTCCTCCGCGCACCAAAGACTACCGCGTCGACGTCTGGGGCACATTGCCGAACGACTGTACGCTGCTCAGCTTTCTGCCGCATATGCACCTTCGGGGACAGGCATTCGAGTACAACATCCTTCATTCCGATGGGTCGGGGGAGACGCTCCTGCGCTTAAATCATTACCACTTTCACTGGCAGCTCAGCTATCGACTGGCTGAGCCGCGCTTCCTGAAGGCCGACACCAAGCTGCAAGCGGTCGGCTGGTACGACAACACCGAAGACAATCCCCACAATCCTGATCCGAATGTCGAAGTACGGTGGGGAGGCCAAACTTATGAAGAAATGATGGTGGGCTTCTTCGATGTAGCGGTACCGGCCGGCATGGATAAAGAGCAGTTCTTCGTGCGGCACTGAAGCTTGCGGCTGGCTCCGGGGACTCGGGCTAAAATCAATCTCGATGATATCTCTCAATCCGCGCGACCTGCGCATTTTGCGCCGATTCCTGTTGGATTGGTACGACGCGCACCGCCGGGATCTACCCTGGCGGCGCGGGCCTGATCCGTATCGCGTCTGGGTCTCGGAGATCATGCTGCAGCAGACACGCGTGGCTGCGGTACTCGAGCACTATGCACGCTGGATGCAGCGCTTTCCCACCGTTCAAGATTTGGCCAAAGCCCGCGAGCAAACCGTTCTTGGGCTCTGGAGCGGCCTTGGCTACTACCATCGGGCGCGTTGGCTGCACCAGGCCGCGAAGGTCATCGTCCAGGAGCGTGAGGGAGAATTTCCAAACACTGCTGCGGGTTGGCGTGAACTCCCGGGGATTGGCCGCTACACCGCTGCTGCCATTGCCAGCATCGCCTTCGGCCAATCCGTGGCCGTAGTGGACGGCAATGTCGAGCGCGTTCTCGACCGCATGTTTGGCGCATGCGACCAGAAAGAGAGAAACTGGCAGCGTGCCGAAGCTCTACTCGACCGGTCGCGTCCCGGCGACTTCAACCAGGCGATGATGGAACTGGGCGCGACGATTTGCACGCCAAGATCTCCGCAATGCCTAGTTTGCCCGCTGATCACCTGGTGTGCCACGCGGGGCGCTGTTGCTGCCCTACCCCAGCCTGCACGCAAGCGCAGGCAGATACAGTACGTGTTCGCGACCAATGGCGGTGCGGTTCTGCTGGTACAGCGTCCGAGTAATGCTCAGAGAATGGCGAACATGTGGGAGCTACCCGAACCGCCAGACGCCTCGAATGGGCAGGCACTCGCTTCCTTCCGCCACTCTATTACCGATACCGATTATGATGTCGCTGTACTGGCTGGCTCAGATCGACTCATCGAAAGCCTGAATGGCAACGCTCGCTGGTTCACTCGAAAACAATGGCAGAAATTGGCTCTCACCGGGCTTACACGCAAGATCCTCCAAAAGCTCGCCCCTGCGACCCAGACTCGCCTCTGAGAATCTAAGCTTGTAGATCCATGGGAGAACGATGCGCATGCCCGCACTTGTAACCGGTAAACTTGCCCCCTCTTTCAGGTTGAAGACCACTGACGGTAAGACAGTTAGTCTGAAGGACCTGCTGCAGCACGGTGCAGTTGTCCTGGCATTCTTCAAAGTTACCTGCCCGGTTTGTCAGTTCGCTTTTCCGCTGTACGAACGTTTGGGGCGAGCTCACAAGGACGGCAAGGTCACGTTTCTCGGCATCAGCCAGAATTGTGCTGCCGAAGCTAAAGCCTTCGCGCGCGAATACGGCGTGACATTCCCGATAGCCATCGATCATGCTGCGAACCACTATGCCGTCTCGAACGTCTACGGACTCACCAATGTCCCGACCCTGTTCTACATAGCAAGCAACGGCGAGATCGAAATGTCCTCCGTTGGCTGGTCGAAGGCCGATGTAGACGAAGTGAACGCCAAGTTGGCAGGGCTCGATCACCTGCAGGCCCCTCCACTCTGGCACAAGGGAGAGGACGTTCCGGCCTTCCGTGCGGGTTGAAGCTCGAAGAACTGATCCGCGGTCGCGGATCATGCCAGACTGTTAACTGATGGGTATGAAAAGAAACCACACGATCAGCAGCGCCTCGTCTTCGGCCGTCGCCTCTGGACACGTTAGTCGGGGATAAAATCGCTATTCCGCCCGTAGCGCCATCATTGGGTCGACTTGCGCTGCGCGCCGGGCAGGAACGAGTCCGGCTAGAATCGCCACGCAGATCAGCAGGACAGCCACCCCGACGAAGATCAGCGGATCGCGTACGCTCACACCATACAGAAAGCTGCGCAGCGTCCACGTGCCAACGACGCAGAGGAAAACGCCAATCGCAAGCCCAATCAGGACCAGACGCAAGCTCAGCTTCAGTACCATTGCGAAGAGCTTCTGCCGGGTTGCTCCCAGCGCAATGCGCACACCCATCTCGTACATGCGTTGTGCGGTGGAGAATGACACGACGCCATACGTACCAATCGCTGCGAGCAGTACTGCTGATCCGGCGAAGCTGAGGAAGAGCCACGCCATCGACCGCTCCTGCGTTTTCGATGCGATTACGACACCTTCCAGCGCGCGCACTTCGCTGACGGGCACATCGGGATTCAGCTCAGTCACCGCGCGGCGAGTCTCACCGGCAACGTACTGCGGGTCCCGGGAGGTCCGCACCACCAGTGCCATGCTCGAAGGCAACTTCTTGTCGATGCCGACTGCCTGAGGGTAGGGCATGTAGACGACACCGCCGCTGATCCAATCGGGTGTTTCAGAGGCGACACTGTACAGTCGAACGTCGCCAACGACGCCGACCACCCTCCGCCAGGGTTCCCCGCCCCACACGGGGCGCAGATGCTTACCGATGGGATTTTCCCCCGGCCAGAAGCGCTTGGCCGTCGCTGCACTGACGATGACCACCAATTCGGAGTTCTCGCTGTCTGCGTCTGTAAACTCACGCCCGGCCAGCAACGGCACATGCATCGTTTGGAAGTATTCCGACGTTACGGCGCCCGCCCACAACATCGGCGCCAGTGTCTGTCCGGGAACATCAGGATGTCCCTCCATCTCCGCAGGAATTGCCGGTACCTCGCCGCTAAGCGGCACTGCGTTTGTGGCCGCAACTGCCGAGACCCCGCTGATGGCTTGCGCATGCTGCAGCAGCTGCGTGTAAAGCGCCACGCAATGTGCCCGCTCCTGACACAGCGAATCGTTGGGCGTGACCTTTACCGTGAGAATCTGCTGCGGGGTAAATCCGGGATTCACCTGGGCCAGCACCCAGAGACTCTTGACCAGCAATCCCGCGCAGACGGCCAGCACTACGGCCAAGGCAACCTCGCCGGTAATCAGGGCGGCGCGGCCACGCACTCCCGCAGACGAAGCTGTGCGGCGTCCGGCGGAGCGAAGGGTT
>Ga0126384_10003020_pt1 | contig 10197 bp, 5 predicted proteins | sample PanSoiMetPlot_36_FD_92543 | JGI IMG/M metagenome (GOLD analysis project Ga0126384, IMG submission 92543) | Tropical forest soil microbial communities from Panama - MetaG Plot_36 | ecosystem: Environmental > Terrestrial > Soil > Tropical forest > Bulk soil | place: Panama | collected 2016-02-17 | reverse complement strand
GCGAAACGCCAGCCCGGTCGCAATTCCTAATTCGGTCGCGAACTCGATCACCTCTTTTAAAGCCGTGATTCGATAAACCGAACCGTCGAACCGGCTGGTGGTGAACATTTCACCCTTTCGGTCGAACGCTATCGCTGTCGGGTTGGTAACGTCGCCCGAGAACTCGCTAACTACCCCTTCCGAGGTGATGCGGTAAATTGAAACCGGCACATGCTCGCCGCGCGACCCAGACCTCGTAACAAACAACGAACCGTCAGCAGGATCGAAAGCCGGATTGGCAACCGGGTGTAATCCATCGACGAGCTTCCGCCCAACGGTGATAGTTCCGCGTTGTGCCTTACCTGATGGGCCCTTCAAATTCAGTTCTACGACGCCGCTGCCGGTATTGCCGGGAACAAGCGCAAGCAGCCGCTTGGAATTAGCAGCAACCGTGTGGGGCCGCCGATCCCCACACCAGATTTCCTGAGAACGCGCTTCAACTGACTGCGGCAGCAGAATTGCTACCTCACCGCCCGGAATGGCGGCGGGCGGATCAATAATGACGTCAGCAGATCGCTTCATGGGTCGTAAAGTCGATACATGGTAAGTCGATGAACCATCCTTGTCTAATCTCAGCAACAAAGTCGAACATGCCAGCGCGTGATATAATTGACGACAGTTAATGCGAAGTCTTCACGGGAACACGCACGGCCTCAAACCCAATCAACTGCGACGAATTGAAAAGCTGTATCAACGGCGAATACCGCCCCGGCAGGTCTTAACCACGGAGTTCGCCCGCCAACTGGCAGCCCTTTCCAGTGAAACTGGCCGGCAGATCGGTGCGCTGATCGATCGTAAAGGCTACGTTGAACATGTCGTGGTCGGCGACGCGCGCCAGATTCAGATGCCGGATTTCAAACGCGTGCGGGTGGCGACCGATCGTTTTCGTGGATTAAGGTTTGTTCATACGCATTTGCGTGGCGAGGATCTGACGCACGACGACCTTACGGACCTGGCGTTGCTGCGGCTGGATCTGATGGCGGCCATAGACGTCGATCCGCAGACAGGTATGCCCGGAGCGGTCCATGCCGCGCACTTGCTCCCGCTCGCGGCTCACGATGCGAACGGCGGCTCAGCACAGTTTGCCTTTCTGAAAGCAACTGCGCCGTCGCAAATGGATCTCGACTTCATCTCGCTGATTGATGCGCTGGAAGAGGAAATGGCGCGCAATCGCCGCGTGTCCCGGCGAGCTGGCACGAGTGAGAGGGCCATTCTGGTTAACGTGAGCGACAATTCACGGTTAGACGCGGAGGACTCGCTCGATGAGCTTCGCGATCTTGCAGAATCTGATGGTCTCGACGTGATCGACGCGCTGATCCAGCGCCGTCCCAGGGCTGATCCCCACACGGTTGTCGGCAAAGGCAAACTTGACGAGCTGCTAATCCGCGCGATGCAGCTCGGCGCTGACGCCATTGTGTTCGACCGGGAGCTGCAGCCATCGCAGGTGCGAGCGATTGCCGAGGCGACCGACCTTAAGGTGATAGACCGATCGCAGTTAATCCTGGATATTTTCGCTCAACGGGCCCAATCGCACGAGGGTAAGATTCAGGTTGAGCTGGCTCAACTTAAATATCTCCTGCCGCGACTGGTAATGGGGCAGAACTCCGCGTTTTCGCGTCTGGCCGGAGGAATCGGCGGGCGCGGTCCCGGCGAAACAAAACTCGAAACCGATCGGCGCCGCGTTCGTGACCGAATTCATCGCCTGGAGAGAGAACTCGAATTACAACGCAGACGCCGCGAGCAAAGACGCAAAGAACGGCTACGTCATCAGGTTCCAATCATCTCAATCGTCGGCTATACAAACGCCGGGAAGTCCACGCTGCTTAATGCCTTGACTGCAAGCAATGTTCTTGCGGAGGCGCGAATGTTTGCGACGCTCGATCCGACCACGCGCCGCCTGCGGCTGCCGCGCGAAGAGGAAGTAATTATCAACGACACAGTTGGATTCATTCGCGATCTCCCTCCCGATTTACTCGCCGCGTTTCGCTCGACACTTGAGGAGATTGCCGGGAGTTCATTGCTTGTCCACCTCGTTGACGCCGCGAATCCGCGTTGGCATCAGCAGATAGCATCCGTTAACCGGATCCTGACGGAATTGGGATTCGGTCAAATTCCGCGGCTGTCGGTCTTCAACAAAGTAGATCTCGTCGACGAGAGCACTCTCGCCGGGATGCAGCGGCAGGCGCTGAGCGAATTTGGCACTGAGTCGATTGGCATCTCGGCAGCCAATCCCGCAACATTTGCAGCGCTACTCGGCCGCATTCAAATGCAGTTCTTCCCCCGTCACGCCAAAGGAACTACGTCCACTCAGAATCTGGACGATAGTTTGCGATAGGTTGTGTTCAGGTCCTCGGGAAGGACACGCGTTTCGCCGACGCTGGTCATAAAATTTGTGTCACCTACCCAGCGCGGCACGATATGCATGTGAATATGATTGGCAACTCCCGCGCCTGCCGCTCGACCAAGGTTCATGCCAAGATTAAAGCCGTCGGGATGGTAGACGCCGGCGAGCACGTTTTCACAACGCTTCACCAGATCGATCATTTCATCCGTCGTTTCTTTCGGAGCGGAATTCAGATGAGCGACATGGATATAAGGCGCAATCATCAAATGTCCGCTCACATAAGGATAGAGGTTCAGCATCACCAGATTGTAGGCGGCGCGATGTACTACAAACTGCGTTTCATCAACATCCGGATTGTCGCGCGCTCTGCAAAAGATGCAGAGGCTGGCGTCGGATGACTTGGATTCCGCAGAATTGATGTACTCGTTCCTCCAGGGACTCCAAAGTATTTCCACAGTGGCGATCGGAAGGTTACCTGGTGGGTCCTGAAGCAGTTTGATTAATTAACTCCTTCAGTTCTTTTCCAGCCTTGAAATAAGGAACTCGTTTAGCGGGAATGCTGACCGGTTCGCCGGTCTTTGGGTTACGCCCGCGGCGGGCGCCACGTTTACGGACGCGAAAGCTGCCAAAGCCGCGTAGCTCGATCTTTTCGCCCTGGTTCAAACTATCGATGATGCTTTCGAAAACGATTTCAACCAGGCGCTCAGCGTCCTTTTTAGTGAGTTCGGCCGCGTTCGCTACATCATCAACGAGATCAGCTTTGGTCATTCGACACCTCGCTACAGAATCAAGAGCGGTTGTCCCAGTGAAAGACGAGACGGGGCTCGGCAATGGTCGCCGAAGTGAGCGCTACCTTATCAGAGGCGCGACGTTCCAGCAAGGTTAAAACGCCACGCCGCAACATGTTACGAAGACGAACCGGCCATTTTGTTTCCCCAAACTGAAACCGCCCTCGAGCGGCCCGGCGGCGTTACTCTTTGCCTTCTTCGCCTTCTTTACTGCTGGTGCCGAAGTCGGCAAGCTCAGCAAGTGATGCCATGCCGCCGCCTGCTTCGGAAGTGTAGATTTTCGTTTCCACGATCGGTTCATCGTGAGCCGCAGCGCGGGCGGATAAACCAATCTTGCGATTCTCGGCATCTACTCTCAAAACTTTGAACTCCAACTCCTGGCCGATTTGGACCGCATCTTCCGGTTTGTTAACCCGCTCATCCGACAACTCAGAGATGTGGCACAAGCCTTCGAGATTGTCGCCTAATTCAACGAAAGCTCCGAAGCTGGCAAAACGAGCAATCTTTCCGCGGACGACGTCACCAGGCTTATGCGCGGCCACAAAATCATTCCAGGCGTTAGGTTCCAAATCTTTAATCGAAAGCGACATCCGCCTGTTTTCCGGATCGATGGCCGTAATCACCGCATCAACCTGCTGGCCCTTCTTGAGGACCTCACTTGGATGTTTGACGCGGCGCGACCACGAAATGTCCGAAACATGCACCAACCCATCAACGCCATCTTCAATCTCAATGAACGCGCCAAAGTCAGTGAGGTTACGGACGCGGCCGTGCACGCGCGCACCAACCTGATAACGTTCAGCGAGACTGTGCCACGGATTGTCCTGGACTTGTTTCATTCCCAGGCTAATCCGTCTCGCTTTGGGATCGACGCTGAGCACTTCAACTTCAACGGTGTCACCCGGACTGACGAGTTTGCTCGGGTGCTTTACCCGCTTGGACCAGCTCATTTCCGAGACATGCACCAGACCTTCAACTCCCGGCTCTAGTTCGACGAATGCGCCATAGTCGGTGACACTCGCAACCTTTCCCGTGATGCGCGCCGTGGGTGGAAAGCGCTCTTCGATGGTCTCCCAGGGATCGGGCAACAATTGTTTATAGCCCAGCGAAACGCGTTCGCGGTCCCGATCGAATCTCAGCACTTTTACCTGGACGTTGTCTCCAACTTTGAAAACGTCGCCGGGATTTTGTACCCGGCCCCAGGACATGTCGGTGACGTGCAGTAACCCATCAACCCCTCCGAGATCAACGAAAGCGCCGTAGTCGGTCAAGTTCTTAATTTGGCCTTCAACAATGATGTCTTCTTCGATCTGTTCGAGTGTTTTGCCTTTACGATCGGCGTTGCGTTCTTCAAGCACCGCCTTACGTGATAGCACCACATTGGAACGTTTCCGATTGAGCTTGATGACTTTGGCTTCGATCTCCCGCCCGCGCAAAGAATCGAGGTTGCGTACCGGACGCACATCGACCTGAGAACCAGGAAGAAATGCGGCGATGCCGTCGATGTCCACCCGCAATCCACCTTTAATGCGTTCAATCACCCGACCCTTAATCGGTGTTCCCTCATTAAAAGCTTTCTCCAGATCGTCCCACGCACGCAGCCTTACCGCATCAGCGCGGGAAAGGAGCGGAAACCCTTCTGCGGTTTCCATGTTCTTGACCAGCACATCGACTTCATCACCGGGCTTGACGGCGATCTGGCCATTCTCCAGGAATTCGTTCGGGTTGACGATACCTTCGGATTTGTAACCGAAATCGATGACCACGCCGCGTTCTGTCAAACCGACCACTGTGCCGCGGACTACTTCGCCTTCCTGCAACGAAGATTGTTCCTGCTCGAATTGATCGAGCATCGAACCGAAGTCTTCGCCACTGGACCGACTCTCTTCGTCGTCTTTAGGGGTGGTGGTTGCGTCGCTTGAGCCGGCAGGTTCGCTCAGGTCGCGCGAGTTGTTTTCGATTAAGGGTTGATCGGCGCTGGAATCACCAGCATTGGTTATCGTCTCTTCAGCTGACATGCAGACTCCTACTCAAAACTCTCCTTCGGCGCGCGGCGTTCGCGCGTCGATCCGGCGAAGTAGGCCCACAGATCAGAGTCGATCGCCTTGGTCTGTGGTGTTGGTGTCAGTTCGATCGGAGGAGTGTGCGAGCGTCAGAGAGTGAAAAAGAAGTTTGAGTTTCGATTTCCGTGCCCGTAGTCTTCCCCTGGGTTCCGACTAACACCGGCCGCTTTTACCGGATGGTCGGAATTTACACGTCGTCAATAATGAGTGTCAAGGCGACTTACGACGTTCAAATGCTCATTAACCCCTGATCACCGCGTGGAGTTCATTGAGGCCTCGGCGCCACGCGACACGACGTATACACCGGCAGAATGTGAACCGACGAACAATGTGTTTTGATCCCGGGAGTCGAGCGCCAGGGCCCAGATCTGCATGCTTGGTAACCGGTGCTCCCGTGCGTCGATTCGCGTCCACGTTGTGCCGGCATCCGAAGATCGATAAACGCCGCCACCGAATTCACCATTCTGAAACGCATTCCCGGTGAACAATTCATTTGTGTTGCGGGGATTGATCAAAATGCTGGTGAAATCTCCAAACGGCAGGTTTCCTCCGCGATGCGACCAATGCTCGCCGCCATCATGCGACATAAAAAATGCTTCTTTTGTGCCGACATAGATGTAAGCTGAACGCTGCGGATCCTGAACGACGACGTTGACCGTGGACGTAGTTGGGATACCGTTTACTTGCTGCCAGGTTTCGCCGCCATTTCTGGAAACCAAAACGCCCGAGGTGGCAGTACCGACAAACATGAGCGACGGATCCTGGGAATTGACTGAAATGCATGTAGTGCGCGAGTCGAAAGGGCTGCCGTAGGGGATTCGATCCCAACCCTCATTTACATCCAGGCTACGGAAGAGACCGGCATTCGTCGCCGCGAGCATCGTTAAATGGCCAGCACTGTCGGTGTAAGAGATTAGCGTGTTCACCGGATCGGATAGTGACAACACGTGGGCTGCGGTAACAATCCCGCCGGCAACGGTCGTGACCCCGAGCGCCGCCAGGGTCGTGTCGTCTAATTGCCCGGTCACGGTCAGGTATCTGTCGGTCTGAAAACGCTTGATTGCCGCAGCGGTGCGCGGACCGAGTTTTCCATCCGGAGTTCCAATCTCATAACCGGCGCGATCGAGCGCTTCCTGCGCCCGACGGACGAGTTGATCAGACACGAGCGCGGTTGGACCAGTCTGTGGAACCGGCACAATTCTTTGGTCTGCGCTCGTCGGAGCCGGATTGCTCCTCGGGCGATCGGGAGGTGGCTCCTGAGACATTGTGCGCTTAACTTTTGCACGCGATGTTGGGTGTCTTCTAACCGGAGCAGGTTTTTGACCGACGACCGCGCTCCACGACAATCCGCGGTCCGTTGAACGATAAAGACCCAGATTTGTACCGAGGTAGATCGTATCCGCGTCCCGCTGATCCTGGATGATGGAATACCCAATCAGCCGAGGAGGCATATTCTTCATTGATGGTTGCCAGGAAGCCCCGCCGTCTGCACTTACAAAGAAAAAACCACCGCCAGTTGTTGTATTGATGGTCGTGGCATAGATACGATTCGCTACTTCTCGATCCTGCAGAATCGCGTTTACAAAACGGCCGCTGAATCCGTTATTCGTCGGCACAAAATTCTTCCCCGCATCAGTCGAGACCATTACGCCGTAGTTGTTAGTGCCGATGTAAACGATATTCGGGTTCTGAGGATGAAGCGCAATCGAGTTAATCTCCAGTTGCCGTGAGGTAGTTACCATCCAGGAATTGTTCTCGCCGCCCTTCGCCGAGCGCCAGAAACCTTCGGTGGTGCCCGCAAAGACCAGTCCGGGTACTGAAGGGTGCTGCAAAATCGCGCGGGTGCGGCGCGACTGCGACGGGATTCCCTGCACCTTATGCCAATTCTCGCCGGCGTCTTCCGTTTCGTAGATCCCACTGCACGCGGAAGCGATGATGTGCTTCGCGTTGCGAGGGTCAATGTCGATCGCAAAAATATCGGAATCGTCAATGATGCCGTTTTTGATAACACGCCAGGTCTTACCACCGTCGGTGGTTTTGTAAGGCAGGTACCAGGTGCCCGCGTAAATTACGTTAGTATTCCGCGGATCGATCGCCAGCGACTCCACATGTACCGGCGTGTCAGCCGAGGGCATTGGCTCCCATGTGTCACCGCTATCGAGAGATCGAAAGATCCCATTAAAGGTACCGGCGATTAAGAAATCAGGATCCTTACGAGACTGAGTGAGCGAGTGAAGCGCTTCATTTTTCAGCTCGGGAGCCTGTCGCCATGTTTGCCCGCCATCCTTTGACTTGAAAAAACCGCCTGGGTCTTTGTGACGGTGCGCCGCAACGTAGAGAACTTTCGAATCTCTGGGGTCGACAATGATGTGGTCAACTAAAAGCTGCGGCCGATTAAAGTTCGCCAGCAGGCGCCAATTGCGCGCCCCATCGGTGGACGTGTAGATCTGCCCGTCCAGCGTCCCAAAATAGAATCGGTCTGCATCATTCGGATCAACCACCAGCGCCCGCACGTCGCCGCCACTCGGTCCGGAAACACGCCAATCTGCGGAATAAGGGCCGCGGCTATCAGAACGATCGACCGCTGCGACCGAGGGATCTGGGGACAGACTGAGAGTGACTGAGACTGACAGTACTACGAGCAAGGTAAGAGTAATTCGCTTCATAACCTCGATTTCTTCCGGGGAATCATTAGATGCAGCAAAACGCGCGAGGGCATTCCGCAGAGCATTATACGCAGTTAGGCGCGTTTCCGATAGATGGGTTTTTACGTCGCCGGCAATGATGCGACCGTGGAAAGCCAAACGAAAAGCAAAGCGGGCGGCGCTGTTAGGCACCGCCCGCTTCGGAAGAAGGTCGCACTCTCACTCAGAGTAGCGAACGTTTGGGAATCTCTGGTCTTACTCTTCACCCCGTCGTCGGCCGCGACGTCCGCGCGCCTTCTTGCAATCCGGACAAGGCGAAACAGCACCCGTGGTATCAGCCGCCGGCGGTGTTGCACCCGACGGAACGATCCACAGATCGACTCTCAATTCAGGCATGCAGCCTCCGTCGACAACCACGATCCGGCTGGCATCGATGCCACGCGTATTGACGAGGTAGTCCTTGGCGCGATTTGCTCGCGTCTGACCCTCTGCATCGCAACTGCCGTAGCCAATGATGTAGCCCTGCGCCGTCGGGTCGTTCTGCAACTGGATCGCAAAGTTATCAAGTCTGGCCTTTTCATCATTGAACCTGATGTTGCCGTAGGTATCGAACTTCGTCGGCAAGACCGGCTTAGCAATGTTGGTCGTGCACGAGGCGGTCCGTGTGCAGTTTGGATCAATGCCGCCAAGTTCCACAGTGGCTGTGACTGAACCGCCTGCTGGAGCACCCGTAACGGTAATCGACGAGGTGCCCTGGCCGCTCGAAATCGTGCCGGCCGACACTGACCAGTTGTAAGTCTGCGTTCCCGGACCGCCACTTACATTCGCGGTGAACGTAATTGGCTGATCGGGCTGCGCACTATCCGGACAACTGACGCTCACCGTCGGGCACGGTGGCGGAGGCGTTACGCAATCTGCGCAAGCCGCCACGGTGACGGTCGTAGTCGCGAATGAAACACAGCCGCAACCATCATCGACTTCAACGGTTGCTGTATACGTTCCGGCACTCACCCCACTGAGGTCCCAGGTCACATTAGCGCCATCCCCAGTAATACGGCCGCCGGTCACACTCCACGTGTAGAGCAGCGTGTCGCCATCCGGATCACTCGCGGTGGCAGTAAGCGCGCTCGTCATCTGAGGTGATGTCGGGCAGGTTGCTGATGTCTGGCCCGGAGGACATGGCAAAGTAATCGTGGTCGTCGCCGCTGCCAACGATACTGTTGGCGGTTGGTTTGGCAGAACCGCAGGTACGCGCTCGTTGCGATGTCCGAACCAAACCTGAGCCCCATAACCCCACGGGTCTTCTGAGAAGACGAAACCGCGCGGAGGGCCGCCAACGGACGTGCCTGATACGGGAACTGTTCCGCGGCCGGGAACGTTAACGCCCGTGACCTGCACTACGGGCACGGAGAATGTCGCATTATTAAAACGACCTGAGCTCTGCTCGTTTAAGTGCTGGCGAATCCATCCAGCAAAGCCCCACCAGCGAGCCGGGTAAATCTTTACGCCGCCGAGCCACTCAACCGGTTTGTTCTCGAATGCGTTGTGCGTACGGCCGCCAACGTAAGTCGTCGAGCGCAGTTCGAACATCGGTTGAAAGTGCTTATTCACCGGAAAGTCGAAGCCAAGACCTGCCTGGAACTCATCTGGCCGATCAAGCAGAGTATCGCCATTAGGTCCTTTTGGATTGGTGACGAGAATGTAGGTCCCATTCACTGAAAGCTGGACCCGTTTGCTGAGACGAGCTGAGACGATTCCAGTCAGACCGAAGTCGCCCCATTTGCCACCTGGTCCTGAGCCGCGATTCAGCATATTAAATCCGCTCGCGTCGTCAGCCTTATCAAAATAATATCTCCAGAACGGCATGAGAGCGATCCCAACCGGATTTTTTAGTGACGTTAGGCGCCACTTGGCTCCCACCTGAAGGTCGTTTAGGGTGCTTTCACCATAGAGTCTGTTTAAGAATGGTGCTCCCGGCCAATAACTGGGCGCCACGGTAAAAGTCGACGGCACTACGATAGGAAGCGTCAAGTTTGTCGCAGGAAGCGTCGTAGTAGCTAGAACGATGCCCGGAAGAATGCCACCGACCGGCGAGCCGTATCCCGGATAAGCACTGGCCGCGCCAAAGGTCCCGCCGGATCCGATAATTGGCGGACCTAAGGTTGTCCGTGTGAATCCTGGAAAACCAAAAAGCAAATTACCCTGACCCGGTGATAAGCCGAACGTTGGACCGGCCTGACCGGTGAACGGATACGGAACGAATGGCTGGCCGCCGTTAAAGTAGACGAACGTTGCGCCTCCAGTCGCAGTAGTGCAAG
>Ga0126384_10003018_pt1 | contig 10198 bp, 7 predicted proteins | sample PanSoiMetPlot_36_FD_92543 | JGI IMG/M metagenome (GOLD analysis project Ga0126384, IMG submission 92543) | Tropical forest soil microbial communities from Panama - MetaG Plot_36 | ecosystem: Environmental > Terrestrial > Soil > Tropical forest > Bulk soil | place: Panama | collected 2016-02-17 | reverse complement strand
TTCGCCCAGACTCTTGCCACGCAAGGCTGGCGAACCATGGCGTCGAGTGCCGTGTCCCACGGGAAGGCGACGCCCTATCTCCCCATCGCTGATTTCATCAGGGCGTATTTCAGCGTGGAGTACGGCGACGACCCGTGGATGGTAGCCGAGCGTATCGCCGGTCAGCTCACGTCGCTCGACGAGACGCTGCTGCCGGCCCTCTTCCCCGTGCTCACCATCCTCGACATACCGGTCCAGGACAAGTCATGGCAGGTGCTCGACCCGCAGGAGCGCCGGCAACGCACCCTCGACGGAGTAAAACGACTCGTACTTCGAGAAAGCGCGGCCCATCCGCTGCTCCTCGTCTTCGAGGATCTCCAGTGGATCGACTCGGAGACACAAGTGTTCCTGGACGCCCTCGTGGGCAGTCTCCCCGCTGCTCGTCTCCTCCTTCTCGTCACCTATCGCCCCGAATACCGGCACAGCTGGGGCGCGAAGGGGTACTACAGCCAGCTCCGAATCAATCCGCTCTTTCCCGAGAGTGCCGAGGAACTGCTCCACGTCCTGGTGGGTGACGACGAGACGCTGGCACCGCTGAAGCCGGTGTTGACCGTGCGAACCCAGGGAAACCCCTTCTTCCTCGAGGAATCCGTCTGGGCACTGGCGGAGGCACACGCCCTCACGGGCGAGCCAGGCCGCTATCGTCTCAGCGGTTCCCTCGACGCTCTCGATGTCCCCGCCACCGTGCAGGCGGTTCTCGCGGCTCGCATCGATCGCTTGCCGACCTCCGCGAAAGCCCTTCTCCAGACCGCCTCGGTCATCGGCACGGACATCCCCTTGCCACTCCTCCAGGCGGTCTCCGAGCTCGCCGATGATGAGCTCCAGATCGCCCTGAGCAGCCTGCAGACCGCCGAGTTTCTCTATGAGGCCAAGTTCTTCCCGGATCGCGAGTACAGATTCAAACATGCACTCACGCACGATGTGGCGTACCAGAGCTTGCTTCACGACCGGCGTCGCCTTCTCCACGGTCGCGTCGTCGAGGCGATCGAGCGTCTGTACGACGGGCGTCTTCCGGAGTGGGTCGATCGGCTGGCGCACCACGCCGTCCATAGCGCCGTCTGGGAGAAGGCCTTCGCCTACCTTCAGCAAGCGGGGGCCAAGGCGATGGCTCGGTCGGCGTATCAAGAAGCGGCGAGTTACTTCGAGCAGGCCCTGGACGCGGGCCGTCATCTCCCGCCTGATCGTGAGCGCCTCCAGCGGATGATCGACCTGCGCTTCGACCTTCGGGGCGTCCTCGTCCCGCTCGGACATTTCGAACGCGCGGTCGAACGTCTCGCCGAGGCTGAAGGGGTGGCGGAAACGCTTGGAGATCAGCGGCGGCTCGGGTGGATTTCCGGCTATCTGAGCTCTTCTTTCAGATCGCTGGGGGAGCACGCGCGCTCGATTGCGTGCGGACTGCGAGCGCTCCGCATCGCCACGACGCTCGGCGACTTCTCCCTGCAGGTCGCGGCCAACTGCTACCTCGGTCAGACGTACGCGGTCGTTGCCGACTACCCGCCCGCGATTCAACATCTCGCCTGGAACGGCGACCACGTGCCACGCGATCAGATCTACAAGCCCTTCGGCATCGCCGGCCTTCCCGCCGTGCTGTCACGCGCATGGCTGGCCCAGGTACTCGCGGATCAGGGAGCGTTCGCGGCCGGGCGGCTCCACGGGTCAGAAGGGTTGACGATAGCCGAGGCGGCTCAGCAGCCATTCAGCCTCGTCATCGCCCGCTGGGGGCTCGGCCATCTCTATGTGGAACAGGGTGACACCCAAGCGGGGATCTCGCTCCTCGAGCAAGGTGTCGAGATGGCGACCCGCCTGAGCATCGCCGGGTGGGCCGGCACGCTGATGCCGACGCTCGGCTATGCGTATGCGGTGGCCGGGCGCCTCCGTGAAGCCATTCCCCTCCTGGAAGCGAGCCTGAAGCATCTTGGCGAGACGCGCCGAGGCCACGCGCTCTTCACGGCGCGGCTCGGCTACGCGTATCTGAGGGCGCGGCGGGAGAACGAGGCCTCCCGGCTCGCCGCGGATGCCCTCAGCATCGCGCGTGGCCGGGGCGAACGAGGCTACGAGGCGTGGGCCCTTCACATCCTCGGGGAAATCACCGGGCACATCGCCGTATCCCGCCCCGACATCGCGATTCACCATCACAGTGAAGCCCTCGCCTTGGCCCAGGACCTGGGCATGCGCCCGCTCGCCGCTCATTGCCATGTGGGTCTCGCGAGGCTCTACCGCGGCACTGCGGAGCGTGAGAAGGCGCAGGACCATTTCACAACCGCCATGGCCATGTACCGGGACATGAGCATGCCGTTCTGGCTGGAGAAGGCGGAGCGAGAGGCAGGAGAGGCGGCCTGAGCGGTCAGACCGTGCAGACGGTTGCTTCCACGTCGAACGGACGCTGCGCAGGAGCGCTGGGTAGACGAACAGCTTGCGGAACGGATCGATCAGAGCCATGTAGACGGACGTCAAGCGGCCAACGCTCTGCACATACATGCCGAAGTAGAAGCGATACCTTCCAAGCGGAAGAGGCTACGGGACGCGCGCTGACTCTTCCCTCCAGATCACTGCACAGATTTCGTGGGCGCGCACCCCTGACACCGTGCATTCCTTCCTGCCGGCCGCGATGGCGAACCCGCAGACGATGCACTGCCCTCTCCCGGTAGCTCGCCTGGCTGCGATTTCCGTCGCGGAGGTAACGAGGCGGAGTATCCCTTCCCGCAGTCGCTCCCGAACCACTTGCCGAATCTCTACTTCGGGTAACTCGGGTGCCATGCGGCTACGAAGCCTACCATCAGGGCCCGCTCACGCATGTGACGAAAGCGTAACGTGAATGTCTCGTTCGCTTCATCTGCTCCGGCGGTCGTATCACGCTCTTAACGGTTTCGTCACGCTTACGAAACCGGAGCCGCGCTATTCGGATGACGTCGAGGGCTACACCGGTCCGGATCGATCCCAGGAGGGTCGAGTGATGAAGCGATTCATCGTATTCATGGCCGTCGTCCTGGCCGGCACCTGCATTGGCGCCGCCGGTGCACGGGTGACCCCTGCCCCGCACAACATCGTGCTGTTCATCCCCGACGGCCTCAGAGCAGAGATCGTTGACGGCCGGACGGCACCCACCATGGCCGCCATCAGGGACCGGGGAGTTGGCTTTCGCAACAGTCATGCGCTGTTCCCCACCTTCACGATGCCCAATGCCTCCGCGATGGCGACAGGCCATCACCTCGGCGACACGGGTACGTTCAGCAACACGATCTACACGGGCTATCCCGTGAGCACGGCCGGGGGGAGCCTGACGCCGTTCCTCGAGAGCAACCCCGTGCTCGGAGATGTCGACGAGCACTTTGCCGGCGACTACATCGACGAGCTGACCATCCTCAAAGCCGCGCGCGAACAGGGCTTCAGCACGGCCATGGTCGGCAAGCTCGGGCCAGTCCTCGTCTTCGACCACACGAATCGCAGCGGGGCGCCCACCATCGTCGTCGACGACTCCACCGGAAGCGCCAACGGCATCCCGCTCCCGGCAGAGATCACACGGCGCCTGGCCGATCTGGGGTTGCCAACCAAGACGCCCTCACGCGGCGACAACGGCACCGCCGGCAACGCCACCACGCCGGGTACGACGGTGGCGAACGTGACGCAGCAGGGCTATTTCGCCGACGTGGCGACCAAGGCGCTGCTGCCGCTCTTCAAGGAGCGGGGCAAGCCGTTCGTGCTTGTCTTCTGGTCCCGCGATCCTGACGGCAGCCAGCACAACCAGGGCGACAGCCTCAACCGTCTCGTACCCGGAATCAACGGGCCGACGTCGCTCGCCGCCATCAAGAATGCGGATGACAACCTGGCCAGGCTCCGGGCCGCGCTCGACGCCCTCGGCCTCGCAGAGACCACCAACATCATCGTCGCCGCCGATCATGGCTTCACGACCATCGCGAAGGAAAGCGCCACGAGCGCCGCCGGCCAGGCGAGCTATGCGGACGTACCCCGCGGCCTGCTTCCGCCAGGATTCGTTGCCCTCGACCTCGCCCGAGAGCTGGGCCTCCCGCTGTTCGATCCGGACGCCAAGAACGTCCAGATCGAGCCGGGAAGCCACCCGAGCCGCGCCAACGGACTGATCGGAGCGGACCCGAGCAGTCCCGAGGTCGTGGTGGCCGCGAACGGCGGTTCCGACCTCGTCTACCTCCCCAAGCAGGATCAAGCCATGGCGGCGCGGGTCGTGGCGGCGCTGCTCAAGCAGGACTACATCAGTGGTCTCTTCGTCGATGATTCGCTGGGGCGTTTCGCCGGCACGCTGCCGCTCAGCGCCATCAACCTGAAGGGCTCAGCGCTGACCCCGGTCCCGGCCATAGCCGTCAACTTCAAAACGTTCACGACGGGATGCAACCGCCCGCTGCTCTGTACCGTGGAGATCGCCGACACCATCCTGCAGCAGGGCCAGGGCATGCACGGAAGCTTCAGCCGAGCTGACACCATGAACTTCATGGCGGCGATCGGGCCCGACTTCAAAGCGGGCTTCGTGGACGAGGCCCCCGTGAGCAACGCTGACGTTGGCGTGACGATGGCCCGGATCCTGGGATTGCGGCTTCCGGCCAAGGGCAAGCTCGTCGGCCGGGTCCTCGGAGAGGCCATGCCGGGAGGCTCCGTGCCGCGCTACGCGACACGAGTCCTGCGCTCCGCGGAGTCCGAGAACGGTTTGCGAACGATCGTGCAGTACCAGGTGGTTGGGGCGACGCACTATTTCGATGCCGCAGGGTTCCCGGGGCGGACGGTCGGCCTCGAGGAGCACCCTGCCCCACGCGCTTCCGCTCCAACCCGCTAGCGGATCACCCAGTTAGGGGTCTGCCAGAGCCCGTGCCCGGCGCCTGCGGTTTCCCCGCCGGCGGCTCGAGCCATCGCTCCTTGGGCACGGTCACCGGCGCGGGCGGATCGAGCACGTAGTGAGGCGACATGATCTGCACGCCGTGCTCGTTGAACGCGTCCTGGATGTTGGCGTTGAGGGCGCTCAGCACCGCGGGGCGCCGAAGCTGGTCGAGCAGCCTGACGCGCAAGACGTACTGAATGTAGAAGTCCGAGAGGGCGGTCTGCAAAACTTCCGGCGGCGGCTCTCGCTCTAGGTCCGGGGTACGGGCCGCAGCTTCCACCAGCAGCGCGTGGACCTGGCGCCAGGGGGTGCTGTAGCCGATCGACACGGAAGCCTCGAGGATCGAGGCGCGCGCACCCGCCGGCCGCGAGAAGTTCCGCGTGGTGGTCGCGAGGACCACGGTGTTGGGGATGCTCACCTCCTCGTCGGCATAGGTGCGGATCTTGGTCGAGAAGACGCCTACGTTCACCACCGCCCCCTCGATCTCGCCGACGCGAACCCACTCGCCGCTGCGCAGCGCTCGCGAGAAGGTCAGGATGAAGCCGCCGGCAGCCTGGCCCACGATGCCGGACGCGCCCAGCGACAGCATCAAGCCCAGGAGCACGCTGAGCCCCTTGAACGCCTCGCTGCTGGAGCCGGGAAAGTACGGATACGCCATGGCGAGCGCGAAGAGCCAGATGGCCGCGGTGACGAGGCGGCGGGTGGGCTGCACCACCTCCGCATCGATCCCGAATAACCGAAGGCGGCCCGCTTCGATGCCTCGCGCGACGATTCGCACGATTCGCACGACGAACTCGGCAAGGGCGGCGATGACCGCGATCATCACGAGGCCCGGCACCGCCTCGATGCTGGCAGTCCAGACCTGCCCGACGATGCCCGCCACGAAGCCGGTCAGGCTGTTTGCCCACGGGCGTGTGTAGGGAAACAGCGACAAGACGAAGCGCAGCCACTCCTCCAGGAAGACGGCCACGAGAAGTCCGAAGATGATGTGGCCGGCCGCCCGGACCATGCGCACGATTCCCGCATGCTCCTTGAATCCCAGATGCAGGCGCCGAGCCAGTTGAGCGTCGATCCGTCGCTTGACCAAGGACCGCACGACGGTCAGGAGCCACACCGCGAAAACAAGCACCGCCGTCGCCACCGCTGCCTGGACAAGTTCTCGCACGAACGCCCGGCTCGGTCCCCCTTGCCTGGCCGCCGCGATGGCTTCGTTGAGGCGCTCGACGACGACAACCGCAGCCTCCTCGAAGGTCTGGCCATCGTTGGCGTCGAGGTCACCCTCGAGGACCCTGAACGTATAGATCCCGTCGATGAACACTTCGAGAGCTTGGGCCGTCGGTACGACCTTGACGGTGCCTGCTCCGCCCTTGGCCAATACCTCACGAATGCGCTGGTTCGCCGCCTTCGCACGCGCCTGCGGCGTATGGCCGACGTACGGAGCCCTGAAAGTGAAGATGTCCCGATTGAAGAAGCGGAGCGTCGCGGGCTGCGGCCCCGTCTCGGGAGCTGCGGCGGCCACCCTGGGAGATGGAGCCGGAGGCGGGGCACCGCTGTCGGCCGCAAGCGCGACCGCCGGCCATACAACGGCCAGAAGGACAAGGATCCTGGATGCTCGCCACATCTCTCTGCGCCCCTCTCTTCTCAACCTGCTCCCCGTTTCAGCGCGCGACCAGCAGCAGCCACGGTGTGCCCAGCACCAGATATACGAGCACGCAGACGCTCACCGTCAGTAGCCCCAGCCGATAGAGCTCCCCCTGCGCGAGGTACCCGCTTCCGACGAAAATGACGTTCTGGCTTCCCCCCTGCGGAGTGAGGGTCGAGAAGTAGCTGCTGGCGAACAGCAGCATGAAGGCCATCAGAGAAAGGGGAACGCCGGCACGCACCCCGACGTCCAGGAATACGGGGAACAGCGCCAGCACGTGCGCCCCCTGACTCACGAACATGTAGTGCATCAGCACGTAGAGCAGGAGCAGGATGACGTAGGTAGCCGGCCACGCGATGCCCGCAAGCAGGGCCGTCAGCCGCTCGCCGACGTAGCTCATGAAGCCCAGCTCGTTCAGCTGTGTGCTCAGCGCGAAGAGCACCGCGAGCCAGAGGAAGGTGACCAGGGCACCCCCCTGCAGATCCATGTCCGCGAGCGTCAGCACGTTGGTCGCAAGGAGCAGACCGAGGCCGGCGAACGCGATCGCCGTCGGGTTCAAGTGCAGCATGTCGCCCAGCCCCCATCCGGCTACCATGCTGGCGAAGACGACCGCGACGATCCACTCGTCGCGCGTCAGTCGCCCCATGCGTGCGAGCTCGGACCGCGCGAGCGCGGGGGCGTCGGGCGTGCTGGCCACGCCGGGCGGGAACAGGCGATAGAGGATCACGGGAAGCAGGAAGATCGTGGCCAGGGCCGGCACCGACGAGGCGAGCACCCATGAGCCGAACCCGATCTTCAGGCCTCGCTGCGCCGCCAGGGAGACGCCCAAGGGGTTTGCGGAGGTGGCCGTGAGCCACAGGGCCGAGGACACGCTGAGGCTCGCCATCCCACAGAACATCAGATAGCCACCCAGCCGCCGCGTCCACTCGTCGTCCGGCTTGGATCCGTTCGCCTGCGCCAGGGAGAGAATGATCGGATAGAGGACGCCGCCGCGCGCCGTGTTGCTTGGAAACGCGGGCGCGATGAGGGCATCGGTGAGAAAGATGCTGTAGCCGAGGCCCAGCGTCGAGCGCCCGAACGCAGCCACCACGAGCAGGCTGATGCGCCGCCCGAGCCCGCACTTCACAACCGCGTTCGCCACCAGGAAGGCGGCCACGACCAGGAGCACGCTCGCATGTGCGAAACCGGCAAAGGCCTTGCCAGGATCGATCGTGCCGGTCAGCACGACGGTCCCGACCGCGAGCAGCGCGGCGGTGATGAGAGGGAATGCGTTCAGGATGACCGACACGATGGCCGCAGCGAACACGGCGAAGAGATGCCACGCCTCGTGCGTCAGCCCGGCCGGAATGGGCGAGAGCCAGATGCCAGCCGCCAGTGCGAGGCAGAGGAGCTTGCGGATCGGCTTGTCGTAGAGGGATGTCATTGGCGCTGCGCACCAGCCGGCGCACCCAGATGCGCACGGCCCTTGAGCCCGACGACCCGACCGCTCACGGTGCCGTCGTCGGACTCGAGCACGTACTGCCACTGGAACGTGTACTCGCCCGTGACCCCGGCATAGCGGCCGGTTCCGCCCACAAACGTTCCGGTGATGCGATTGCCCTCGCCGACGAACTGTCCCTTGAGCTCGCTGAACACCTTGTCGCCGCGCTCATCGGTCCAGACCGACCGCCCCTCCATGCCCGCACGGGTGTCGGAAAACCCGATGGCTTCCGCCCTGAATCCGAGCGCCGGCCGCTCTGAACCGGTCAGGAGCAACGACCCCGTCAGGTGGAAGATCGAGGCCCGGCGATCCTTTCCAAGCTGGAGCGTCTCCCGCGTGCCGGCAGCGGTCCAGCTGCCCTCGAACTCCCGCCACTCACCGGCGGCAGCAGCTCGCGGCGCAGAGTCCTCCGTCCTGCCGCACGCGGCCACGAGGAGCAATGCCGCGAGCCCGAGCCATCGTCGGCCCCGTTCGCCATGGGAGTCAGTCATTGCGGGAGGCTTATAACACACGTGGCCCCCGGCAAGGGAGGCCGCCTTATGGGATAGACGCCCCGCGACGCTCATGGCTCCGCGGGTAGCCCCGCGCGGATCCGACGCGAGGAATCTGGGTCCCGGCTCACTTCGCCTTGGCCCATGTCTGGGTGCGATAGAACATTCCGAGATAGCCGCGGACCTTCAGCTTGCCGTCTTCGACCCAGATCTCGGCCTTGTAGACCTTCCCATCCTCCGGATCCATGATCGTGCCGCCCTTGTAGCGGTCCCCGCTCGCGCTGAGGTCCTTGATGATGACAAGTCCGACGACGGGCTTGTTCTTGTCGTTGCCCTCACACTTGGTGCAGATCCTCGGCTTGCCCTGCTCGTCATTCGGGTCGGCCAGGCCCGTGATCCTGGCGAAGATCTTCCCGCCCTGCTCGTACACGTCGACGGTCGAGCGGACCTTCCCGGTCTTGTCGTCGACGGTATTCCATTGACCGACCGGGGATTCCGCGGCCATGGCTGTACAAGTGCCGAAGAGTGCGGTGGCGACCAGCAACCACGTGAGTCTTGTCATCGCTTCGTCCTCCTGTCAGGCAGTTGACCCCGCGCGAGTCGGCCACCTTCTGGTTCCCTGGGGAAAGGCGCGGTCATCAGGGGCATTCTGCGCAACTGTAGCAACATTCGTGGAACTCAGGACTCATTCAACGGGTGTGCTCAGCGGGTCAAACAGCGATACTCTCGGCGGGAGGTCATGGGGTGAGCCCGAGGACAGAGAGGAGGCAGTCATGCGCCGGCTGGTGATCGCACTGGTGGTGGGAGGTCTCGTGTCGATGGTCGGGCCGGCCCGAGCGCAGGACTGGATGCCCGCAGCCACGCTGGAACTGTCGCAGGGTTCCGTGGCGGCCGGGATCGGGTTCAGCTGGGGCTCGGGAACATTGACCTACCTGGGCCGGAAGTACCCCGTCAAGGTCCGGGGACTGTCGCTCGGCGAAGTGGGCATCACCTGGGGCAATGCGAAGGGCATCGTGTTCGGCCTCAAGAAGCTCCAGGATTTCTCCGGCACGTACGCCGCCGGAGGCGCGGGGGGCGCGGTGTTCGGGGGCGGCGAGGCGATCGTCATGAAGAACGGCAACGGCGTGGTGGTCGAGCTGACGAATTCGACCGGGGGCGTCAATCTGAAGATGGCCGCCTCGGGTGTGTGGCTCAGCCTCGAGCAGTGACCGGAGAGCGGACTCTTCACGATCGAGCCCAGTACGACTCTAGGCGCCCGGCGACCGCCGCACACATGCCTCGCGGCATATCCGGTAGAGCGCGTGGGCCCTATATCTTGTAGAAGGCCGTCTCCGGCTCGGACTGCTTGGGATGAAGAGTGGAGGAGCCGTTGAACATCCGCTGAGGCACGTTCCCCATGTTGCTCTTGCACACGCGGAGCCCCATGATGCCCGGGGCAAGGCCGACGGTCCCGATCACGTCTTGCTCCTCGATGGCGATCCGCCAGATCTTCTTGCCTAGTGCTGCTTCTCCGGAGCAGTGAACCCCGCCCGGTAGAGATCCAGCAACTCCTTCAAATATCACGGTCCCGGCGGAGGGACGCCAGGAGTTGACAACTCGGGCCGCTCAGGGCACGTAGGGCCATATGATCGTCCACCTGATCGACGGCACGTACGAGCTGTTCCGTCACTTCTACGGAGCGCGCCGCTTCAACAAGGGAACGG
>Ga0126384_10003017_pt1 | contig 10204 bp, 9 predicted proteins | sample PanSoiMetPlot_36_FD_92543 | JGI IMG/M metagenome (GOLD analysis project Ga0126384, IMG submission 92543) | Tropical forest soil microbial communities from Panama - MetaG Plot_36 | ecosystem: Environmental > Terrestrial > Soil > Tropical forest > Bulk soil | place: Panama | collected 2016-02-17 | reverse complement strand
TTGACTGCCGATCAGAACCGACCCGAGCGGCGAGCCGTGCCGCCAGACGCGGTGACACTGCAAGCGGCGGCTCGCCCTGAGGTCCGCCAAGGCGGTCCTGATGCTTCGGATTTCGGGAACTGACGCAACACAGGGGAACGCAGCAAGGACGCAACAAAACGCTCAACCGACGCCACGCAACACCACAGGGGTCAGAGAACGCACGCGGGACGGGGGGCAACGAACAGGGGTCGGTCCCCCGACCCCATGAGGAACGCAAACACAGGACGAACCGAACCGATCACAGGATCGTGAGCTGTGGACAAACGCAACGCAACGCCAGCTGTGCGCGCCGAGCCCTGGCATCGCAGGGCGCAGTGGCTGGCCCGACCGCGCCAAGGCGCGGGGGCGTCGCCGCCCTCTCCGCGGGCTGTTGCCGGTGCGACTTGGTCTTGCATCTTCACGGGCTTGGCGTCGTCCCTGGATCATTCCTTGGCGCATTTGGCCTCGGTGTTCGCATTGTGTTCTGCGCTTGGGCTCTATAAACAACCCTCGTTTGTTTCTTGTTTGGCACAGCTAAGGCGGAAAAGAGGCTGGGGAAGATGTCCAACGCAAAATTGCGCTTGACGAGTGGCCTTCAAGCCAAGTCCGTCCGTGCGCTTGATTCGTCGCGGGGGTGGTGAGGTGGCGGCGGGGAACTGAGGCATGCTGGAGTTTGTGGTCACCGGACCCGCCGCGCCGCGGGGCCGCTTCCTGTGCGCGCATGGCGCCGGTGCCGGCATGGCCTCGCCATTTCTCAGCAAGATCGCCGCGCTGCTGGCCGAGCGCGATCTCGCCACCCACCGTTTTGAGTTTCACTATATGTCCGAGCGCCGTCGCAGCGGCCGCCGCACGCCGCCGCCGCGCGCCGAGCGCCTGACCGAGGAGGTGGTGGCGGCGGTGATGGCGATGCCGCCCGGGCCGCCGGTCCTGATCGGCGGCAAGTCGATGGGCGGACGGGTGGCGAGCCTGGTTGCCGACCGGCTCTCGACCGAGGGCCGCGTTTGTGGGCTCGTTTGCCTCGGCTATCCCTTCCACCCGCCCAAACAGCCCGCGGCGCTGCGCACCGCGCACCTCGAACGCCTTCGCTGTCCGACCTTGATCATCCAGGGTGAGCGCGATCCGTTCGGAAGCCGCGACGAGGTCACGGGCTACCCGCTGTCGTCGGCCATCACGGTCGTTTGGGCCAGCGATGGTGACCACGATCTCGGGCCGCGCGGGGCGTCGGGCCACACCCGTGCCGGTAACCTGGCGGCAGCCGCCGATGCCATCGTGCGTTTCGCCGAACGGGTGGGTGCGGGCTAAAGCCGGCTCAGACCAGCCGGGCCAGCGCCTTGCGCTCGATCAGCTCGAAATCGATTTCGGCGCCGATGCCCGGCGCGCGCGGGCAATGGGCAAGGCCGTCGCGGCCGATCTCGATCTCCTGCTTCAGCCCGTATTTGTGCGCTCCGTGCGGCAACAGCACCTCGAAGTAGGTGGTGTTGGCAATGGCGCAGGCGAAGTGCAGTTGCGCCATGTTGTTGAGCGAATTGCCGCCGTGGTGGACCTCGTAGGTCATGTGAAAGGCTTCGGCCAGGTGCGCGGTCTTGAGCATGGTGGTGAGGCCGCCCTTCTGCGGGATGTCGCCGCGCAGATAGTCGGTGGCGCGTTCGGTCAGCCACACCGCATAGGTGCCGATGTCGCCGGTCGGGTATTCGGTGGCGAGAATCGGGATGTCGAGCTTTTGCCGCAGCTTGACGTAGGAATAGATGTCTTCCTCGTTGAGCGGGTCTTCGAACCACAGGAAGCCCAGCCGTTCGATGGCGCGGCCGACCTTGAGCGCCTCCGGGTAGCGGTAGCTCCAGGTCGAATCCAGCATCAAGGTGTAGTCGTCGCCGACCGCCTTGCGCACGGCTTCGCACACCTTGATGTCCTGGTCGGGGCCGTGCGGGGGATGGATCTTGTAGGCTTTCCAGCCGTCGGCGCGGAAGCGGGCCGCCTCCTCGGCGTAGGCGGCGGCGCTGTCGAGCACCTGGCTCGAGGCGTAGGCCCCGATCGAGGATCGCCCGCTGCCGAGGAAAGCGTGGAGCGGCATCGCCGCCGCCTTGGCGGCGATGTCCCAGAGCGCGGTATCGCAGGCGCCGATGGCGCGCAGGCCGGTATGGCGCTGGCGCCCGCGCATGGCCGCATGCAGCTGTTCGCGGGCCAACGCGTTTTCCCCCATCAGCAGCGGCTTCAGAAAGCGGATCAGGGCACCGGCGTCGGTCTCGGCCGGGTTGGTGGCCGATCCGAGAAAGGCGTAACCGTCGATGCCGGCATCGGTGCCGAGCCGCAACAGGCCGAGGTTGCTGCGGCCGGACAGGTTCTGCGTCCCGGCGGTGTAGCGGGTTGGTGGAATGTCATCCCAGGCAAACAGGGTGAGCTCGACGGCATCAATCTTCATGGGCGGTGTCTCCCTCGGGCCCAACGCGATCCTCGGACGGCAAGTCTAGCGCGCTGGCTCGCCCGCCACCACAAGGCGCGCCTCGGTGCTGTCGGTGGCGTGGCGCCGAACGAGCGCGGCGCCAGCGGCTAGTCGCGGGCGACGCGAAACGCCCCGTAGCGCATGCCGAGGTAGGCAAACACCGTCGCCGCCAGCGACGACAGCACCAACGCCAAGAGGGGTTCCAGGCTGGGTTTCAGCACAATGGCAAGCGCAAACAGGCCGTAGTTGACGGCCGCAGCCGACCAGCCGACCAGCGCATAGCGCACGAATTCGGCGAGGCTTGGCGGCGCGCGCAAGGCAAACGTGAAGGTGCGATGCGCCAGCCAACCCACCAGCATCGCCAGCGAGATCGCAAACAGCCGGGCGACGATCGGATTGAGCCGCAGCAGCACCGTCAAACTCTTGAGCACGATGGCATCGACGCTAAAGGCTGCGCCACCGCTCAACAGAAACGCCAGCCAGTGGCGCAGCGGATTGGGGGCTTGGGCCTTGGGCAAGCTGCCGGCGTTCTGCATGGGCCTAGAACGTCATTTGCGACCAATCGACCGGCGGACCGCCGGGGCTGCGCGCGGGGCGCCAGATGCGCTGCGGCAGCGCCCGATCGCCCATCAGTACATCGTACTCCATGCGGCGGCGCGCCGCCACGGCGTCGGCGGCGTCCGGCGCCTGATCGACGTGCCCCGGATGGCACATGACAATCGGCCGCGGGCCCAGCGCGGTCAGCGCGTCGTTGAGCTCGTCGAGGTAGGGCACCCTGACATCGAAGCTGGAAAAGCCGGAAAAGCCGGCATTGGTCGGCAGACCATGCCGGCGTGCCGCCGCCGCAAAGCCGAGCGCCAGGGTCGCCACCAGCGCCGCCTTGCCGCGGGCGGTTCTGCGGGCGGCGATCGCCTGCCAGCGATCGGCGGGATCGCGCACCAGCGGCGGCAACCTCGGGTAGCGGCGCGCCAGGGTCTCAAGCACGACCTCCCGGATGCCGGGCAGGACGTGGATGTGCTGATGGCCGTCGACCTGGTCGGGGGCAAACGGCAGCCCGCGCTCGAAGTGGTCGAGCTGGCGTTCGAACTCGTCCTTGATCTCGGTCAGGTCCGGCAGCCCAACCAGCGCGCCGGCGATCAGCTTGCCGATCGGGGGCAGCTCACCCGACGGCGCCAGCTTCGGCATCGGACCCAGCGGCCGGCCTAGGGTCAGGTTGAAATGCAGGCCGATTGCCAGATGGCCGCGGTGGACGTAGAGGCGCGGCGCCAGCGCCGGCCAATGCGCCGTCGTCACCAGCACGCTGGTTGCCGACAATCGCCGCGCCGCCGACAATTCGCCGACGGCGCGCGCGACCCCGGGGCTCAAGGCATAGTCATCGGCCGACAGAATGAGCATGGGGCTTGAGCTAGCACATCGCCGCGGCGGTGGGCAGGCGTCTCACGCCTTGGGCCGGCGGGACGCCCGCTCGCGCTCGGCACCTTGATCGAGGCCCAGTTCCTCGGCCACCAGAAACAGCGGCCGCCCCTTGACCTCCTCGTACACGCGGCCGAGGTATTCGCCGATGATGCCGAGCGACAATAATTGCACGCCGGCAAAGAACATCACCGAAATGATGAGCGTGGGAAAGCCCGGCACATCGGTGCCGTAGATCAAGGTCTTGATGAGAAAAATCATGGCATAGCAAAAGGCGGCGAGCGAGATCAGCAGCCCGACGTAGGACCACACCTTGAGCGGGATGGTGGTGAACGAGGCCAGGCCATCGATGCCGAACCGCAACAGTTCGCGCGGACGCCAGCGGCTCTTGCCGCTCAGCCGCGCCGGCACCTGGAATGGCACGCCACGCGAGCGGAAGCCGATCCAGGCATAGATCCCCTTGGTGAAACGCGCCCGTTCGCCCATGTGATTGATGGCGACCACGGCCTTGCGGTCGAGCAGGCGAAAGTCGCCGGCGCCAGCGGGCAAGGTGGTGCGCGTGAGCCGGCGAAAGGCCGCGTAATAGACGCGCGCCGCCCAGCGATGAGCGAGGCTGTCGGCGGCGCGATCGACGCGTTGGGCGTAGACGATGTCGTAGCCCTGGCGCCAGTAGCTGACGAACTGGGCGATCAGCTCCGGCGGATGCTGCAGGTCGGCGTCCATGATGACGACGGCATCGCCGGCGGCGTAGCGCAGGCCGGCCGCCATGGCGCTCTCCTTGCCGAAGTTGCGGCTGAGCACCAGCCCCTTGATGCGCCGGTCGGCGCCGTTGAGGCTCTTGAGCTTGTCGCGGGTACCATCGCTCGAGCCATCGTCGACGACGATCACTTCCCACGCCATGCCGAGCGCCTCGAGCGCCGGCCGCAGGCGCTGAAACAGCCGTTCGAGCCCGGCCTCCTCGTTGAAGGCCGGCACCACCACCGACAGCAGCGGCTCGGCCGGCGGCGTGTCGACGCCGGTGGCGGCGGTGGCGGCATTTGGTGTCGACAAGTGGCCCTCCTTAGCGATCGAGGCCACGGCCTGGCATGGTCATGCCCGAACCTCTGCCACCAATAGCCGGCAACCACAAGCTGACGCCGGCACCGCCGGCTGGCCGCGGCGCCGGTCTCGGTTCGGCCAGTCTCTCTTCAGCCAGTCTCGGTTCAGCTGGTCTCGGTTCACTCGGCGATCACGACGCCCGAATCGATCAGCCGCCGATGGAAGGCCAGGATGTCCTCGTGGCTGGCGCAGCCCCAGTAGCGCCCGTTGCAGCGCACCATCAGGCGCAGCCGCTCGGCGTGCGAATCGGAGAGCGGCAGGGCGGCGAGATCGAGAATGATGCTGCCCAGATAGGCGACGTCGAGCGGCTGATAGCGCGGCAGCTGCGGCAGGCGATAGTTGAGGCCATGCACGGCATAGTAGGTATGAAATCCGATCGAATCGGGATCGAGCAGCACGTCCTCGGCTTCGGTGTCGTCGTGATATCCCAACAAGGTGCGGGTGGCCATCGGCTGATGATCGCCGTAGTGCACGATCAAGAACCGCTGCTCGGGAAACCGCCGCTGCAACGCGGCGATGAAGCCGTCATAGTCGATTTTGGCGATGGCGACGCGGCGCAGATATTCGCTCATCTCCGGGTCGGTGCCGGGGCCGCCGCCGGGAACATCGAGCGCCGGCTCGTAGGTGAAATCGTAGGGCCAGTGCGCCGACATGGTCTGGATGAAGGTGAACAGCGGCGCGCGCGAGGTGCGGAAGTGGCGCTCCATCTCGCCGAGCGCGTTGTTGTAATAAAAGCGGTCCCGCTCCTGCGCCGAGGGCGCACCTTGCGCCTTGAGATCGAAGATCTCTTTGAGGCCGATCGAGCTGTAGAAGCGATCGTTGGAGACGAAGTTCTTCAGCATCGGATAGAACACGACGTTGCGATAGCCGCAGCGCGCCAACGCCTGCGGCAAGGTGTCTTTGAGCCGGTTCTGGGTGAAGGTCTGCATGAACTGGCGCATGCCGCCGAAGGCGTGGGTGGAGACGCCGGCCAGCAGCGAGAACTCGGTCAGCCACGACGCGCCGCCATAGGTTTCGACCCGCAGCGCGTGCAGGATGTCATCATCGGAGCGAAACAACGGGTCGATCGAGCTATCGTAGCGTAGCGCCTTGAACAGCGAGGGCTGCACCACCGATTCCTGGTGTATGAGGATGATATGCGGTGGCTTGTCGGCCACCGGGCAGCTCGATGGGATGGTGAAGGCCGGCCCGCCGTGATTGAGCGCCGCCTCCATCAAGGTGCCGCGGTAGAGCGCCTCGATGGTTTCTCCCCACGAGGCATAGAACGAGGAGAGATAAAGCCCGGAATAGTAGAACTGCATGTGCCGGCGCTCGCCCTTGGCATAGGCGCCGAATCCGGCCATCAGCGCGCACGCGATCAGACCGGCGGCGGCCCAGCGCCGCGGCAGCCGGCTCGGATCGGCGCGGTAGGCGAGCGCGCTGATGGCGATCGCCGCCAAGATGCCGCCGATCAGGCTGAGGACGTAGCGGCGGTGATCGCTCCACAGAAAACTGAGGGTCGACCAAGAGCTTAAATAGAAGAACAGATCATAGGCGTGCACGACCATGTTCATGATCGAACGCTTGACCGCCGCCGCGGCGACGATGAGGACGATCAGCGCCGACACCACGACGGTGGCGAACAGCACCCGCCGCGACAAAAGGACCACAAAGGCGATCAGGCCGGCGGTGACGGCGGCGGTGAAGAGAATGTTGGCGGCGCTGCCTTCGTCGAGCCAGAAGTAGTGCGCCAGCATCAGGGCCAGCAGGCTGACCACGATCCATGCCGACAGCGGCCGCAACTCCAGTTCGAGGAGCCACTTGCGGCCGAGCGCGCGCGACCGCGACCAGCGCGACTTTCTTGCTGGCAGGCCAACAGTTTGTTCGCTCATCGCGGCAGTGCCCGGCTGTCACAGACTTGTCATAGACCAGCATAGACGCGATGAACCGGCAATGAAGAAGCTTCACCGCCTCGGTTAGGACCACGCCACGACCGGCGCCGTCCCGGCGCTAAGGTGCAGTGCGAAAGAAATCGTCAGAACACTCATGGCTTAAGCCTAACCTTATGATATTAAATGTAAAAGTAGGCTCGTAGATTTATCCATATGCGTACGATTGGGGTGGAACCCGGAGCATACATCCTGCGTTCATGTTCGGGCGGTTATGCGGAAGGAGAGACACCGAGACGTGCCCGACCCGCTCGACCTGGCACTTCGGGCTCGCCTTCGAGTTTTGTCGGCCTGCTCTCGGGCGGCGACGAGCCGCGCGTTGGCATGTTTGGCAGCCTGAAGAGGATCAGGTGGAGGGAGAATTTCCTTGTAACAACTTGTGACGCGGCGTCGCTGGCAGCTCGCCTTTACAAGACCCAAATTGCCAGCCCATATGCGCGCGCAGGCATGCGGTTTGGAGAGTTCGATGCAATCGAATGCGGTGAAGTCGTTTGAGCTTGAACTCGATTGGACAGCTCAGACGATCCTTCCAATTGAATTCAGAGGCCAAGAGTTACAACTGGAGGCGCGAGCCTACCAGGGAACAGACCCCAACACGCAGGCTTTGGTTCTGGTGCACCGAGCGAAGGAGGCCGGCGACCAGTTGCCCGTGGTTCGGGTTCACAGTGGCTGCGTCACCGGGGATATCTTTCACTCCTTAAGGTGTGATTGCTTCCCCCAGCTGCAAGCGGCGATGGATCGCATCACCTCGAGTCCGCTCGGCGTCCTGGTGTATTTGCCCTACCAGGAAGGCCGTGGCATCGGTCTCGTCAATAAGATCCGCGCCTACGCCTTGCAGGATCGCGGCTATGATACGGTCGATGCCAACGTGGCCATCGGCGCCCCGATCGAAGCCCGCGACTACGACCTAGCCGCGCACATCCTGTTTGATCTCGGTTATCCCGAGATCCGACTTCTGACCAACAACCCGGCCAAGGTCGAGGCGTTGCGGGAGGAAGGCGTCGACGTGATCGAACAGATCCCGTTGATCGTCAAAGCCTCCCCGTACAACACGCGCTATCTGGCGACCAAAAAGGAGCGCATGGCGCACAAGCTTTGAAAACCGGTTTGGCGCCCGGGCGACGTACATCAAAAGGGCGGCGAGGATCTCCTCGCCGCCCTTTGCCCGTCATGGGCGGTGCGTTGCCGGCGGGCGCCGATCGCGGTCCGGATGGAGGGAAGCGTGTTTAAGCCCTTTGATCTCAGCGGCAAGGTCGCGCTCATCACCGGCGGCAACAGCGGCATCGGCCTCGGCATGGCCCGCGCCATCGCCGAAGCCGGCGCCGACGTCGCCATCTGGGGCACCAATGCCGACAAGAACAAAGCCGCCGCGGCCGCGCTCGCTGCCAGCGGTCGCCGCGTGCTGGCGCTCGAATGCGATGTGGCTGAGGAAGCCGCCGTCGAGGCGGCGATGGCGGCGACCTTGAAGGCGCTCGGGCGCATCGACGGCTGCTTTGCCAACGCCGGGGTCAGCGGCCGCGGCTCCCGGTCGTTTCTCGAGTTGACCGCGGAGGAGTGGCATCGCGTCCTCAAGGTCAATCTCGACGGCGCGTTCTACACCTTTCGCGCCGCCGCACGGCACATGATCGCGCGCGGTGGTGGCGGGGCGCTGGTCGGCACCGCGTCGCTGGCCGCCATCGAGGGCGCCCAGCGCAATGAGCACTACGCGGCCACCAAGGGCGGTCTGATTTCGATGCTGCGCGCATTGGCGGTCGAGTTGGCGCGTCACGGCATTCGCGCCAATGCCATTCTGCCCGGCTGGATCGAAACCGACATGACGGCCACCGCCATCGCCAATCCGAAGTTTAGCGGCAACGTGCTGCCGCGCATTCCAATGCGGCGCTGGGGCAACGGTGATGATTTCGGCGGCATCGCCGTCTATCTGATGAGCGACGCGTCGCGCTACCACACCGGCGACACCTTCCTGATCGACGGCGGCTACGCGCTGTTTTAGCGCCGCTGCACCGTTAGCGGCGGCCGGCCAGCACGTGGTTCTGCACGCCCTGGCGCCCGAGCAGCGGGCGCTTGGAGGAGATCGCCCCGGCATTGACCCCGGCCCAGCCGATCTCGCCTGAGAGGCGTCCGTACTCGATCTTGGGACAACGGTTCATCACCACCGTTAGCCCGGCCGCCTCCGCTGCCGCCGCCGCCTTCTCGTTGCGCACGCCGAGCTGCATCCAGATCACTTTGATGCCGAGCTGGTCCTTGAGCGCGATCGCCTCCTCCACGATCCCGAGTGCGGCCGCAGAGCCACGAAAGATGTCGACGATGTCGACCGGCGCCGGCAGCTCGGCCAGGCTGGCATAGACCGGCTGGCCCAGGATCGTTTGCCCGGCCGCCGTCGGGTTGACCGGCAGCACGCAATAGCCTTTGCCGATGAGGTACTTCATGGCGAAGTAACTGGGACGGTTGTTGGTGGCGCTGGCGCCGACCATGGCGATGACGCGGGCCTGGCGCAGGATGTCGGCGATATAGGTGTCGGTATAGCTGTTGTGGTCCATGGGGGTCTTGGTCGGCCGCGAGTGGCTGGTCCCGGCTGCGGCGTCGGTACCGGGGGCGTGGCGCACGCGTTAGCTTTGGTCCCAATCGGGTGCGCGCTTGTCGAGGAAGGCGCCAATACCCTCTTTTGCCTCGGCGTGCATCATGTTTTCCACCATCACGCCGGCGGTGTAGGCGTAGGCATCGACAAGCTCCATCTCAAGCTGGCGATAGAACGCCTCCTTGCCGATCGCCACCGTCGCCTTGGGCTTGCTGGCGACCAGCCGGGCCAGCGCCATCGCCTCATCCATGACGCGGGCCGCAGGCACCACGCGATTGACGAGGCCCCAGGCCGCGGCCGCGTCGGCCGCCACCGGTTCGCCCAACAGCAGCATCTCCATCGCCCGCTTGCGCGGCACGTTGCGCGACAGCGCCACCATCGGCGTCGAACAGAAAAGCCCGATATTGACGCCGGGGGTGGCGAAGGTCGCGGTCGTGGCCGCCACCGCCAAATCGCAGCTCGCCACCAGCTGGCAGCCTGCCGCCAACGCCGGTCCGCCAACCGCGGCGATGACCGGTTTGCGGCAGCGCACGATCGAGCACATCATGCGGGCGCAGCGGTCCATGATCTGGCGATGGTAGGCGCGGCCACCGTCGGGGTCGCTGCGGTGCTGGGTCAGCTCCTTGAGGTCGTGGCCGGCGCTGAACACGGGACCCGCGGCGGCCAGCACCACCGCCCGCAAGCTGGGATCGGCATCAGCGGCATCGATGGCGCCTTGCAGCGCAT
>Ga0126384_10003016_pt1 | contig 10206 bp, 9 predicted proteins | sample PanSoiMetPlot_36_FD_92543 | JGI IMG/M metagenome (GOLD analysis project Ga0126384, IMG submission 92543) | Tropical forest soil microbial communities from Panama - MetaG Plot_36 | ecosystem: Environmental > Terrestrial > Soil > Tropical forest > Bulk soil | place: Panama | collected 2016-02-17 | reverse complement strand
TGAATTGAAGTTAGTCGAAACGGGGATGATGACTGCACCTGCAAAAACCAACGCTCCCGCCGCTGACTATTTTTCCTTGTTTGGCTTGCCGCGGAAGCTTTGGATTGAGATGAACGCGCTGGAGCAGAAATTCCTGCAGTTGAGCTGGAAGCTGCATCCGGACAATTTCGTGAAAGCCAGCGAGGACGAGCGCGAGCTATCGTTGAAACGCAGTTCGGAATTGAATGATGCATATCGCACGCTGAAGGATCCCGTAGCTCGCGTTGAGTATCTGCTGGAGATTGAGGGCGAGCGCAAAGAGGGCGAGAAAAAACAGCAGGCACCGCCGGAACTTCTAGAAGAAGTTTTTGAGCTGAATGAGTCGCTCGATGAGTTGCGGGAAGCGAAAGCCGCCGGTCTTGCACTGGATGGAATGAAAGAAAGATTGCACGCTGCGGAGAAAAATTTCGGTGAAAAGCTCACCGAGGTTGATGCGGAGATACAGGCAACGGCGAAAGATTGGGATAAAGCGCTGGACACTGGCGCAGATGACACAACACGGAAGAAAATCATGACGCGGCTGAATGAGCATTTGAATCGCCGTTCTTATATCCGAAATTTGGTGATGAACGTGGCCAAGGAATTGGAAGAGGCTTAGCGGAAATGGGTCGCATTGTCGGAATCGATCTTGGGACGACGAACAGTCTCGTGGCGTACATCGACGCGCAAACAGGAAAGCCCACGTGTATTCCCGGACCTTGCGGAAGCACGCTTTGTCCGTCAGTTGTCAGCCTGGATGTAGACGGGAACATCATCGTCGGCGAGCCGGCGCGCAAGCGGCTGTTGACGCAGCCAGAACGCACGATCTACTCAGTGAAACGCCTAATGGGCCGCGGCCTCGCAGACGTGACCGACGAGCTAAAACTGTTTCCGTTTCGCGTGGATGCGGCGAGTAAGAATGTGATTCGCGTGCAGCTTGGCGAAAAGAGCTTCACGGCTCCCGAGATTTCGTCATTCATCTTGCGTGAACTGAAGAATTGGGCGGAAGCGTATTTTGGCGAGTCGGTGGACCGCGCCGTAATTACCGTGCCCGCCTACTTCAATGATGCGCAGCGCCAGGCAACGAAAGATGCGGGGCTTTTGGCTGGCCTCGAGGTTTTGCGCCTTGTAAACGAACCGACAGCGGCTTCGCTGGCATATGGCTTGCACGAGAACCAACGCGGAACAGTAGCTGTTTATGACCTGGGCGGGGGCACGTTTGATATTTCGATTCTCCGGTTGATTTCCACCGGCGAGGGCGACATCTATCAAGTGCTTTCGACGAACGGCGACACGCACCTCGGCGGCGACGACATTGACAATCTGCTTCAGGCTTTCGTACACGAACAGATTCTGCAGAGCGACGAGATCGACTTTTCACCACATGGAGAGATCGCGCAGGAATTGCGCAAAGAGCTGATCTCTGTCAAACACGAGCTTTCAGAAAAGGAATCGGCGACGCTGCGCTTTCCTTTGCAAAGTGGAAAGATGTTTGAGCAGGAATTCACGCGAGGAGTGCTTGAAGCGCTGATCCGGCCGGTCGTCGACCGCACGATGACTCCCGTGAAGCGGGCCTTAGCCGATGCTCAGCTGAAACCGGAACAAATGGACGAAGTTGTGCTCGTTGGTGGAACAACACGCACGCCGCTCATTCGTCGTACCGTTCAGGAATTCTTTGGACGTACTCCGCACACCGAATTGAATCCAGACGAAGTTGTCGCGCTAGGCGCTGCGGTGCAAGCAAACATTCTCGATCGCGGTGTGAGCAACATGCTGCTGCTCGATGTGACGCCGCTTTCACTCGGCATCGAGACCTACGGCGGCGCAGTTGGAAAGATCATCCCGCGGAACTCGCCAATTCCCGCAAGCGCGCAGGAAATGTATACGACGGGGGTAGACAACCAGACTGGCATTGACATCCATGTTTTGCAGGGCGAGCGTGAACTCGCCAAGGATTGCCGCTCGCTCGCCCGGTTTATGTTGAAAGTTCCGCCGGGGCCTGCGGGATTGCCGCGCGTCGAGGTGAAATTCCTCATCGACGCGAACGGAATTCTGCAGGTTGCCGCGAAAGATGTGCGCACGGGCGAATCGCGCCAAATCGAAGTGCGGCCAAGCTACGGCTTGAATGACGCCGAAATCGAACGCATGCTCGAAGAATCGATCGAGTATGCTGAACAGGATTTTGCCGAACGACAAGTAATCGAGGCACGCACGGAAGCCGAGGGCATTCTTGTCGCAACCGGCAAGGCGCTTTCGGGTGGGCAATCGAGTGCGATTCCCACGGAAGAGCGCGCTAGGATTGATGCCTCAGTTGCGTCGCTCAGAGAAGCAGTGGCAGGCCAAGACTACAAACTGATTCGCAAACGAATTGATGAATTGAATCAAGCGACCATACATCTGGCGGAACTTGTGATGGACACCGCGATTTCAACGGCATTGAAAGGAAAGAGCGTCGGAGAAGTTTAGTTCGACGCAGAGACGGAGAAGGCAAGTATGGGCGGGACAAATCCTTACATCGAAGAGACAAAATACACGCCAGCGACAAAAAAGTTCAAAGTGACTTTTCTGCCGAGCGGCAAAACACTGGAAGTCGATCCGGCGAGGATTCCTTACGGCCACAATGGTTTGCCGGGGAGCATTCTTGATTTTTCTGAAGCCTTGAAAGCCGGCCTCGACCACGCGTGCGGTGGAGTCTGCGCTTGCTCAACCTGCCACGTAATCGTGCGAGAGGGTTTGGAGTCCTGCAATGAAGCGACCGATGCTGAACTAGACGAGCTTGACGAGGCCCCGGGCATCACCCCGAAATCGCGGCTTGGCTGCCAGACTGTGCCAGACGGCACGACCGACATCGTGGTGGAAATTCCCGATTGGAATAAGAACTATGCTAAAGAAGCAGATCACTGAGGGCGAGGAAAATGCCGCATACGTTCGATTGGGACAATTTTGAAGACATCGCCATTGCCCTGACAGACAAATTCCCAGACACAGATCCTCTAACCGTGCGTTTTACTGACATGCACAAGTGGATTACCGAGCTAGACGGTTTTTCTGGCGATCCGGCGAAGTCCAATGAAGCAAAACTTGAGGCCATCCAGATGGCATGGAACGAAGAATTTCAAGATCGACAAAGCTGACTCTGCTTGTCGCTTCGCTGAATTTCCCGTATTCTAGAAGAGCAAGCAACCCCACAACACAGTGCCGCTATGGTGCAACGGTTAGCACGTAGCCCTTTCAAGGCTAAAATACGGGTTCGATTCCCGTTAGCGGTACCAAAATCTTCAGCGCCACCTCTCTTGAAATCGAAGAAGTTCCTTGAAAAGTCAGGCCACACTTGCACTACAATTCCCACTCTGACGGGGGATCCAGTGATCAAGAAAAGCAAGAAGAAGAAGTTGTGTGAATGTGGCCATCCGCAGGCGACACATTGGCGTGACCAGAAAATTGCGGAAAAGTGCTCGCAGTGTTCCTGCAAGAAATTCAGGCTCGTTGCTGAATCCAAATCGTAAGGACTACGACCCTCAGCAAGTCCTTAAAAGGACAGTTGCAGCCGAGCGGAGACGCTGCGGGGGGCGGCTACTGCCGTGCCGGAGAAGAGTCCGGCGAAATTCAGAACATTTACCCGGTCCAGTAAGTTTTCACTCTGCACTTGCAGGCCTAGGGAACGCTCTTCTTTGCGATAGACCACCCACCCTGCGGCGGCGCCCAGAGAGAAATTTTGCGCCACGCGTCTGCGGTCAAAATTCACTTTTGAAATGATCTGAGATCCATACTGCAACAGCAGAAAATTCCTATCTATTGTGGATGGATCAAGTGCCACTGGCAGTCCGCTCCCGTACTCTCCACTCATGGCCACCCAGGTGCGTTTTGATGATTGTAACCGCGCCTTGGCACGAAATGCATTTCTCTGGTCTTGCGTAACCGCAAAACGCGCTGTGTTGGTCAATGCGTTCGATGCGTCGTCTCCCAGAAAGAGGCCGCCGGTTACTGGCCCTTGGGCGTAACCAACCTGGTTCGAATAGCTCACAAAACCAGATAAGCGCCACCAGTGCGGAATCTGCAGGCCCAGTTCCTCTCCAAAGATTCGAGCCTTGTCGAACGCGATGGGAAAGCTTACACCTGTGTCAAGTAAAAGGTCATCATCCGAATAATTTCTGAAGTCCCGCCGGAAAACATTCGCTTCCATGCGCAGCTTTCCTGCAATCGCCTTGGTCAATCCAAATTCGTAGTAATTCGCATGAGCTGGGCGCACAGGCAGCCGCAATACGTTGGTGTTTACAACGCTCAAATCGGGGGAACTCGCTAGCAACAAATTCTCAAGGGCCGGTGTTTGAAATACTCTGTCATACGACGCGTGTAGCAGGAGATTCCAACTCGGAATGAAGTGCGAGACACTCAGCCGCGGGCTCGCCGCCCACTCTGCCACATTGAAATCGTAATGATCGAGACGCACTCCCGCGCTGACATTCCAATTGCCGTAATGCATGGTGTCTTGCACATAGGCGGATTGCTCCAAATCCCAAGCCTGATGGCGAGGAAACGTAAACTGCAGAAGTGTTCCCGAACCGAATTTTGAGGGGTCGGTGATCGAATACTGCAAAAATTCATGCACTGGGTCAAACATACCGTCGATTCCAGTTTTCCAATCATGATGTCCGCGATGCCCCGCCAGGTCCGCGCGCGCGTATCCTTCGCGGTAACCCCTTTCCTGCGAAACAATCACCGGTGTTGAGAGTGGGTTGGAGGAAAGTGTGGCGCTCGCATCGCGAACACTGGCGGTTAGGCTGAACACCAGTTCCGGCGAAAGAATGTGTCGAAAATGGATTTGCCCGCCGGTCTCCAGGTTTGCGATGTCTTGCCGCTGGTCCGCATTTTGCTGAATCAATTCGTTTGGAACCAGAAAGCGCACTACGTTATGGGAAACGCTTAGCCGCAAACGGTCACGATCCGAAGAATCGCGCTCGTATGAGACTGAAAACCCGTTTCCATTTCCACGGTTTGTAAAATTCTGCCGGACCGGCGGGTCGAGATAGCGATCCGCGTGGAATCCTTGCCCTGCAAACGAAATGCGGCTCTTGTCGCGCGCGTACGAAATCTCAGTGGAAGTGCCTGCCGACGAGAAGCTGCCTCCACTTGCTTCGAAGCGGCCGTGGATTCCGGACGGAGGGTTTTTTTCGGTTGTGACTTCCACAATCCCCCCGAGTTTTCGCCCATATTCGGCGGGAAAACTCGCGGTCAGGACGCGCAAGGACTCTACCTCCTCCGTGTCCAACGAGGGAGCGAACGCCGGTGAACGGTTCTGCGTGAGCGGCAACCCGTCGAATACAAACTGCACGTCGTACTCCGAACCGCGCGGATGCAGAACGCCGTTTGCTTCATAGATCCAGCCTGGCTGTTCGTTTACGAGATCGCCGACTGTATGTCCGATTTGCGCCGGAACCTGCTCTTCTATCGCATTCTTCCCGATGGCATAGGTGACTCCGGTTCTCGATGGATCAATCAGCGTCGCGGAGTCTGAGACCTGAATCTGCGTATTCACCGGCGCAACGCCAAGGGTAATCGCGACCGTTTGCGGCACAACGGAATGGATTTCTACGATTCCGGACCAGTCTGCAAAGCCTTGCGCAGAGAACCGCAAATAATATCGGCCGAAAGGAAGCTCTTGCACGATGCTGCGTCCCTCTGGCCCGACCTTGAACCCGCGCCGTACCTGATTCAGCTCGCTTACCAGTTCCCCTTCGCCGCCGACTGCCGCGCCTTGCGAATCGCGAATCTCCACGTGCAGTTCGCCGCGCTCGCGCTGGCCCGAAGCCATCCGTGCCAGACAAAGGGAAAGCGTAAGCATTAAAAGTGTCGTCCGAATCCTCATAAACCCCGGGCTTCCATTGTGCTTCTTCGATGCGACAAAAACTATGCCACAACAAATGTGCGTTGCTTGCCTGTACTGCACCGTCGATTTTGTTCTCTTGAAACTTGCGCTTGCGGCTAAATCGTCTCGTCTTCACAATGGAACTGAAAACTGATGCCTTCAATCGATGCCGCCGTGTCGCAGAAGGTTCCCATCATAAAAGGCTCGTCGGTGGCATACGGCTCCCGGACGATTCCTTCCGAAACCGTTGACCAAGCTTTTTCCATGGAAATCGGCAAGCTGCGCAAACGAGCTGGCCTGCTGACCGTTTCGCAGGCCGCTCCCGAAGAGACTGAGTTGAGTCTTGGCGCCGCGGCCGCAAACGAAGCTCTAAGCAATGCCGGGATTGACCGTGAGAGCCTCGACTGGATTCTCGTCACGAGTGAAACGTACCGCTCTTTTCCATCTCTTGCCGCGGAACTTCATTCAATCCTCGATTTAAGGGACTCTTGCGGCGCGATGGATGTCGGCGGCGCATGCCTCGGCGTTGTGCAATCGCTCGCCATTGCACAGGCGCTTCTAATAAGCGGAGCGGCAGAGACTGTCCTCGTCATCAGCGCCGACCTGCACAGTCGCACGCTGGCGCCAGGCAAAGTGCGCGGCGAATTTGGCGGACTTTTCGGTGATGGTGCGAGCGCATTCGCTTTGCAAGGCGCCGCTGCGAGCGCACCTGGCAATTTCTACAGGCTCGGCGAGTTTATCTTCGGTTGTGCCAGCCAGTATGCACACGCAATACAACTGCGAGATCTTCCCGGCAGCGAGCTTGATGTGGTTTTTGACGGGGAAGCGCTTTCCCGGGCCGCCATCAACAAGATGGTGCAGATTATCGAAGAAGTGGAATCACGCAGTGGCTTTTCGCGCAAAGGCGTATTTGGATTTGCCACACACCAGCCAAACCCCCGCTTGGTTACGCTCCTCGCAAAACAGCTCGGCGTTCCTGTTAGCCTATTCCCTGCTATGGCGGAAATGCATGGAAACCTGGGCTCATCAACCTGCGGAGCCGCGCTTCACGAATTGCTGCAAGCCTCCTCGAGTTCCGAAGTTGCAGCACGGAAACCGATTTTTCTCGCTTCGCTTGGTCCTGGGCTTCTTTTTGGCGGAGGCTGGCTTATGCGTTGAGCCACTAAGGCGACGGTCGCACACGCAAAGTAAAGCTTGTGCCCGCCGAAGGTACGACACAACGTATGCTGTTCTTTAGTTTCAATCTGGCAGTTGCCCTTTCTCGATTTCCCTTTACTTCGTTGCTTCCTTACTTCATTACTTGTTCGTTTGAACCTTACGCCTCACCGCGACGTCTGGCAGGTGTACACGGTTCGCGGGTCGTCCTTGCTTCCTCCACCCGCAGAAGGCAATGCATGCAGGAGCTGATCCTGATCGAGCCGGGCAGCATGGCAAATGCAGAGTGGGCGCGCGAAGCGGAACTGGCCGCCGTCCGCCGGGAATTCGAAGAACGGCTTCCTGATTCCGCCGCACTCGCTTTTCGCGTCGCGCGCGGCGTCCTGCGGAACGACGCCGACGCGGAAGACGTCGCACAGGAATCCCTCTTACGGGCTTTTCGCAAGTTTGACCGTCTGCGCGAGCGCGAACGTTTTCGCGCGTGGCTCGTTCGCATTAGCTTTCGGTTAGCGCTCGATCGCCTGCGTTCTGCCAAGCGGCGCGAAGGGCGCGAAATCGAATGGACTCGTGAACAGGGGCGTTTGCGAGGCACCAGCTCGCGAGGCTTGCGCGAATTTCAGCAGCGCTTGGAGCGCGCGATGGAAGAGCTGCCAGAGAAGCTGCGCCTCGCGCTTTTGCTTTCTGCAATGGAGGGACACTCGCTCGAGGAAGTTGCGGTTTTGCTTTCGGTGCCCGTCGGTACCGTAAAGTCGAGAGTCTTTTTTGCCCGGAAACAGCTTGCGGAGAAACTCAGATGTTTTGTGAAGCCTACGATCAGTCGCTAAGAGACGCCGCCGCGAGCAACGAAGCGCTCTCGCCAGTGCTGCGGCGGCACCTCGCTTCCTGCGAATCCTGCCGCGCTGCTTTCGCTGAAGAGCAGTCCCTTTTCACCGCTGTCGACCTCAGCCTCCACACCGTGGCCAACTCCGAAGTCCCTTCAACACTCATTCCCCGCGTCCGTGTCGCCCTCAACAACGAACCTGCTCGGCAAAGCCGCGGCTACAGCTTTCTTGCTTGGGGCTCGGCGAGCTTGCTCCTAACTGCCGCCATCGTTCTTGCTGTGCTCTACTTGCCGTCTAACCACCGGCCGACACTTGTCGTGCCATCTCGGCCTTCTCCAGCCGTTGCTGCAAAGAATTCGCAGGACCGCGCTTTGAACCCCGCACGCCCGAGTGGCGTCTCTACTGTGCAACACAAGAAACCGGTCGTTCTGGTTGCGAACCGTGGTTCAAAGCCAAAGTCTCCAGAAGTTCTAGTCCCTGACGAAGAGCGCATCGCATTCGCTCAATTCATGGTCCGTGTGTCGCCTTCCTCAGCGAACATTTTGGCCAGTGCCGCGCTCGTGCCGAGAGCTCCTAAGGACTCCGTACAGATCTCGCCCGTGGAAATTGCGAGTTTGGAACCGAGACCGCTCGACCAGCAAGAGGGACGACAGGGCCAATTTTGAAATTCCTAGCAAGCAAGAGTTCCTTAGAGGAGAGAATGATGAAAAGGATTTTGTCAGTGAAAGTCATCCTGCTTTTGATTGCTGTTTGCATTCCGAATGTCTTCGCACAGGAAAAGCCTAAAGATCAGGAGCAACGGCCCGAGGAATATCGCTTCACGCTTGCCTCGTTGAAAGTACAGATCGTTTTTACGGAATATGAAGGAGACAAAAAGCTAAAGAGCCTGCCGTATTCGTTTCTAATCACGACTCGGACCAGGGACGCGCACCCGGAAGCCAAGATTCGGATTGGAAACAGAGTGCCTGTCTACACGGGGGGAGAGCGCGGCGCTGTCTCCTACATGGACGTAGGCACGAACATCGATAGTTGGGCGGAAGGCGTGGCACCGGGCCAGTATCGTGTCTATCTCTCTATGGAAAGATCTTGGGTGGAAGGCAATGTGGCTGTTCCGCTTGAAAAGGTTCCCTCAACCCAATCGGGAGGAGGCGAATCCCATCCCACCGAGTTTCGCCAGCCAATTGTCCGCCAGTACCGGGCTGAAATTACACCGATTCTTAAGGATGGACAGACCTTGGAAACGCAAATGGCTACCGACCCGCTGAGCGGCCGAGTCGTTAAGCTAGAAGTTTCGATGTCCGTCCTTAAATAGAAGACTCAGTCCGGCGAGAGAATAGTCGACAAGGCAGAGCTAAGGTTCGAGTATTGAAACGGATAGCCAGCCTTCTCTAACTTCATCGGTACGACGCGCTGGCTACCGGTAAGCAGCGCGTCTGCCATTTCACGGCCCAGCGCGAGCCGCAGAGCAAATGGCGGCACAGGAAAAATCGCCGGCCGATGTAGCGCTTGTGCCAGCTCTTTCGTGAACTGGGCGTTCGCTATTGGCTCCGGTGCGACCACATTGATCGCGCCAAACATCGCCGCGTCCGTGATCGCTCTTTTCAAAATTCCAACCACATCCTCGAGCGCAATCCACGACATCCACTGCTTCCCGGTTCCCAATCGTCCACCCAATCCAAATCGAAAGGGCATCGCCATCTTCGGCAGCGCACCGCCCTGCTTTGCCAAAATAATCCCAAATCGCGCCAGCACAACTCGCGTTCGCCACTTTTCTGCCTTCAATGCTTCCGCCTCCCAATTCCTTGCAATCTCCGCCAAAAATCCTTCCCCAGCCGCGCTCTGCTCGCTCAGAATTTCATCTCCCCGATTCCCGTAATACCCAGTCGCCGACGCCGAAACAAATACCGTCGGCTTCGCATTCATTTTCTCGATTGCTGCAACCAATGCCCGCGTAGCATCGACGCGGCTTGCTCTCAACTCCTCCTTTCGTTTCTCTGTCCATCGCCCACCCGCAATGGAAGCTCCGGAAAGATTCACCACCGCATCCGCGCCGACCGCCGCTCCGCCCAATTCTCCGGTCGCCGGATTCCATGCCGCATTGAATCCGCCAGCGTCGTCATTCGCATTCGTTTCAGGCCGCAGCAGCCGGCAAACGGAGTGCCCTGCCTTCACGAGCGCCATCACCAGCGCCTTGCCCACGAGCCCTGTCGAGCCTGTCACCAGTATTTTCATGCTCAAAACGTTACGGAACGCAGCTTCATCGGTCAAGCACTGCGGCGTTTCCCGCCTCTTCGCGATAGAATGATTACGTCACAACACCATGCATACGCGCGTTCTATTCTTCGG
>Ga0126384_10003015_pt1 | contig 10206 bp, 9 predicted proteins | sample PanSoiMetPlot_36_FD_92543 | JGI IMG/M metagenome (GOLD analysis project Ga0126384, IMG submission 92543) | Tropical forest soil microbial communities from Panama - MetaG Plot_36 | ecosystem: Environmental > Terrestrial > Soil > Tropical forest > Bulk soil | place: Panama | collected 2016-02-17 | reverse complement strand
TATCTCAGCACCCACCCGGCTACCGACGAACGGATCGAGCGCGCCGAGCGGGCGCGTTGACATCGTGCTTCGCCGATCGCTGTCGAAACGCTGGCGCGACGCCAAGCAGGATCTGCGCCGGCGCCTTGCCATGCACCTCGTCAGCGATCGCAACTATCTCGCGCGGCTTTACCACGCGAAGCTCGGTACGTGGCCGAATCTGGAAGCGCCGCGCGGGTTCAACGAGAAGATTCTCTTCAAGATGCTGCACGACCGCCGAGCGATGCTCACGCTCTTCTCGGACAAGCTCCGCGTGCGGGACTACGTGCGGAAGACGGCACCTGCGCTTTCTTTTCCGACGCTCTACTGGTGGGCGACCCGGGCGAAAGCGCTACCGTTCGATGCGCTGCCGAGCGCGTTCGTGCTCAAGGCCAACCACGGCAGCGGCTGGAACTGCCTGGTGCAAGACAAAAACACGGTCCGGCGCACGGATCTCGTCCGGCTCGGGAAGCGCTGGCTCGACTCGGACTTCACGATCGTCGGCCGCGAGTGGGCATATCGCGACATCCGGCGGGCACTCTATGCCGAACAATTGCTGCAAAGCCCAGGAGCAAGCGCACCTCCGGACTACAAGCTCTTCGTCTTCAACGGAAAGGTGCGTTTGATCCAGGTCGACCGCGACCGTTTCACCGGGCACACGCAGGTCCTGTACGATGGGCGCTGGAATCTCGTCGAGGGCACCGTGGCTGCGGCGCAGGGCGAGCCCATCGAGAAGCCGACGTCGTTAGCCTTGATGGTCGAAACGGCCGAAACGCTGTCGGCCGGCATCGATTTCCTTCGTGTGGATCTGTACGACGTCGACGGCAGGGTTTATTTTGGAGAGTTGACGAGCTCGCCCAACAAGGGTCTCAGCCCGTTTCGCCCCGCTTCGCTCGACCTCCTGCTCGGAAGCTGGCTCGATCTCGACGATTATTCGCAATCCGGCGCGATCGCTTACCTACCTGATGCGTTCAGCGAGACGGGCACGATCGGAACAAGCCAGGTGATGCAACCGAGGTGATCAGATGAAGTGCACATGGTTCTCCTGTCTTCTCCTTCTCAGCGCAGCCGGGTTCGGCGCGATGCAGCTGGCGGCCGCTCAGACGTTTCCCTCGAAGATGGTCACGCTGACCGCGCCCTATTCCGCGGGTGCGGCGCCTGCCGTCTTCTCTCATGTGATGGCCGAGAAACTCGCCGCAACCTGGGGCGTGCCCGTGATTGTCGACGCTCGGCCTGGTGGAAGCGGCTTCATCGCGATCGAGGCAGTGAAAAAAGCAGCGCCAGACGGTCACGATCTCCTCGTGGTGAGCAATTCGCACCTCGCGATCAACCCTGCCCTCTACAAGAAGCTTCCCTACGATCCCGAGAAGGACTTCGTGCCGGTTGCGATGTTCTATCGCACGCCCTTTTTCCTCGTCGTGTCGACGTCGGGGCCTTATTCGAGCGTGCCCGCCCTGATCGCGGCGGCGAAGGCGAAGCCGGGTGCGGTGTCCTACGGATCGTCCTACGTCGGCAGCCCGTCGCATCTGGGCAGTGCGGAATTCGAGTTCCTCACCGGCACCAAGATGATCCACGTGCCGTTCAAGGATCAGTCGCAGATGTACGTCAGCATCGCGAACGGCGACGTGGACTGGGCATTCTCGACGCTCGGCTCTGCGCTACCGCTGATGCAGGCGGGGCGCATCAAGCTTCTTGCAATCGCTGCGAAACAAAGGCTCAAGACGCTGCCGGAGGTTCCCACGATCGCCGAAGCCGGTGGACCCCTGGCGCTCGAGGTCGATACCTGGCTCGCGCTCGTCGCGCCGCGCGGCACGCCGCCGGAGGTCGTCCGCCGCATCAACGCGGAGATCAACAAACAGCTCGGCGACCCCGAGGTGAAGCAACTGCTGCAGCAATTCGGCTTCGAAGCGGCGCCCGGAACTCCCGAGCAGTTCGCTGAAGTCATCCGCGCCGACGTCAAGAAATACGCCGAGCTCGTACGCCGCACCGGCGCCACCGCCGATTAGCGCAATTTTCTGGCGGGCGATGTCGAATCGTGCCGCCGCCGATCGACTAAGGAAGGAATTCCCGGCAGCCGGGGATTCGACACCCCACGAAGTCAAGGAGAAATAGCAATGCGATTCATGATGATAGTCAATGCGGATCCAGGCTTCGAAGCAGGACAGCCACCCAATCCGGCCCTGATCGCGGCAGTGGGCGAGCTCAGCGAAAAGATGACCAAAGCCGGCATCCTCCTTCAAACCGGCGGCCTGCTTCCCAGCGCGACGGGGGCTCGGGTGCGCGTTTCCGGAGGCAAGATGACCGTAACCGACGGGCCGTTCGCCGAAACGAAGGAACTGATCGGCGGCTTCGCCATCCTGGAGGCGGCATCGAAGGAAGAAGCCATCAAACTGGGCCGGGAATTCATGCAACTCCACGTCGACGTGCTCGGTCAATCCTATGACGGCACGCTCGAGGTTCGCCAAATGTTCGACGGCGCGAACGGCTGTTCCCATGGCGCGAACGGCGATCGTTCCTGAGCCTACGCTCCACTGATCACAGGAGTAACCCATGCAGAAGATCACTCCGTTTCTCTGGTATGCGAAGGACGCAGAGGAGGCCGCGGCGTTCTACGCTTCCATCTTTCCCGACTCACGCGTCACCCGGGTCACTGCGATGCAGAGCGAATCACCCAGCGGGCCACCCGGATCGGTGAAGGTGGTCGAATTCGTTCTCTTCGGGCAGACCTTCGTCGCCATGACCGCCGGGCCGCTCGACCCGTTCAACCACGCGGTGTCGTTCGTGGTGAACTGCAAGGACCAAGCGGAAGTCGACCGCTACTGGAACGCGCTGCTCCAGGGTGGCTCGGCCGAAGCGTGCGGTTGGCTCAAGGATCGCTATGGTCTCTCGTGGCAGATCGTTCCGACCGTACTCTTCGAGATGATGGCCTCGCCCGATAAAGCCAAGTCCAAGCGAGCCTCCGACGCGATGATGAAGATGGTCAAGCTCGACATCGCCGCGTTGCAGGCGGCATTCGACGGGAAGACTGTTGCTCGGGAAACGGCGAGCTGATTTCGGAGCGCCTACTCGACCTTCGCCGCGTAGTACTCCCACGCGCGATCGACCATCGGCGAGCTGAGCTGATCGTTCACGCGGTACGCTTCCTCGCGCGAGTAGCCGCGGATGGCGCCCGCGTTGCCGCCCGCGGCAGCGAGCATCGCCAGCTGCAGCTCTGCGCTCTCCTCGAGGAAAAGCGCCGCAAGCGTCGCGCGGCGCACGTCCACGGCCGCAGTCGTAATGCCGTGACCGCGCATCATGACGGCGACGTGCGAGCCGAGCGATTGCGCGAGCGCGTTGCCCAGCTCGCGACTGCGGATGAGCCCGACGCGCTCGTATTCGGGCACGCCGTCGACAAACGCTCCGCCGTGGTTGTGCACGATGCGGTGCGGCTCGCCGATCTGCGTGAGGCACACGCAGGCGGGCGGATGCGCGTGCACGACGCCGCCGACATCGGGTCTCTCTGCATAGATGCGCGCATGGATCCACAGCTCGCTGTTGGGCGTGCCATCGCCGGAGAGGACCTTGCCCTCGGTGTCGAGGATCAGGAGCTTGCGCGGCTCGGCGAATGCGGGTGAGCGTCGCGTCGGCAGCAGGAAGGTATCGGTGCCGGCAATGCGCGCGCTCGCGTGCCCGAACGCGTTCGAAAGGCCGAAGTGCTCGATGATGCGATTCGCCAGCGCGACGTCACGCCGCAGCGCCGGATCGACCTTGGGCGTGCTGGCTTTGCGCGGTGCTCGGCGCGTCGCGCGGCCCATGCGCTCCGCCTCAATGCTTCCAGAACTCGCGCGAGGCGATGCGCGCGCCTTCGGCCATCGCAGCCATCTTGGCCCAAACGACGTCCGGATCCACGGCCGCCTGGCCGACCCAGGTGCCGAAGCCGCAGTCGCTGCCGCACATCACGTTCTCCCGGCCCACGAGCTTCGCGTAACGACCTATCCGTTGCGCGACGAGCTCCGGATGCTCGATGAAGTTCGATTTCGACTCGATCACACCGGGAATGAGGATTTTGCCATCCGGTAGCTTCACTTTCTCGAACACCGTCCACTCGTGCGCATGGCGCGGGTTGGCCGCCTCGAGCGAGATCGCCGATGGACGCGCCTGGAAGACGATGTCAATCACGTCCGCGAGCGCGACGTCGCAATGGTGCGGGCCCTCGTAGTTGCCCCAGCACAGGTGCATGCGCAGCTGCTCGGGCGGAATGTTCGCCACTGCATGGTTGAGCGCTTCGACGTGAAGCTGCGCCTTCTTGCGCCACTCGGGCAGGCTCAGATCCGCGTACTGGATGTGGCGCCCCATGCCAAGATCGGGACAGTCGAGCTGAAGCACGATGCCCGCCTTCGCCACTGTCTCGTACTCGTGCCGCATCGCGTCCGCGATGGCGAAGATGTACGCCTCTTCGCTCGGGTAATGCTCGTTGTGGAAAAAAAGCGAGACGACGCCAGGCGAAGCCGCGGACATGAACATTTCCTGGCCCTTGACTTTGGCGAACGCTGCCTTGAGGTGCTCGACGTCACTCCGCGCGGCATTCGGGTCGCGCACGCCGATCGCGGCATTGCACGCGGGCGTCTTGCGGCGCGAGCGCCCCGGATCACCGAACACGCGCTTGGCGAGATTGGGAAACGCCACCAGGTCCTGATAGACGAAGGTGTTGCCCGCTCCGCCGAAGCCCGAGAGACGGTCCTTGATATACGTCGCATAGCTCGGCTTGCTCATTTCACCATCGTTGATAACGTCCACCCCGGCTTCAGCCTGCTTGCGCACGACCTCCTCGACTGCGGAAGCTATGCGCTGCCCGAGCGCCTCAGGGTCGACCGGCACGCCTTCCTCCTTGGCATACATCGCGCGGATTAGATCCTCGGGGCGCGGGAGGCTCCCGGTGTGCGTGGTGAGAAACCGTTCGGTGCTGCGCTTCATGCCAACGCCTCCTCGATATCGCGGATCAGATCGTCGACGTGCTCGACCCCGATCGACATGCGCACCAGATCGGCGGGGCACTGCGTTCCGGGTCCTTCCACGCTCGCGCGATGCTCGGCGAGGCTCTCGACCGATCCCAGCGAGGTCGCCCGCTTGAAAACGCGGAGCTTCCCGGTAAAAAGCTTCGCGGCTTCCTCTCCGGCGCGCAGGCGCAAAGACATCATTCCGCCGAACCCTCCGCGCATCTGTTTGGCGGCGACGGAATGGCCCGGATGCGCCGGCAGTCCTGGATAGAGTACGTGCGAGAGCTTCGCATGGCCGTGCAGGCGCTCAGCGATCGCCTGCGCGTTCGCGCAAGCCGCGCCGACGCGCAAGTGAAGCGTGCGCATCCCGCGCAGCAGTAGCCAGGCTTCGAGAGGACCGAGCACCGCGCCGCCGCCGCTACGGATGTAGCGGACCCGCTGCCAGAATTCGTCGTCCGTCGCGGTGGCCAGCACTCCGGCCACGACGTCGGAGTGGCCGTTGAGGTACTTCGTCCCCGAGTGCATGACGATCTGCGCACCGAGTTCGATCGGCCGCGTCAGCAGCGGCGTGGGAACAGTCGAGTCGACGCCGACGATCGCGCCGACCTCGCGCGCGAGCGTGCTCGCTGCGCCAATGTCGGTGATGTCCCACGTTGGATTCGCCGGAGTCTCGATCCAGATCAGCCGCGGCTGGCGTGAACGCGCTTTCGCAGCGAGGTCGTCAATGGAGGAGTTCTCGTAGAACTCGACGACGAGGCCCCACGGCACGGCGAAATCCGTTAGCCACTTGCGCAGCCCCCAGTACATGTTGCGCGGCGCGAGGACCACCGCCCCCGGCCCGAGAGCCTGAAACACCGCCGCTGCGGCCGCCTCGCCCGAGCCGAAGAGCACGGCTGCAGCCGCACCTTCGAGCGAGGCGATCAGCGCCTCGGCCTGGTCGTAGGTCGGGTTGTCAGCGCGAGAATAGGAGCGTCCGCCGGGAAACGTGCCGTCCGCTCCGCGCTCATAGGTCGTCGAGACGTAGATCGGCGGAACGATGTCGCGATAAGGAGCGGCGACGCGCCCCACGCCCTGGGCGGCGATCGTTTCGGGATGGAGCGTGCGCTTGTCGGCGGGCATCGCCAGGGAACAGCGTGCAAAGAGCGCACTATGCCCGCAACAGCTTGCCTCGGCAACGTGCCGTTGCGATCGTCCAGTTAGATATCGGCTGCGTCGCCATCACTAGCAGCGACCCGATGTTTTGGCGTAAGCTTTTTTCATGACTGAAGCAAGAACGCTTTTCGCCGCGCTGCGCCAAGCCGCCGATTCGAAAGCAGCCCACGCGATCGAAAGGCTCGTCGATGAAGGCCAGGATCGCGAGTTGTGTCGCGTGAATGCGCTGGACTTCGCCAGGAAAACCGGCCTCGACGAAGAGGTCGTGATCGCGGCGTTTCTGCATGCGGCGCGTCTGGGTCTGTTCGAGCTGTCGTGGAACGTGCTCTGCCCGGGCTGCGGCGGCGTGCTCGACGCCGCGGCTTCACTCAAGAGCGTGCATCAGTCCGAGTATGCCTGCGCCCTGTGCGCAGCGGGCTACGAGCCCACGCTCGACGAAATGGTCGAGGTGACGTTCACCGTGAGTCCCCGCGTGCGCAAGATTGCGGCGCACGATCCGACACAATTGCCGCCGGCCGAATACTGCCGGCAGATCTTTTGGAGCTCGGGCATCGACCTGCCCGATGACGCGTTCGAGCGCATGATCAATGAAGTCACGCTCGAGCTGATCGAGCTCCCTCCGGGAGAGAAAGCGCTCTTGTCGCTCACGCTGCCAGCGGAGTTCGTCATTGTGTTCGACCCGGTGACGCATACCGCCCAATTCATCGACGTGAAAGGCGAACCGACCAAAGAGCGGCAATCGCTCGCGATGGTTTTCAATCGTTCTCAGACGCCCACCACGACCGTGACGCTGCGGCCTGGGCCGCTGCGGCTGACGCTGGACAACCGGACGGACATGCGCCTCGTGCCAGGTGTTTACGTCGCCGGACAAGCGCTGCACGACATGCTCGGGAAGCGCAAGCGTTTCGTCACCGCGAAGCGCCTGCTCACCAATCAAACCTTCCGGGACATCTACCGCACCGACACGCTCGACGTGGATCAGCGGCTCAAGATCACCAGTCTCACCTTCCTGTTCACCGACCTCAAGGGCTCGACCGATCTTTACGAGCGCGTGGGCGATCTCGTCGCCTTTGATATCGTCAAGGAGCATTTCCGCGCCCTCAATGAAATCATCGCGGCGGAGTCGGGCGCGGTAGTGAAGACCATCGGCGACGCCGTGATGGCGACGTTTCCCACGCCCGATCGCGCAATCGCTGCGGCGCTGCGCATGCGCGACGCAATGCGCAAGCTCAACGAACAGCGGAAGAGCGAGGATCTGCTGCTCAAGATTGGCATCCACGCGGGCCCGTGCCTCGCCGTAACGCTCAACGATCGGCAGGATTTCTTCGGGCAGACGGTGAACATCGCCGCGCGTGTTCAGGCTCTTGCCGTTTCGCGCTCGATACTTGCCACCGAAGCCGTCGTCGACAACCCGCAGGCCTCGGAGCTCCTCCAGATCGATGGCATCAAGCCGATGGCTCGACGGCTGCCCGTGCGAGGCATCGCCGAGGAGCTCGCCGTGTACGAGATTCCCTGAGCCTGCGCGCCGGGACGCGGCCCTGCCCTGCTTAATCGTTGTCGACCGGCGTGCCGCCCGCGAGCTGAAGCGGCGGCGCGAGCGTGCCAAGCTTGCGCTTGCGTCGCCAACCGCGCAGAGCGAAGAACACCTGCAGCAGGACCAAGAAGATGCACACGCTCATGAAGCCGAGGCTGATGGGCTTCTGGAAGAAAACGGTCATGTCGCCGCGCGAGAGCAAAAGCGCCCGCCGGAAATTCTCCTCGACGAGCGGACCGAGCACGTAGCCGAGCAGGATCGGGGCTACGGGAAAATCGAGTGCGAGAAAGATCGCCCCGACGATTCCGAAGAACAGCACTTCGTAGACCTCGAACAGGCTGTTGTTCGTGCTGTAGACGCCGATCGCAATGAAGAACAACGCGCACGGGAACATGTAGCGATATGGGACCTGCAGCACCTTGACCCAGACCCCGATCAACGGCACGTTGAGAATCACCAGCAGGATATTGCCAACCCAGAAGCTCGCGATCAGTCCCCAGAATAGATCGGCGTGCTGACTGATCAGCTGCGGGCCAGGCTGAATGCCCTGGATCAGGAGCGCACCCAAGATCAGCGCCATCACCGCATCGCCCGGAATTCCGATGCTCATCGTCGGGATGAAGTCCACCTGGGTCTTGGAATGAGACGCTGCTTCAGGGGCGGCGACTCCCTCGAGCGCCCCGCGCCCGAATCGCTCGGGGGTCTTCGAGATCTTCCGTTCGAACGCGTACGCGATGAACGTCGTGATCGTCGGCCCGGTGCCGGGCATCGCGCCGAAGAGCGTCCCGACAAGCGTGCCGCGCACCATGGGAAAGAACGCCTGCTTGAGCTCCGCCTTGCTGGGGCGCATGTCGCGCAATCGGACCTTGGCCTCGTTCCCCACGAAATGAATGCGGTTGACGCTGCGCAGGAAGTCCGCCACGCCGAACAGACCGAGCGCGAGCGCAACGAGCTCTACCCGGTCCGACAACTCCGTGAAGCCGAAGGTGAAGCGAATCGCGCCGCTGTTGACGTCGGTCCCGACCACTCCGATCAGCAGTCCTACCACGGTCATCGCCACGCCCTTGAGCGGTGACCCTCTCGCCATCGTCGCCCCGGCCAGCAGGCCCAGCAACATGATTGAGAAGATCTCCGTGGGCCCGAACTTGAACGCCATCTGCACCAGAAGCGGCGAGGCGAACACCATCACGGTGATGCCGAAGGACGCGGCGAAGAAGGATGCGATCATCGTGATGCCGAGCGCGGTCCCGCCCTTGCCCTGCTTGGTCATCGGATAGCCATCGAGGCAGGTCACGGCGTGCGGCGGATGCGAGGGCATGTTGAGGAGGATCGCGCCGATCGCCCCTCCGTACTGCGAGCCGTAGAAGATCCCAGCGAGCATCAGGATTGCAGGCACCGCGTGCATCGTGTAGGTCAGCGGCAGCAGCATGGCGATCGCGGAGAGCGCGCCCATGCCTGGCAGCACACCGATCAGGTTGCCGACCAGCACCCCGAAGAACGACCACATCAGGTTGTGCGGTTGCAGCGCGACGCTGAAGCCGTACCACAGGTCGGTGAGAGACTGCCCGATCACAGATCAGCCCCACCCGAACAGCGGGAAGTTCATCTGCAACGCCCACCAGAAGACGATGATGCAGACGCCAACGGTTGCGAGCCCGAGAATGGTCGCGGAGATCAGCGTGTTTTCGCGGTCCGCAAGTGCGGATATGAAGACCACCGCGAAGGTTGCCGGAACGAGGCCGCCGTACTTGCCGAGCACGACGAAGGCCACGATGCTGGCGCCGATGCAGAACCAGCCGCGCCATTCCGGAGGCAGCCCCGACTCTACCGATTCAGGCGTCGTGAATCTGGCTGTAGCGATGATCGCCAGCCCGACGAGCGTGAGAATCGCCCCGAGCGCCACCGGGAAGTACCCAGGACCCATCCGGCTCAACGTCCCCAGCGAATAATGCCGGCCCTGCACCATGGCGCCGATGCCGATCGCCATCATCAGCGCGCCGCCGTAATAGTCGCGATTGGACGGTCTGACGATCGGTCGACGACGCTTGCGCATCCCGCTACCCCCGCTGGTTTTGTCCCGCCATCCGAGTGTAGGTTTCGAACCTTGCGAAAAGCTGACGACGCCTGAAGCGACCGAGGAGGATCAGCTATACCGCTTCAGCCACTCTACGATTTGCGACGCGGTATCGCGCGCGCATTCTCGCTGCGGAAAGTGTCCTGCTCCTGCGATCAGCCGCCGCTCGTAGGGACCCGCGAAGTACGCCTCCTTGCCTTCGCTCATCTGCGGCGAGTTGACCGGATCCAGCGCGCCGTGAAGCGTCAGCGTCGGCACACGCTGCTTCGGTGCAGGATCAAAGCGCGCCTCGAGCTCGGCGTAGCGCGGATCGAGCGGAGCATGACCCCAGCGCGCGCGATAGGAATGCAGCGTGATATCGACCCAGTCCGGATTGTCGAAGGAGATCGCCGTGCGCTCGAACTCGGCATCGTCCGGCTTGTAGACGACGAACCATTCGTTCCAGATGTGGC
>Ga0126384_10003013_pt1 | contig 10207 bp, 7 predicted proteins | sample PanSoiMetPlot_36_FD_92543 | JGI IMG/M metagenome (GOLD analysis project Ga0126384, IMG submission 92543) | Tropical forest soil microbial communities from Panama - MetaG Plot_36 | ecosystem: Environmental > Terrestrial > Soil > Tropical forest > Bulk soil | place: Panama | collected 2016-02-17 | reverse complement strand
TTTTCGCGCGTGGCACCGTCGGCGGATGCGGGGTTAACGATTATTAAGGGCAATGTCATTAGGATTCAGAAAGCAGCATTAAAGCAGAGGACGCGGAAGATCTCGCAAGGTTCGCAGAGGAAAGACTGCGTCCTCTGCGAATCCTTTGCCTTCTCTGCGGTTAATCAGCACGTCGATAAAGCTCTCGATCGATTGTGCCCAGCTCAGCGATCTTACTCATCACGAATTCCCCAATCTCTTTGTAGGTTCGCACATGGTCTTTTTTCGCGATGAATTCAGAAAGATCCAGCCGCCCACCAAAATGGATGCGAATCTTATCGCCGCCAAACCAGTTCCCCAAAACTTGTTTTGCTAAGTTATTCCCGAGACCGGCGATAAATAGTGGGATTACCTGTGGCTCAGCCTCTTTGATCAACCTCCCGACGCCGGGCTGCGGACGTAGATATGAATAGGGATCGGCGCTCGTGTTGCGCGTTCCCTCAGGATGAAACCCAATTACGTTGCCGGCTCCCTCTGTGCAAAGCTGAGTCAAACGGCGCATCGAATATTTATCAAACGCGCGCTTCTCAGGCATAGGATCCTTGCCCGTCACAAAAAAGGGCGGATACATCGACCACCAGCCCATGATGAGATTAACGAGCATTCCGGCGATCGATTGGTAATAGAAGCGGCCGCGCACCGGAAAGAACAACTGTTTGCGCCAGTTTGTCTTCCGGAACAGCGTCGTTGAGACGACGTACATATCGAAAAATGATCGATGGTTCGCAACCAGCAGAATTGGGCGCGAGTGATCAAGCGCCTCGACGTTTTCCAGTCCGTACACCCTCATAAGATTGTAAGTCGAGACTTGAATCCAGCCCGCGCCCAAAACGCTTTGACACCATGTCCAGAAACGTTTCCAAGCGCCCAGATTCATGCAATGCGTCAGGCGAAATGCAAACCGCTCAAACCGAGATAGAACGGCCAGTTCTGCGGGGGTTGGGACCAGGGGCTGGCCAACGCCCAATGTCCAAGGTCCAACGTCCGACTGTTGTTCAGGGACATTGGACATTGGACTTTGGACTTTGGACGTCTCATTCATTCTATCGAGAAGTATCGTGCTTCCGGATGGTGCAAGACAATCGCAGAGGTTGATTGCTCCGGGTCAAGTTGAAACTCTTCGGTAAGTTCGACGTCGATCCGGGAGGGATCAAGCAGTTCGAAGAGCTTCGCCTGATCTTCCAGGTTAGGACAAGCGGGGTAACCGAAGCTGAATCTCGAGCCCTGATAACCTTGCCGGAACAGTTCGTTGAGAGTCGGCGCGTCCTTCCCGCCGATACCCAGCTCCTGCCGGATCTTCTTGTGCCAAAGTTCGGCCAAAGCTTCGGCACTCTCGACACTCAGACCGTGAAAGTAAAGATAGTCCGAGTAATTATCGCTCCGAAAAAGTTGTTGCGAGTATTCACTCGCTCGCCGGCCCATAGTTACCAGGTGAAAAGACACCACATCCATGCGGCCGGACTCGACAGACGCGAAGTAATCAGCAAGGCAAAGGTGCTTACCAGATGGTTGCCGCGGGAAAGTGAAACGCGTGAGTTCGTCACCTTCGCTGTCGCGATAGACAATCAAGTCGTTTCCCGACGATTGGCAGCGAAAGTAACCATAGACGACGCGTGGCACAAGCAGGCGCTCGCGTTCGCTTCTTCGTTTCAGCTCCTCATAAACCGGTCGCACATGATCGGCGACGAATGAGTGGTATTCCTGATTCGATTTACGTCCTTGCTTAAATTGCCATTGTCCTTTGAACAGTGCCGTTTCGTTTACACAAGCGAACACTTCCTGTAATGGAATGTCATGAACAACGCGCGTGCCGAGAAAAGGAGGTTGTGGAATCGCGACGTCGACGCGCACCTGGGAACGCTGAGTGTGTGTGGTATCGCCAACTATTCTCGCGGCTCTGACGGGCTTGCGAACCCCGAGTTTTGCTTCTTCGGCGAGCAACTCTTCATCAGGTTGAACTTCGGATTCCGTCCTTATCGTGGCCGGTTTTGACACGCGATCACCATTGTTCGACATTAGCTTGTCCATCGTGTGCAAACCAGCGAATGCATCGCGCGCATAGAAAAGCGAGCCTTTGTAAAGCGATTTCAAATCAGCTTCCACGTAACGGCGAGTCAACGCGGCGCCGCCAAGCACAACGGGCACGTTGATATTCCGCTCGTTCATTACTTCAAGATTCTCTTTCATGATGAGCGTCGATTTTACAAGCAACCCACTCATACCGATCGCGTCAGCCTGGTATTCTTCGTATGAGTTGAGGATTGCCTCAATCGTTTGCTTGATGCCCAGGTTGATCACCCGATAGCCGTTGTTCGTGAGAATTATATCGACGAGGTTCTTACCGATGTCGTGAACGTCGCCTTTGACCGTGGCCAGCACCATCGTGCCTTTGGACGTGGCGCCCCCTTTCTTTTCCATGAAGGGCTCGAGAAAACGCACAGCTGCTTTCATGGCTTCAGCTGATTGCAGCACGAATGGAAGCTGCATCTGACCGCTGCCAAACAGATCGCCGACGACCTTCATGCCCTCAAGCAGGATGTTGTTGATAATGTCCAGCGCTGAATATTTTTCCAGGGCCGCCCGGAGCTCGTCCTCGAGGCCAATCTTCTCGCCGTCTATGATGTGGTTCTTGAGGCGGTCTTCAACCGTGTCTCCTTTAGTTTTCCTGGCGGTCGCTTTCGCTTTGACACCTTCAAAGAGTTTGGTGAACTCGCCCAACGGGTCGTACTTGCAAACATCTCCATCAAATTCGCGCCGGTCATAAATGAGATCGAGTGCAACCTTCAGCTGCCTTTCTTCAACCCGATTGAGTGGCTCGATCTTGCTGGCATTAACGATCGCCGAGTCCAGACCGGCAGCGACAGCTTCGTGCAGAAACACAGAGTTAAGAACAACTCGTGAAGCTGCCGTGAGACCAAACGAAATGTTTGATACGCCCAGAATCGTGAACACGCCGGGAAGTTCAGTTTTAATCCGGCGAATAGCTTCGATCGTTTCCAGCGCGTTCCGGCGATCTTCTTCGATGCCCGTTGAGATGGGCAGCGCCAAAGCGTCAAAGAAAATATCGTCAGGCGGAATACCGTACGTTTGCGTAGCTCGTTCAAACGCGCGCTGTGCAATCTGAAACTTCCCTTCCGCGGTACGGGCCATTCCTTGTTCATCGATGGTGCCAATGACCACTCCTGCGCCGTACTTCTTCGCCAGTTCCAGAACCTTCGCAAACCGGGGCTCGCCGTCTTCGTAGTTAGTCGAATTAAGAATGCACTTACCGCCGGCATGCTGGAGTCCGGCTTCCATCTTCTGCCACTCAGTCGAATCGAACATGAGAGGAATCTTCACGTTCGTCACGAGGCGCGATGCCAACTCGTGCATGTCCTTTACGCCGTCGCGGCCGACGAAGTCGACGTTCACGTCCAGCACGTGCGCTCCTTCACGTTCCTGTTCACGCGCCAGCGAAACCAGGCCGTCCCAGTCTTCCGCGTTCAGCAGGTCGCGCATCTTTTTCGACCCACTCGCATTGACGCGCTCGCCGATAATCAAGAATGAGGTGTCCTGGCGATAAGGTTGCTGAATAAAAATCGAAGAGCAGGCGGCGGTCCTCGGCACCTCGCGTTTTCGCGGGGTGAGGCCTTTGACCGCCTCCACGACCGCTTTCAAATGGGCGGGCGTGGTTCCGCAACATCCGCCCACGATGTTCACGCCGAGGTCGCGGGCAAAGTGAGCCAGCTCTTTGGACAATGATTCCGGCGTTTCTTTGAAGACGGCATGGCCGCCGACGTTTTCGGGAATGCCCGCGTTCGGGATAACGGACACGGGGAACTTTGAATTCTGGCAGAGGTAACGGACGTTCTCGGTCATCTGCTGCGGTCCGGTCGCGCAATTCATACCAAAGATGTCGATCGGCAAGGGTTCAATGGCACTTAAGGCGGCGCCGATCTCAGTTCCCATGAGCATCGTCCCGAACGCTTCGATGGTGACTTGCGCGATTACGGGCAGGCGCTGTCTTGAAGATTCGAATTCTTCGAATATCGCCGCGAGCGCCGATTTGGTTTGCAGGAGATCCTGACACGTTTCGACGATCAGCAAGTCAGCGCCGCCGTCGAGAAGCCCGCGCGCTTGTTCGCGATAGGAGGACTTCATCGCATCAAACGAGATGTGACCCAGCGTCGGCAGTTTGGTGGTAGGACCCATCGAGCCGGCTACCCAGCGTGGCTTCTCGCTTGTTGAGAAATCAGCAGCGACTTTTCTTGCAAGTTCGGCTGCTTTGAAATTCAATTCATAAGCTTTGTCAGCAATTCCGTATTCAGCGAGAACAATTGAAGTACCGCCAAACGAATCTGTTTCAACGACATCACAACCGGCTTCAAGAAATCCCGCGTGCACCCTGGCGACCGCTTCAGGTTTACTGATGAGGAGATGTTCTGGACAGCCTTCGAACTGCGGACCACCATAGTCGTCAACCGACAGGTCCTGAGCATGCAGATTAGTGCCCATCGCGCCGTCAAAGACGACGATACGATGCTTCAGAGTTTCGAGAAACGTTTTCATCCTAAGAATTGCCAATTGTCGATTGCCAATTGCCGATTAGCAAACCGATGTAGCCAATCGGAAATTGGCAATCGGAAGTCGGCAATGAAAAGCCCCGCGCTGGCGAACAACGCGGGGCTTTCATCAATACTGTTTCGAAACAGCGGTTGAAAGACTCGCCGAGCTGTTTAGCGGTTTATTTTACGTGGCCGCAAGTCGCCTTAACTCACCACGTTTGTCACTCCCCATTGAAACATTGATCTCTTTGGGCTGTCAAAGCTCGACGTCCTGCGCCTGACGTTATCGAAACCCCAATCTAACGTTTGGGGACTCTTGAGTGTACGTCGACGTCGACGTCGCAGCCATTCCTAAGCAACTGGTAGGGGACACCGGAAGGATCGATCGGCGCTTCAGCTTTTGCTTCTAATCGCACTTGGGCCGCACGCAGTAGCGGTGCTATTTCCTTCCACGACGAGGGGCAGCGACCAGAGCGCGCGGTCCAGATGTTCAAGACTCGACGGATTGTCTCCTGCTCATCCAGAGAATCAAGCCGCATGATCTGGGCTGCGACCATCTGTTTGACTGCGTCATCGTTCGACGCTTCATACAGGTGTTGATACATTTCGCGGGCGGCATCACGCGACCCTCCTTCTGCTTTCATGCGGCCACTCATCACCGCCATCCAGGCGGGCGCCCCAGGAATATTAGAACCGGCATCATAAACTTCACTGGCTTTGGAATATTCACCCCGTTGCCAATAAATGTAGCCGAGATGTTGGTGCAGTCTCCATTGCTGAGGATTCGCCGCGATGCCCCAGTTGATTAGCGAGATTGCTTCCTGACTATTGATTTCGGGAAGCACGACCGCGCCATAAGAGTACGGTTCCATGAATTGGGGATCGAGTGTAGCACTCATCTTTAACAGCGAGGGAAGCAGCCGCAGATCGAGACTGGCCAGAGTCGCAAAATCCATGCGACCCTCGTGAGAGTCTTCATAGGCGACCACCTTCCGACCCACATATTGAAGCGAACGCAGCCAGTACCAGTCTGCGCCTACTCCATTGAATGCCAAAGTCACCCGTTTCATTACGGACGGATTCAAATACAAGCGCTCTTCAGACGTTTCGCTGGATCGATTGTGGGACTCATTGTCCTGAGCGCGCGCCACAAAACCCGCAGCAATAAGCCCACCGCCAATCAACAGAACCAGCAGAGAGTCGCGTTTCATTTTAAGTTGCGCCGGTTGAAAATGAGGGTCGTGGCGGCCACCAGCACCACGAGGTAAATCAATCCATACGATAACGAAAGGGCCACCGCCCGCCCGGAGGGTGAAAGGCCGTGCGACGCCAGAGTTATCGCATTGTAGTTCACGAGATTCGGTAGCAAGAAATAAAGTCCCGCAAACAGCCACTGTGTGGCGGCGCCGGATGATGATTGTGAAAGCATCTTCAGATCGTTGCTGAAGTGGCCAATGATAAATACGAAGAGCGTGAGTAAAGCCGACAGCGCCGGTGATGAGAACGAAGAGAACAACATCGCGACTCCAGTCACGATCATCAGTTCAACGTAGATCAGGAAAATCGCCGGCCAGATTCGTCCGATTAATGGATTCCAACCCCGGTGCTCGTAAACAAGTGCGAGCGACAATCCAGCTCCCATAATCGCAGTGTTCACGAGCAGCGTCAGGCACAGACCGAGGTATTTGCCAATCACGAATTCCGCACGGGACACTGGTTTTGCGAGTATCGCGTATAAAGTTCGGCGCTCGATCTCTTTGTAAACCAAACCGACGCCCACAAAAATCGCGATGAAAACTCCGAAGAGCAACATCGCGCTTAATCCCAAATCGATCGTAATCTTTTCTTCTGCGCCTCCCGAGAGTTCGCCCAGAAAAATCGCACTGGCGATGAGCAGCAAGACAAACAGGATCAGGTTATAAAGGACACGGTCGCGCACCGCTTCGCGAAAAGCGTTACGAGCGATCGCGACTGTGCGTTTGGAGAGATCGGGAACAGTATTATGAATCTTGATGCTTGGGTCTGGCTTCAATTGGTACTTGCTCTTGCGTGCTGGCTGACAAAACGAACTAAATATAAGAAGCGAAGCCAGCAATGTCCAACCAATTAATGCTGATCGCGAAGCAGATTTACGCCATCGAAGGGTGGGCCAGTCTCACTCGAGCATCCAAGGTCGGTTGCCCGACTTATTAAATAGGTGTTCCTGAGTTCGAGAGGGAACTTGCGCTCGCTCTTCGCCGAGCGTTTCGGCAAAACGTGGAAAGGGCTTGAGAAAGAAGTAATGTAGCGATCAAAATCCAGCTAATTGCGCTGAACAGGTCAGCCCAATGCACCCGCGATGGTTCCTGGAATTCCAAGTTAATGTCTAACGGGTTAGAAGTGGAAGGAACCGAGATCAAGATCGCGCCATCCTCGTCAGCGCGCATCAGGAGACGTTGCTCGCCTGCTGTTGCAACCCAATCGGGATAGTAGAACGTTCTGATGCGCGCCTCCGTCTCAGGTCCGGCAGCTATTCGAAAAATACGGCGTTCGGGTTCCCATGATTGAAGGGTGACTGACCTCGACCCGGCATCAACGTTACTTTTCTTTAGATCGAGATGGAGAAGATCATGCGCAGTGACGGGCAGCCAGTCCTTGAAACTGGGAGCGCCGCGAATTTCGCTAATCAGAGACTCGAACCGCGAGCGATTGAGATATTCGCAGTCCTGAACGATCTGCGTACCTGTGAAAACCACCGAGAGGGCGAACGCCAGCGCGACGGCGAGATCACGAGGGCGCAGGTTCGAGTGGAAGACTTGCATCCATTTAGGAATGCTGGCAGCGACCAGCACCGAACCGGTGAGTGAGGAAATCGCGAGCCAGCGCCACGGGAATTGAATCTCAGAAAGCTTCGGCACGATGGCCCACACCGGCCGGCTGATCGCTGTAGCCATCAGGAATGTTATCAGTGTCAGGAGTATCATGACCTTGAATCCTCTGTCGGTAGCGCGGTCTTTGAAAAACCGATAGGTCAGCGCGATGCCAGGAAGCAGAAAACCGAGCAGCGCAAGCGCCAGGATGTTTGCGTACCATGTGTTTCGATTCACGAGCGCGGACGGCGAAAAGAGAAAGTTAACATGGTAGTCGTAATAGATATTCGGCTCCGCTGAATTGCCTTTGATCCACGACAGCTCTGCCAGCATCGTTGTCCAAAAGAAAGCGCTGGCTCCCAGGCCAAGACAGATGCCCGTCGCCCATTGGGTTATCGTTGATGAAAACTTCTTTCGCTCGATGCGGAGTGCTGCGTAGACTGCGAGCGAAATTGATCCGACCACTGTCATTGGAAGATGCATCAGAACGAGCAGCCCAAACGCTACTGCCAGGCCGGCCACGTCGACAACCTTTCGCTTATGGCAAACTCTTTCCGTGAAGGCAAACGCGAATGGAAGGATCGCACAAGCCGCATATTCTGACAGCAGAGATGACTGGTAAAGTTCGTTGAGGTGATAGGGCGCGATCGTGTAGAGGACGCCGGCCCACATCGCTATTTTCGGTGTACAGAACGCCCGTGCCCAAAAGTATGCTCCCAGTCCGCCTACTATCGAGAGCAACGCGAACACCACGATGCTGGCCGCATACCAATTGCCCGTTAACATGCGGCCGCCAGCCAGGAGATAGTACAAGCCCGGCGGGTAGAACCTAAATCGGGGATCGCCAAAACCGTTGTTCGATTCTTCAAGCCAGCCGGGATGCCAATGCCCGGCTTGGATTGATTCGTAAAATGGCTGGACAAAACGAAAATGATTAGCCAGATCAGGGCCGTTCGGAACTCCGAAGATTATTATCGGCAGCAAGACAACCACTGCGGCAAACGCGACGATGAGAACTGAGCGAAGGTCACATTCGCGCTGGGGTTGAGCGCTCGCGCGTTCCGACGAGGTCGAAACGGGAAAGGGAAATGTTTCCGTTGAGAGCGCGGATTTCATCTGACGGTTCGTTTAGATCAGTTCACGATTGAACGACGGATTTTGTGTAGAGCGTCGTGCGCGATCGCGTGAACGCGCCCCAACTCTGGCATTGGCGATACTCGGGCCGAAATTCTGTGTCGCCAGGCAGTTTCAATAAAAATGCGGGTTCGGAATTCTTGAATTCCAGACCCGCAGTAGTCAGAGGTTACATCTGCTCAGTTGCCAGTCAGCGGCGCTGCTCTCACGGCAGCTTCATCGGGATAAGGTGTAAGGGCCACACTATCCCCGTGCAGGACCCCGTCTTCCGAAATGCCAAATCGTCGGGTGCCCGTTTGGCCGATTCCTGCGGTGACCGTGGGAACTGATGTTGCGTAGAAGAGCGCGGGTCGCACGCCTGCTGCTGTAGGGGTCGCGACGAAGTTATATCCGCTCTTAGTGCCGCTCCCAAGCACCGCGTCCGTTAGAATGTCGGCTCGCAAAGCCGCCAAATCTCCGTAATCACCGCGGCCGGTCGTGGCCTGATAGAGCAGTTCGCAACTCTGGATTGTGCGTAAAGAGGACTGAGCCGATCCTTCGTTCGCGGAGCGCCGCGAAGCGAAAAGATTGGGAATAGCGATCGAGGCAAGGATTCCGATCACTGCAACAACAATAAGAAGTTCGATAAGAGAGAATCCGTGCTCTTTAGGTCTTACGTTCATATTCTTACTCTCCCAAAATAGTTTCAGCGGAAGTTTAAGTCGAGCAGGAAGGGCTGATATGAAAAAAGCGGGATGAAGCTTCCGCTCCATCCCGCCTCTCTAGTTTTAAGTCCTTGTCCGGTCGAACTAGTTGCCAAGGACAGGCGCGGCGAGGGTTGCGGCTTCATCAGCATAGGGCGTCAAGGCAGCACTATCGCCATGCAATGTACCATCGGTGCAGATACCGAAGCGACGTGTTCCAGTCTGTCCAATGCCAGTGGTAACCTGAGGAACGCCGGTCGCGAAAAAGGTCGCGGGGCTCGTTCCCACCACCAGGTCGACTTTAGTGATCGCAAAGTTGTAACCGCTCTTACTACCACCTCCCAGGGCGGAATCAACTAAATTCCCAGCCAGCAACTGTGCCATGGTTCCGTAGTTCCCTTGACCAGAAGTAGCCTGAAAAGTGGCCTCAGAGCTGTGAATGGTGCGCAGCGATGACTGGGCTGAGCCTTCATTCGCAGCGCGCCGCGAAGCGAGAAGATTGGGAATTGCGATGGCGGCGATAATGCCGATAATCGCAACAACGATGAGCAACTCGATCAACGAGAAGCCCTTCTGGTTTCTATTAAGCATTTTCTTGAGTTCTCCTTATGAGATAGCGGATTGTTTACTTCTTCGCGCTGCATCGTGAAAGACCGAAGCGCGATGGTGTTTCCATCACCAGCGGGGTCGCCAGAGTAGGATCAGTTTGCCAGTTAAAGAAAAGGGGGGAAAACTCGAATGCGTTTTCCCCTGTGTCAGGAAATACTAAAGCCTTAATTGCCGAGGACGGGTGCGGCCAAGGTTGCAGCCTCTGACGCATAGGGCGTTAAAGCGGCGCTGTCGCCATGCAATGTACCATCGGTGCAGATACCGAAGCGACGTGTTCCAGTCTGTCCAATGCCAGTGGTAACCTGAGGAACGCCGGTCGCGAAAAAGGTCGCGGGGCTCGTTCCCACCA
>Ga0126384_10003012_pt1 | contig 10207 bp, 10 predicted proteins | sample PanSoiMetPlot_36_FD_92543 | JGI IMG/M metagenome (GOLD analysis project Ga0126384, IMG submission 92543) | Tropical forest soil microbial communities from Panama - MetaG Plot_36 | ecosystem: Environmental > Terrestrial > Soil > Tropical forest > Bulk soil | place: Panama | collected 2016-02-17 | reverse complement strand
GAGGGCGCCAAGGCATAGCCCAATCTGGGTGGATTTCCGCTTATGCAGGAATAGTCGGGTTAGGTTTAGCGGCCCCACACTTCCTCGGCGACCTCAACAATCATCCGAAGTTTTGCCCATTGCTCTTCTTCCTCCAGAACATTGCCTTCCTCGGTGGAGGCAAAACCGCATTGTGGCGACAGGCATAGCTGATCGAGCGGCACAAATTTGGTAGCGTCCTCGATGCGGCGCTTGATCTCGTCCTTTGGCTCGAGCCTCCCGCTTTTCGAAGTGACCAGGCCCAACACAACGGTCCTGTCCTTCGGTACCATTCGCAACGGTTCGAAACTACCGGCGCGCGCGGTGTCATACTCCATAAAGAAACCGTGAACCTTGATTCTGTTGAAGAGAATTTCCTGCACGGCTTCGTAGCCGCCAGCGCCCATGTAGGTCGATTTATAGTTGCCCCGACACATGTGCATGGTGATGGTCATATCAGCTGGAACGTCCGACATCGCGGTGTTGACCAGATCGCCGTATAACTCGCCTAGCCGTTCCGGGTCGTCGCCGCGGTCGTTCATCGCCTGCCTATATTTCGGATCGCACAGCATGGCGATGAACACTTCGTCGAGCTGGAGATAGCAGCAGCCGGCATCGGCGAAGGCGCGCACGGCCTTTCTATACGCCTGGCCGAGATCATCGAAAAAGGTGTCAAGTTTCGGATAGACCTTTCTGTCGATGGGCGTCGGCACCAGCCGGCCATAGGCTGCCGACGGCGAAGGAATCGTAATCTTCGGCTTTCGCTTCGTCCGAGCTGCTACGAATTTGAAGTGCTCGATCATTGGATGGCCGGAAAACGCTAGCTTGTCGGTGACCCTGAGGCCCTCGTTGCGTGTCGTCACACCGGTAAAGGCTATACCGGTATCCATCACGTGCTTTTCGATGCCATCGAGACCCCAGAGAAAATCGAGATGCCACCAGGAGCGGCGGAATTCGCCATCGGTGATCGACTGTAGACCGACGTCTTCCTGCTTCTTGATGACGCGCTCGATCTCGCGGTCTTCGATTTCTTTCAGCTGCGCGGGGCTAATTTCGCCACTAGCGCGCCGCTCACGTGCTTTCTTCAGTACGGCAGGCCGTAGCAGACTTCCGACGTGATCGGCGCGAAACGGCGGCTTAGTGCGTTGCGACATCCTTCTTCCTCAGTCGCTCGTCCCCGCGAAAAGCGGGGATCCAGCTTTTTCCGGATTCCCGCTTACGGAAACAAACGGTTTAATGTTAACTCTAGCCCCAAACTTCCTTGGCAAGCTCGACGATCATCCGGAGTTTGGCCCATTGCTCTTCTTCGGCGAGAATATTGCCCTCCTCCGTGGAAGCGAAGCCGCATTGCGGCGATAGACATACTTGCTCCAATGCCACGTATTTTGCGGCCTCGTCGAGGCGGCGCTTGAGATCGTCCTTGGATTCAAGCCGCCCCGATTTCGAGGTAACGAGGCCGAGCACCACCGTTTTGTCCTTAGGGACGAAGCGCAGCGGCTCGAATCCGCCGGCACGATCGTTGTCGTATTCCATGAAATAGCCGTTCACGTTAACCGTGTTGAACAGAGCGTCCGCGACGGGCCCGTAGCCGCCCGATGCAACAAAGGTCGACTGGAAATTGCCGCGGCACAAAGGCATGGCGATGGTCATGTCGGGCGGGATACCTGAGATTGCGGCATTGATCATGCCCGCATAAATCAACGGTAGCCGTTCCGGGTCGTCGCCGCGGTTGGCCACTTGCTCGCGCAAATTTGGATCGCAGAGATAAGCAAAGTTTACTTCGTCGAGTTGCAGATAGCGGCAGCCGGAATCGGCGAAAGCACGTACAGCCAGTCGATAGGTCTGGCCGAGATCGCGATAAAAATCGTTCATGTCGGGGTAGATCGATTCCGGCACGGCGTCCCGGCCGTATCGAAAATGCAGCGATGACGGTGATGGGATAGTCATCTTCGGGACCGCGCGCGCATGCCCTTTTTATGAACCTGAAATGCTCGAGCATCGGATGACCGGAAAAATTGCCCAGCTTGGCCGTGACCCGCAGCATCATCGGCTTCGGGTTCACGCCTTGAAACTTGATCTTGCGCTCGCCGAGATAGGCTTCCACGCCGGGCAGCGCGCCGAGAAAATCATAGTTCCAAAACGCGCGTCGGAATTCGCCGTCAGTGACGGCCTGAAGGCCAATATCTTCCTGTTTCTTGATAATTGCTGCGATCTCACGGTCCTCTATCGCCTTGAGCTCATCCGCGGAGATTTCATTTTTCTCTCGCCTCGCACGCGCTTCCTTCAGCGGCGCAGTGCGCAGCAGACTTCCGACGTGATCGGCGCGGAAGGGGGGCTTGGCGCGCTGCGACATTGGCGAGCTTTCTCCTTTGTCATGACCGGACTTGATCCGGCCATCTCGCTTAGGGACACAATGCCTCCCTAAGTGGGCCAGATCACCACGCTTCGCGGCGGCCCGGTGATTACAAATCGAAATTTGCGTCGACTACTTCCCCCAAACTTCCTCCGCCAATTCGACGATCAGCCGCAGTTTCGCCCACTGCTCTTCTTCCGCCAGTACATTTCCTTCTTCGGTAGAAGCGAAACCGCATTGCGGGGACAGGCACAGTTGATCGAGCGAAACATATTTGGTGGCTTCATCAATGCGGCGCTTGATATCGTCCTTCGGCTCCAGCCGCCCGGACTTCGAAGTGACAAGTCCTAGCACGAGCCGCTTCTTGCCCCTGGGGAAATGGCGCAACGGCTCGAAGCCGCCGGCGCGCTCGGTGTCGTATTCAAGGAAATAGCCGTCAAGGTTAGTCTTGCTGAGCAGATGCTCGGCAACAAACTCGTAGCCGCCCTGCGCGATCCAGGTGGAACGGAAATTACCGCGGCAGGAATGCATGGTGATCGCCATGTCGGCAGGCTTTTCCTGCAGAGCTTCGACGGTCACGCGTGCGTAGATCGCCGGCAATTTGTCCGGTTCGTCGCCACGTCCTTTCGATTGCTTGCGCTTGCGGGTCGCACATCATGGCCCAGGCGGTGTCGTCGAGCTGGAGGTAGCGGCAGCCGGCGTCGTAGAAGGCGCGGATCGCCTTGCGCCAGGCCGCCGCGAGGTCCAAGAAAAACAGATCGAGGTCGGGATAAACTTCCTTGCCCACCAGCGCGCGCCCTTGGCGGAAATGAAAGGTGCTGGGCGCCGGAATGCACATCTTTGGCGTGACGCGGCAATGCACTTTTAAAAACTTGAAGTGCTCGATCTGCGGATGACCGGCGAAGCCGACCTTGCCGGCGATTTTGATGCCTTCGTGCTTGGTCTCGACGCCGTGGAACTGGATGCCGGTCACGGTGGTGATCGGCTCGACACCTTTGAGGCCGCGAAAGAAATCGAAATGCCACCACGAACGGCGAAACTCGCCGTCAGTGGCGAGCTTGAGGCCCACGTCCTCCTGCTTCTTGATTACCGTTTCGATCTCACGGTCCTCCACTGCTTTTAATGCGGCTGCATCAATCTCGTTCTTGGCGCGTTTTGCGCGTGCCTCTTTTAGCGGGGCGGTGCGCAAAAGACTTCCGACATGATCGGCGCGGAAGGGCGGACTTGTGCATTGGGTCATGATCGTTTGGCTTTCTTACAATTATGGCGATCCCGTTCGTCCCAGCGACCCAGCCTACGCTCGCTTCGCGAGATTCGGCGGGTTCAAGTCCGCCGAAGCGCGGAGCGCGAAGGCCGAACGCCGGCGCCAACTTATTCTGGATTCCAGCTTGTCGGGAACGACGGATGTTTGACTAATTTTTCCGCCACACGTCGTCGGCCAGCTCGACGATCATGCGCAGCTTGGCCCATTGTTCGTCCTCGGCAAGAATGTTGCCTTCCTCAGTGGAAGCAAAGCCGCATTGCGGCGACAGGCAAAGTTGTTCGAGCGCGACATACTTGGTCGCCTCTTGGAGACGCTTCTTGATATCGGCGCGTGGTTCCAGCCTCCCGGACTTCGACGTAACCAGACCGAGCACCACGACCTTGTTGCCCTTTGGAAGGAAACGCAGAGGCTCGAAACCGCCGGCACGATCGGTGTCGTATTCGAGGAAGTAACCGTCGTAGTTGCACTTTGCGAGAAGATTCTGCGCCACCGGCTCGTAGCCGCCGGAGGAAATGAATGTCGAACGAAAATTGCCGCGACAGACGTGCGTGGTGATCGTCATGTCGGCGGGTTTTGCTTCCAAGGCTTTGTTGATGCAGCGCATATACGTCTCTTGCAGATGGTCGACGTCGAGGCCATGCTCTTTTGCTTTTTTCAATTCCTCCTGTGAGCAGAGATAGGCCCAGGCGGGGTCGTCCCATTGCAGGTAGCGGCAACCGGCATCATAGAAGGCACGTGTCGCCTTCTGATAGGCCTCCGCCAGGTCATCGAAGATAGCGTCGCGGTCGGGATAAGCGGATTTCGCCACTGCGCCGGGCTCGAGCCGGAAATGCATCACAGACGGCGACGGAATGGTCATTTTCGGGGTGACCTTTGTATGCGCCTTCAGGAACTTGAAGTGCTCCACCATGGGGTGGTTGGAGAAGCCGATCTTGCTGGTGATGCGGATGCTTTGCGGCTTCGACTGGACGCCCTGGAACTGGATACCGTGATCGAGCTCATAGAGCTCAACGCCGTCGAGCATGCTGAAGAAATCGAAATGCCAATAAGCGCGACGAAACTCGCCATCAGTCGCGAGCTTGAGCCCGATTTCCTCCTGCTTCTTGATGATCTTTTCGATCTCGCGGTTCTCAATGTCTTTGAGTTGCTCACCGCTAATCGCGCCTGTTTCGCGTTTGGCGCGCGCCTCTTGCAGGGGCTTGCTGCGCAGAAGGCTACCCACATGGTCGGCGCGAAACGGCGGTGTTAGGTGGGCCGTCGGCATACCCTAGCACGTCCAATATCATTGGAGTCCGGCGGGCGCATTCACAGCACTTCTTTGCGCGCGCGTCAATTTTCCGCTCTTTTCTATGCCAGAGCTGTCGGGCTAATGTGCCGCCCGACTGAGAATTAGTCGGTAGCTTAAAGAGGAACGTCAGTATGGCTTACAAGAATTTGGAGGAGGCAATCCAGGCCTCTGGCGGCAACGTCGTCGGAATGTTGCGCAATTCGCAAATCGGCGCGTACGTCTATCCTGTCGTCGCGCCCGAATTCACCAACTGGCGCGACGAACAGCGCGCCTGGGTCGAGACCTGCGTCTTGTTCGACCAGACGCACCACATGGTGAACCTGTTCGTCGAAGGTCCGGATGCGCTGAAGATGTTGTCGCATCTTGCGACCAATTCCTTCAAGAATTTCGCCGTCGACAAGGCCAAACAGCTGGCGCCGTGCAATTACAATGGCCAGGTGATCGGCGACGGCATCCTGTTTTATCTCGCCGAAAATTCGCTTGTCTTCGTCGGGCGCAATCCGACCGCGAACTGGATTCAATACAACGCGTTAGCAGGCAAATACGATGTCAAGATCGAATACGACGATCGTTCGCCCTCGCGTCCGATGGGTAAACCGGTGTTCCGCACGTACTACCGCTACCAGATCCAAGGTCCGAAGGCGCAGGATGTCATCAGGAAAATCAACGGCGGCACGTTCCCAGACATCCAATTCTTTAACATGGGCTATATGACGATCGCCCGTCGCAAGGTTCGCGCGCTGCGCCACGGCATGGCCGGTGCGCCGGGCCTCGAAGTGTGGGGCCCCTATGCGGAAGGCGATGAAATCCGCGCCGCCATCCTGGAAGCCGGGAAAGATTTCGGCATCGTACAGGTCGGCGCGCGAGCTTATGCAACTAACACGCTCGAATCGGGCTGGATCCCCTCGCCGGTCCCGGCAGTCTATTCGGGCGACAAGATGAAGCCCTACCGGCAATGGTTGCCGGGCACGAGCTACGAAGCAAACGCCTCACTTGGCGGCAGCTTCGTGTCCAATAACATCGAGGATTACTACACGACGCCGTATGAACTCGGTTACGACGGCTTCACCAAGTTCGACCACGACTTTATCGGCAAGGAAGCGCTGCAGGCGATGCAGGGCAAGGTGCATCGCAAGAAGGTGACGTTTGCATGGAACAATGACGACGTGACCAAGGTGCTGGCATCGATGTTCGCGGCGCCCGGCGAAAACTACAAATTCATCGACCTGCCACTCTCGAACTACGCTTCAAGCTCCTTCGATTCCATAATGAGCGGCGGTAAGGTTGTCGGCGCGTCGATGTTCTCTGGATACAGCTTCAACGAACGCAAGGTGCTGTCGCTGGGCTTTGTCGATGAGCAATACGCCAAAGTTGGCACTAAGCTGACGCTGGTGTGGGGCGAAGAACGCGGCGGCACCAAGAAGACCACCGTCGAGCGCCACAAACAGCTGGAATTGCGGGTTGAGGTCGGCCCGACCCCCTACAGCCAGCAGGCACGCGAGACCTATCATCAAGGTTGGCGCACGGCTGCCGTCGGCTGACCACCGGCATTACCGCACGTACGACTGCGGCGGGCTCTTTCTGTCAGGAGTGCGCCACGGCCCTCTGTTCGGCGCACGCTTGCGCTGTGTCGTTCGCATAGCGGGCGGTTTGGACGACGCCGCCAAATGAGAAGTAATGCAGATGCGTTTCACCCAGCTCGCGCCGCGACGCGTTCAGCATGTTGATGATCCGGTCTGGCCCGACATTGGCCACAAGACCGGTCGCTGCCCCCGACATCAATCCGCGCAGCGAGGCTGTCACGCCGCAGCGCTTGGCATACCGGATCAGCGCCGGCACGCTGGTTGGCCCAGCGAGGCCAATACCAACCGGATTTTTGATGCCGCTGCTGCGGAGCCGCTTGAGCCAGGCGATGATATGCTCACCCGAGAACGAGAACTGGCTTACAATATGAACGCGCAAGCCTTGAGCGGTCGCACTGGCGATTTTCTCGTCGAGCGAGGCTTCGAGCTGCCCCAACGGAATGCGCGGATGACCTTCCGGATAGGCGCCAATGCCAATTCCTTCGATACCGATCCTGCGTAAATCACCTTTCTGGATCACAGTCAGCGCGTCGGCGTAAGGTCCGGCCGCATCTTCGTCGCCGCCAATGACAAGAAGGTAGCGCACGCCGGCTTCACCGGTGAGACGCCTAACCACATCTCGCAGCACGTCGGCACTCGTCAAGCGCTTGGCTGCGACATGGATGACCGGCTCGAGGCCGGCTTTACGCAATGCGGCAGCGGCCGCGACGGTTTCATCAGGAGCAGCCGTTGGAACCGCAGGGACATAGACCGATGTGCCCGGCTTTAGAATTTCGCCAAGCTGGGCAATTTCATTGGCGGTTGGCCTGGTCGCCTCGATCGCGAAGTTGTGTGCGAAAATACCGGTGGTCATGCACAAACCCGCGTTCACTCGCGCCGGCGCGAGATCACGAAGGATTCGTCGTAGAACCACAAGCCGCCGTGCTTCTGGAGAACCTCGCGGGTCGCCTCAATATAGCGGCGATCGCTGTTCACATCGGACAGGCGATCGTCTTCCACCTGTGCCGTGTAGATCGCCGCATTCCATGCGGCGAGCAGCGTCGAGGTGCCGATCGACGATGAAATTTCCGACGGCAGCGTGTGCATGTCGTAGCGGAATAACGACCGCTGATCGGAATAGGCGTTGAAATTGAGGTCGCGGCCGGCACTGCCCAGTTCATGCTTCACTTCCTTGAGCAGGTCGTGGCGGCTATGCGTGAACGGATTATCGTTTGGCCAGATTTTATTGATGATTTCCATTCCCGGGTCGCGCCCATAGGAGTGGATCGCAATTATGCGGCCTCCCGGTCCGAGCGCGCGGGCGAGCGGCACGAGCACGCGTTTTGCCTTGAATTCGAGGGAAGCGCGTGCACGATAGGGTTGCGACGCTATCACCAGATCGTAGTCGGCGACGGTGCTGCCGGGCTTTGGCACGATCTGGTCAAGAAGGAAACGGTGATCATTGCGATAGATGACCAGGATCACCGGGCGTTCATAGACCGGGCTTCCGCTTTTTGGGCTCACGCGCGCTTTCCAGGTCTCAGCAAGAAACGATTCGAGATCAGTGATCTGTCTCTCAAAGCTGTGTGCGGTGTTGCCTTCCATCGCCAGCTCTTTCCAGACCAGGCTGGCGGCCGCGCTCAACGATTTCACAGCCAGCCAGGGCGCTTCGGCATAGGCTAGATTGGTGAGCACCAGAACGCTGGATGGATGCTCGACGAAACGGTCTGCCATCTTATGCAGCGTGAGCCGGATGTCCTCGAGACTGATTTCTTTGCCGACGATGTAGAAAGGCGTGGTCGGGAACCGGTCATGCATAGAGCGCATCACGCGCGCGAGCACTGTGCCATCGCCGACGCCGGCATCGAACACGCGCACCGCGGGCGGACGCGGGTGAATATTGGCAAGTTCCAGCCCGACGCGCGAAGCAATTTCCCATTTCTCCGAGCAGGTATTCACGAACAGCAGATATTTCTGCCGGTTGTCGAAGAAACGGAAATTGCGCTGCGGATCGCCACTGGCGGCTCCTGATGCGACCGGTGGCACCGCCGTCGGTTTCACGACGGGCAGGGCGCCTGGGGGAGTCGGTTCGAATAGGACACGGCGCCGCGCTGGCGCGCCGTTCGAATTGTGCGACATAAAGGTGCGGATGCGCTCGAGCGTGTCCGTCGTGATGCGGCCACCGTTTCGAAGACGGCTTGCTAGCTTGCCGTCATTGACGGCGCGGCGGCCAAAGGTCGACTCGGCGAGCCCGCGCGTGCGGCAGAATTCGCTGATCTCCTGGAGGATCTGTTCGTTCATGGCGGCGCTTCCTGGTCGGCTCTCAAAGGCCATTGATGTCGCGAGGGAACCAACTCGGGCCGCTGCCGTCAACAAGAAAGCTGTAGTTGGGAAAGATGGGCAAAGTGGGTGGGCTACAGTTGCCCACTGGTGGTTTGCCAGTAATTTTCAATACATCTGGCGAAGCCTCAACATACCCAAAATAATTTAAAGCCGCGATTATTGGGAAATTGCCAATCTTTGGGCTTGAGGTCGTGGGCTGTGGTGGGCACCCCTGCCCAACCAGAAACCGCCGACCAGTGCGAGAAAACACAGCTCAAATCAGATATCGAAGAAAACGGTTTCACTCTCGCCCTGGACTCGGATGTTGAATCGGTAGACCCGCAGGTCGCCCCGCAGCTCCTTGTGGGCAATGAGAGTCCCGCGCCGGTCAGAAGGTACCAGCGTCAGGATGGGATCGCTCTCGTTGGCCGCCTCATCGGCAAAATAAAGGCGGGTGTAGATCTGCCGGAGCATCCCGCGCGAGAAGATGCAGAACACGATATGCGGCGCCTGCAGCTTGCCATTCGGGCCCGGTACGGGGCCCGGTTTGATCGTGTCAAAGCTGAAAGCGCCGTTCTTATCGGTTGCCGAGCGACCAAATCCCATAAATTTCGTGTTCGGTCGCGTGCGGCGGTCGCGCGGATGGGCGTAACGGCCCTGCGCGTCCGCCTGCCACACTTCCAGCATAGCGTCATTGATCGGCATGCCGTCGCCGTCGAGCACCTGACCCTCAATGCGAATCTTCGTGCCAGAAGCATCGGAGGTCACCAAATTGGCTCCAGCAGTTTCCTTCCAATCATAAACATCGCTTGGCTTCCAGTCACAGCGGCTGTGCGGCGCAAGACCGTAAGCAAAGAACGGACCGACCGTTTGTGAGGGAGTGATCTCAGACATCAGTGTTTATCCGCATCCCGGGGCGTGGCCTCGCGACCGCGCAGCACGATATCAAAGCGGAAGCAAAGCGCCCAATCGGGAATGGTGTTCTCGAGATCGAACTTCGAGACCATGCGCTGACGTGCCTTCTCGTCAGTCACCGAATTGAAGATCGGGTCAAACGGAAACAGATAATCGCCCGGAAAATACATCTGCGTCACAAGGCGTGACAGGAATGAGTGACCAAATACGGAGAAGTGGATGTGGTTTGGCCGCCACGCGTTGTGGTGATTACCCCATGGATATGCGCCAGGCTTCACCGTGATAAAGCGGTAGTAGCCTTTCTTGTCGGTGATAATCCGCCCTGCCCCCGCAAAGTTCGGATCGAGCGGCGCCGGATGCTGGTCGTCGTTGTGCACATAACGGCCGCAGGCATTGGCTTGCCAAATTTCCACCAGCGTGTCGGGAACTGGCCGCTTGTCCTCATCGAGAACATGGCCATGTACAATGATGCGCTCACCCAATGG
>Ga0126384_10003011_pt1 | contig 10209 bp, 8 predicted proteins | sample PanSoiMetPlot_36_FD_92543 | JGI IMG/M metagenome (GOLD analysis project Ga0126384, IMG submission 92543) | Tropical forest soil microbial communities from Panama - MetaG Plot_36 | ecosystem: Environmental > Terrestrial > Soil > Tropical forest > Bulk soil | place: Panama | collected 2016-02-17 | reverse complement strand
GCCGATCTGCAGATAGGGCGTGTCGGGCGTGCACTCGATGAAGTTGCCGGCCGAGTAGATCATGAACAATCGCGGCCGCTCGCCGCTGATCTGACCGCCGAACAGCATGGACAGGTCGAACTTGACGTCGGCCGCCTCGAGCGCCCCCTCGTCGGTCCGGTGCACCGCGCGAATGGCGCGCCCGATGCGCTGCGCGGCCTGGAATATGGTGGGAGCGTTGAGCAGGGTCTCGCGCTCGCCGGTCTCGGCGTTCGCGAAACCCTCGTGCAGGATCGACAGCACCGACTGGGTGAGCGAGAGGTTGCCGGCGGAGCAGATCGCCAGGATGCGCTCGCCCGGGACCGCGAACGTGTGCAGCTTGCGAAACACCGAGATGTTGTCGAGGCCCGCATTGGTGCGGGTATCGGCGATCATCACGACGCCGTCGCGGACGAGGATTCCACAGCAGTAAGTCATGCCTGCGCCCTGGTTGTCGGGGCTGAGGTTATAGCCACCGTCCGGTGAATGGCGAGTAGCGATGAGCGGTCAGTCTTTCGCTATTCGCGGGCCTGGTTGGCCCGCGTCAGTTCTGCATCTGGCGCTGGGCCTGATCGACCACCAGGCTCACGGCGAGCGTCTCGCCGCCGCCGCCGTAGCGGGTGCCGCGCACCGGGGCGGCGCCCAGGTAGTCGAGGCCGACGGCGACGCGGACATGGGCGTCGGTGGCGCAGATTCCGTTGGCCGGGTCGAACGCGACCCAGCCGAGGTCCTCGACATGGGCCTCGGCCCAGGCATGGCCGGCATCCTGGTGAACGACGCCGTCGGCCCGGTGGAAGTAGCCCGCCACATAACGCACCGGAATGCCGAGCTCGCGCGCCGCCGCGATGAACACATGGGTGAGGTCCTGGCAGACGCCGCGCTTGAGCGCGAACGCCTGGGCGGCCGTCGTCGCCGCATGGGTCCGGTCGGTCTCGAACGTGATCTCCCGGTTGATGCGCGTGAGCAGGGCGTGCAGCAGGCCGAGCCGGTCGGTGCCGGCGCTCGCCGCCACCTCGTGCGCGCAGGCCGTGATCGCCGCGTCGGCGGCGGTGAGCGGCGTCGCGCGCAGAAACAGGCTCGGCGGAAACTGCTCGACCGTTCCGCGCACGATGCCGTGGGTGTCCTGGGTCTCCACCTCGCCCTCGACCGCGAGGCGCAGCGTCTCGAATGGCCCGTCGGCGCTGAATGTATGGGTGATGTTGCCGAAGGCGTCGACCTGGGCGTCGAGCCGGCAGTCGGCCGACACGTCGATGCGCCAGTCGACCACGTACTGGCCGTCGTGGTTGCGCGGCGTCATCCGCAGCGTCTGGATCACGCCCTTGGCGGGCTGCTCGTAGCGGTAGACGGTTTCGTGCGAGATGCGGATGCGCATGCGGACATCATCTCACGTAGGGTGGACAAAGCGAAGCGTGCCCGCCACTCTGCCGTCATGGGCCGCGCAAGCGGGCCATCCAGTATCCCGTGTCGCCGGTTGGTTTTCTCAGGGCCCGATCCGGAGGCCAACGTGTACTTGATTGCCCGCTTGCGCGGGCAATGACGGCTGAAAATGGGGCAGCGCCCTCACATCAAATACTGCTCCGCGAGGGCGGCGCCGAGCCGGTTGTTGTCGGCGATGAACTCGCCGATGAACTCGTGCAGCCCGGTCTGGAAGATCTTGTCCATGCGGCTGTTCTGCAGGCGGGTGCGGATCGCGCGCGCCTTGCGCTGCGCCGGCCCCTGGCGGCCATAGGCCTGGGCGATGGCGTCGAAGAAGCGCACCAGGTTCTCGTAGCAGCTCGCGAGCGAGCGCGGCATCTGCTCGTTGAGGATCATGAGGTCGGCGACCAGCCAGGGTTTGAGGTTCTCGCGATAGACCCAGTGATAGGCGGTGAGCGCCGAGACGGTGCGCAGGATCGCGGCCCACTGGAAGTAGTCGAGCGAGCCGCCGACCGGCTCGTCGGCCAGCAGCAGCAGGTGGTACTTCACGTCGAGGATGCGCGCGGTGTTGTCGGCGCGCTCGATGTAGACGCCGAGGCGCGTGAAGTAGTAGGCGTCGTTGCGCAGCATCGTGCGGTAGGCCGAGCCGTCGAAGCGCAGCGACGTCTCCTGCACCCAGCGCAGGAAGCGCGAGAGCTCCTCGCGCGAGGCAGGACCGTTGCCGAAGCGCTTGAGCTCGAGCCAGCCGCCGTTGATCACGTCCCACATCTCGGCCGTGAGCGCGGTGCGCACCGCGCGCGCATTGGTGCGGGCGAGCTCGAAGCAGCTGCGGATCGACGACGGATTGGCGGCCGAGAAGGCGAGGAAATCGATCACGCTCTCCTCGTTCGCCTCCGCGTAGCGCGCCGCGAAGGCTTTGGCGCTGCCGGCGGTCGCGACCGCCGATTGCCATTCATTGGTCGCGCCGACGTAGCTCAACGGCATCGCAGTCAACCGCTGCGCCGCCTCGAGGATGCGGGCGACGAACTCGGCGCGCTCGATGTAGCGCGCGAGCCAGTACAGGTTGTCGGCGGTGCGGGCGAGCATGGTTCAACTCTGCGCTCGCGCTCCCTCTCCCCGCGTGCGCGGAGAGGGAGCGCAGGCGCTGTGCGCGGGGCCCCTCATGTATCCAGCACCCACGTATCCTTGGTCCCGCCGCCCTGGCTCGAATTGACCACCAGCGAGCCGCGCTTCAAGGCGACGCGGGTGAGGCCGCCCGGCACGATGCGGACGCGGCCGCGGCCGCTGAGCACGAACGGCCGCAGGTCGACGTGGCGCGGCGCGACGCCTTCCTCGACGCAGGTCGGGCAGGTGGAGAGCGCGAGCGTCGGCTGGGCGATGAAGTTCCTCGGGTCGGTCTTGAGCTTGGCGCGGAACGCCGCGAGCGTCGCCTTGTCGGCCTTGGGCCCGATCAGCATGCCGTAGCCGCCCGAGCCGTGCACTTCCTTCACCACCAGCTCGTCGAGACGGTCGAGCACGTAGGCGAGATGCTCCTCCTCGCGGCAGCGCCAGGTCGGCACGTTCTTCAGGATCGGCTCCTCGCCGAGATAGAACTTCACGATCTCCGGCATGTAGGAGTACACGGCCTTGTCGTCGGCGATGCCGGTGCCGACCGCATTGGCGAGCGTGACGTTGCCGGCCTGATAGGCCGACATCAGGCCCGGCACGCCGAGCGCGGAGTCGGGACGGAACGCGAGCGGATCGAGAAAGTCGTCGTCGACGCGGCGGTAGAGCACGTCGACCCGCTTGAGGCCCTCGGTGGTGCGCATGAAGACGACCGCGTTCTTGACCACGAGGTCGCGGCCCTCGACCAGCTCGACGCCGAGCTTGTCGGCGAGGAACGAGTGCTCGTAATAGGCCGAGTTGTAGACGCCCGGCGAGAGCAGCGCGACGGTCGGGTCGGACGCGGACGACGCCGGCGCGACCGACTTGAGCGTCGCCAGCAGCTCGTCCGGATAGTTCTCGACCGGCGCGACGTGATGGCGCGAGAACAGCTCGGGAAACAGCCGCAGCATGATCTCGCGGTTCTCCAGCATGTAGGACACGCCGGACGGCGTGCGCGCATTGTCCTCGAGCACGTAGAAGCTGCCGGCGTCGACCCGCACGATGTCGATGCCGGCGATGTGCACGTAGATGTCGTGCGGCACCTTCTGGCCGTTCATCTCGGGACGAAACACCGGGTTGCGGAAGATCAGCTCCTCGGGGACGATGCCGGCGCGGATGACCTCGCGGCGATGATAGACGTCCTTGATGTAGGCATTGAGCGCCCTGACGCGCTGCTCGAGGCCGCGCCGCAGCGCGTCCCATTCGGTCGCCGCGAGAATGCGCGGGATGACGTCGAACGGGATCAGCCGCTCGGTCGACTCGGCTTCGCCATAGACCGCGAAGGTGATGCCGATGCGGCGGAAGATCAGTTCCGCCTCGCGGCGGCGGTGCTCGAGCAGGTCAGGCGGCAGCGCGCCGAGCCAGGCGTCGAGCGCCACATAGGCCGGCCGGACCCCGCCGTCACTTCCCCGCATCTCGTCGAAGGCGATCACCGCACCCCCCGCGGTCGTCATCCCGGTTCATGAGCTGCAAGCAGCGCGCCATCCCGAAATGGACGGCAAAATGCGGGACTTTTCAACGGTCTCGTCGGTGCTTGCCCAGGCTTTGGGCGGTGCGTGGCTAGCAAAGGTGCGGCGGCGAGGGAGTACCGGCGCCGTGCTCAGATCACAATGACCTCTGCGTCGGGCGCTGCCGCAAACAGGCGCGCGACCTCGCCGGCGCGGCGCTCGAGCGCGAGCCGCTGATTGATGTAGCCCTTGTCGGTGATCTCGTTGGCGTCGATCGAGGGCGGGTCGCCGAGCAGGAGAACGCGCGCGACCCGCTCCGACGATCCGGGATGCGCGGCGTTCCATTGCGCGAAGGCGCGTGCGACGTGCGCGCGCACCGCCGGATGCCGGGCAAGCTCGGCCAAGGCCTGCGGCGCCGCGTTACCCGGAGGATTCTCGCCGATCAGCCGCCGGCAGCCCGCGACATTGAGCCAGGCGAGGAGCGCGATCTCGGCGCGGTCGGCGCCGGCGATCACCGCGTCCTGCAGGACCGGGGAGGCGGCCGCGAGCAGCGCGACGCGCAGCGCCCCGACATGCACCCAGGTGCCGCTCGTGAGCTTGAAGTCCTCGGCGAGGCGGCCGTCGAACACCACGCCCTTGTTGTCGTCGGCCGGATCGGCGAGTTGCACGGCGTCGCCCGGCCGGTAGAAGCCATCGTCGTCGAAGGCGGCGGCCGTGAGGTCGGCGCGCTTCCAGTAGCCCGGCGTGACGTTGGGCCCGCGCACGCGGATCTCGAGCTTGGCGCCGCCCGGCACCAGCTTGATCTCGACCCCCGGGGCCGGCACGCCGATCGGGCCGGCGCGATCCAGCAGAAAATGCGCCGCGGTCGCGAGCGGGGCGGTCTCGGTCGTGCCCCAGGACGAGGTCAGCGGCACGCGCGCCCCGATGGTGCGCGCCGACACGGTCTCGAGCCGCGTCCAGATGTCCTGCGGGAGCGCCGCGCCCGCATAGAAGATCATGCGCAGGCCGGCGAAGAACGCGCGGGCAAGACCCTCGTCGCGCTCGAGCGCGGGCAGGATCGCGGCGTAGCCGGCCGGCACGTTGAAATACACGGTGGGCGAGACCTCGCTGAGGTTGCGAATGGTCTCGCCGACGAGATGCGGCAGCGGCCGGCCGCCGTCGATGTGGAGCGTACCGGCGTGGCGCAGCACCAGGTTGAAATTGTGGTTGCCGCCGAAGGTGTGGTTCCACGGCAGCCAGTCGACCAGCACGAACGGTTGCTCGGCGAGGAACGGCCAGATCTGCGCCGCCTGCTGCTGGTTGGCGGTGAGCATGCCGTGGGTGTTGATCACGCCCTTGGGATGGCCGGTCGAGCCCGAGGTGAAGAGGAACTTGGCGATGGTGTCCGCGCGCAGCGCCGCGCAGGCGCGCTCGACGGCGGCCCCCGGGCGGGTGGCGGCGAGCGCGTCGAACGCGGTGACGCGGTCGAGGTTGGCGCCGTTGTGGCCGGCGACGAGCTCGACATTGGCGAGATCGAGCGCCGCCAGCGCCTTTGCGACCGGCGCCGTGTCGCTCACATAGACGAGCCCGGGCCGCAGCAGCGCCGCGATGTCCTTGAGCTTGGCGTGGTCCTGGCTCTGCAGCGAATAGGCGACCGAGACCGGCGCGACCGGGATGCCGGCCGTGTAGCCGGCGAGCATCAGGAGCGCGTGGTCGATCGCGTTGCCGGAGAGGATCATCACCGGCCGCTCGGCCGAAAGCCCGCGCTCGATCAGCCCCTGCGCGAGCGCGTCGACGATCGGGCGCGCCTCATCGTAGGCGAGACGGCGCCAGTCGCCCTGCGGGTCGCGCTCTGCGAGAAACGTGCGCGCCGGCGCCGCCTCGACGGCGGCGCGGAAGAGCTGCGCCAGGCTCGGCTCGTAGGGCGCAAGCGGCGCCGTCGCGCGTAGCACGATCGCGCCGTCGGGCCGCGTCTCGCGCGCGACGGACGGATCAGCGTAGGCGATCGGGCGGATCGGCGCAGCCACTTGCTCCGCGCGCTCCCTCCCCCCTTGCGGGGGAGGGTGGGGGAGGGGGGCGGCGGCGGTCGCGTGCGTACGATTATCCAACTCCGACCCCCACCCCGCATGCGTGCGGCACGATCCTAGTTGCTCACCAGCGGGCAGCCGCCTTCATTGAGCGGACGGAACGCCTGCTCGGCCGGGATGGTGGCGACGAGCTTGTAGAAGTCCCACGGGCCTTTCGACTCGTCAGGCGTCTTCACCTGGAAGAGATACATCGGATGAATCTTGCGCCCGTCGATGCGCACCTGGCCCTTGCCAAAGAGCGGATCGTCGGTCGGCATCGCCTTCATGGCGTCGACCACCGCCTTGCCGTCGTTCGCGCCGCCGACCTTGTCGACCGCCTTGAGGTAGTGCAGCGTCGCCGCGTAGACGCCGGCATGCATGTCGTTCGGCATCAGGTGCTTGGGATGGCGCGCCTCGAAGCGGTGCGCGAAGGCGCGGGTCGCGTCGCTCATGTCCCAGTAGAACGGTACGACCAGCATGGTTCCCTGCGACGCCGCGAGCCCGAGCGCGCGCACGTTGTTCTGCCCCATGATCAGCGCCAGCAGCTTCTGCTTCTTGGCGAGGCCGAACTCGCCGGCCTGCTTGAGCGAGTTGGTGGTGTCGCCGCCCGCATTGGCGAACGCGACCGCGTCGGCGCCCGAGGACTGCGCCTGCAGCAGCAGCGAGCTGAAATCGTTGGTGCCGAGCGGATGGCGCGCCGAGCCCAGCACCTTGACGCCGGACTTCTGCGCCTCGTCGCTGAACTGCTTCTCGAGATCGTGGCCGAACGCGTAGTCCGCCGTGACGAAGTACACGCTCTTGACGCCCTGCTGCATGACAGCGCGGGCGAGCCCGTGGCCATAGGCCCAGGTGTCGTAGGTCCAGTGCACCGTGTTGGGCGAGCACTTCGCGCCGGTGAGCAGCGACGTGCCGGCGCCCGAGCCGATCATCACCTTGTTGTGGTCGCGCACGATCTCGCCGACCGCGAGCGCGATCGCGGAATTCGGCAGGTCGACGATCATGCCGACGCCTTCATTGTCGAGCCAGCGGCGCGCGATTTGCGCGCCGATATCGGTCTTGTTCTGGTGATCGCCGGAGATGACCTCGATCTTGCGGCCGGCGACGCGGCCGCCGAAATCCTCGACCGCCATCTGGGCGGCGAGCACGGACCCGGGCCCCTGGTCGTCCGAATAGACCCCCGACATGTCGTTGAGGACGCCGATGCGCACGGTGTCCTGCGCCATTGCCGACGGCGCCGCGAGCGCGCATAAAGCGCCCATCACAACGAGGAATGTGCGCATTGAATCCTCCCAATCGCCGGCGCCCGCTTGATGACGGGTCGTCTCCCGTGAGATGCACAATAATGCAGGTATGCATGTCGGTCCACGCTATAGTGCAGGTCGGCACCGTGCGGGCATCGCGCCAGGTATGGGAACGCGCGCCATGAATCACACCGCGCCCGGGACACCGGGCATCGTCACCGCCGCCCTGCTCGTCATCGGCGACGAGATCCTGTCCGGGCGCACCAAGGACAAGAACATCAGCTACATCGCCGAGTATCTCACCAATATCGGCGTCGACCTGCGCGAGGTGCGGGTGGTGCCCGACGTCGAGGAGGAGATCGTCGTGGCGGTCAACGCGCTGCGGGCGCGCCACACTTATCTCTTCACCACCGGCGGGATCGGGCCGACCCATGACGACATCACCGCCGACTGCGTCGCCAAGGCGTTCGGCGTTTCGATCGACTACGACCCGCGCGCGGTCGCGCTGCTCAAGGAACGGCTCGAGCAGATGGGCACGCAGATGAACGAGGCGCGCATGCGCATGACGCGCATCCCGGCCGGCGCCGAGCTCGTGCTCAACAAGGTCTCGGCGGCGCCGGGCTTCTGGATCGGCAACGTGATCGTGATGGCGGGCGTGCCGTCGATCATGCAGGCGATGCTCGACTACGTGGCGCCCAGGCTCGCGACCGGCGCCAGGATGCTGTCGCAGACCGTGCGCGCCGACACCCGCGAGGGCGACATCGGCACCGAGCTCGGCGTCATCGCCAAGGCGCATCCCGACGTGATGATCGGCAGCTATCCGTTCATGGACGACCGCGGGCCGAACACCAACGTGGTGGTACGGTCGCGCGACCCGGAGAAGCTTGCCGCGGCGAAAGCCGCCGTGGAGGCGATGCTGGCCCAGGTGCGGCCGACCATCGCGAGGTGAGGGGAACGAGCAATGCGCCCGCTCTCCCTCTCCCCGTTCTTACGGGGAGAGGGGCGCTGAGCTTCCGCGACGTCAAGAGTCGCAAATGTAACGACTCGCGGAGAAGCCCCCTTACCCCGACCCTCCCCCTGAAGGGGGAGAGCGAGAGCAGGCGCAGTGCTCGCCTTGCGCTCCGCCTCCGCCATCGCGGCGACACGGTTCCATGCATGCGTAGCGGCCCACGCGGGGGCGGGAAAAGCCGAGGAGGCTGACATGATATTCAGTCCCAATCGCCGCATCCTCAGTCCCGATCGCCGCCGTTTCCTCACCGCCGGCCTCGCGACTGGCGTTGCGCTGCGCATCGGCGCCGCCCGCGCCGAGCCGGTGACGCCGGCCTGCCATGACGGCGACGAGCCGACGGCGCACGAGACCGAGGGGCCGTTCTTCAAGCCGCGCTCGCCCGAGCGCGCCGACCTGATCGAGCCCGGAATGTCCGGCCGTCCGATCGTGCTCGCCGGCCAAGTGCTCGATCGCGCCTGCAAGCCGCTCGCGCATGCGCTGCTCGATCTCTGGCAGGCCGACGACGGCGGCACCTATGACAATGCGGGCTTCCGGCTGCGCGGCCACCAGTTCACCGACGCGGACGGGCGCTACCGCTTCCGCACCATCGTGCCCGCGCTCTATCCCGGCCGCACGCGGCATTTTCACCTCAAGGTGCAGCCGGCCGGCGGACGCGTGCTGACGACGCAGCTCTATTTTCCCGACGAGCCGATGAACCGGCGCGACGGCCTGTTTCGCCCGGACCTGCTGATGCGGGTCGCGCGGGCGGGCGAGGATCTCGAGGCCCGCTTCGATTTCATCGTCGCGACGCGTTAGATTTCGATCGGGATGACGTTCGTTCGCCGCTCCCTTCTGGTCCTGTTCACGGCGCTGGCGCTCGCGCCGGCGGCGCCGCGCGCGGCGCAGAGCCTCGATTTCCAGGACCTCGGCGTCGTCTTCGTGCACGGCAAGGGCGTGTGGGCGGGCGCCTTCGACGGCGGGCTGGTGCCGCTCCTGCGCGAGGCCGGCGCCAAGGTGGCGACCCCGGAAATGCCCTGGTCCTTCACCCGCATCTATTCGGCGACCTACCAGGAGGCGCTGAACGAGATCGACCGCGCAGTCGCCGGCCTGCGCAAGCAGGGCGCCGGGCAGATCGTGGTGATCGGGCACAGCCTCGGCGCCAATGCGGCGATCGGCTATGCGGCGTCGCACGGCCCGCTTGCCGCGGTGGTGGCGATCGCGCCCGGGCACCTGCCCGAGGTCGAGGGCCTCAAGGGCCGCACCCACGCGGCGCTGATCGAGGCGGTGCAGCTGATGGCGGCCGGCAAGGGCGACGTGCGGCGGCGCTTCCCCGACATGATCCAGGGCGTGCCGACCGTCGTGATGGCGAGCCCGATCGTCTACATCAGCATGTTCGATCCCAACGGCCCGGCGGTGATCCCGAAGAACGCCGCCGCCATGCCGCCGATTCCGTTTCTGTGGGTGGCCGGCACGTTCGACCCGATCTCGGCGCGCGGGCGCGACTACGCCTTCACGCTCGGCGCCAAGAACCCGAAAAGCCGCTACGTCGAGGCGTTCGGGGGGCACCTCTCGACCCCGCGCTTCGCCCGCACCACCATCGTGCGCTGGCTCCAGTCGCTGTAGCGCGCATATTCCCATCGGCGAACCGGTTCCCACGTCGCCCGAATATGCGCTAAAGGGGCGGGAAATTCCTGCTCCGAGGGATCCACGAATGGCGGCGCCGGCAATTCCCGAAAAGGCCTTCCCGGTCTCCTGGGACGCGTTCCACCGCGACGCCCGCGCGCTCGCCTGGCGGCTCGCCGGGGCCGGGCCGTTCGAGGCGATCGTGGCGGTGACGCGCGGCGGCCTGGTGCCGGCCGCGATCGTCGCCCGCGAGCTCGGCATCCGGGTGATCGAGACGGTGTGCGTCG
>Ga0126384_10003010_pt1 | contig 10215 bp, 10 predicted proteins | sample PanSoiMetPlot_36_FD_92543 | JGI IMG/M metagenome (GOLD analysis project Ga0126384, IMG submission 92543) | Tropical forest soil microbial communities from Panama - MetaG Plot_36 | ecosystem: Environmental > Terrestrial > Soil > Tropical forest > Bulk soil | place: Panama | collected 2016-02-17 | reverse complement strand
TTCGGCGCTTCCGGGGTGGACCTCGAGGCGTAGACCGCCGGTGACCTCTTCACGCGAGACAAGGGAGAGCCGGAGCAGCTTCTGCCAGGCCGCTTGCGTTTCCCGAAGGTCGTCCGGCGTCAGAGTGCAGCTGATCGTGTCTGAGGTGGCTCGATAGGTCTTCATGTAAGTGAACTTTGCGACTTCCGTCGTTGATCACGCCGCATCCGCCGATACGGAATGGAGAGTGATGGGGATTTCTGGGGCGCGGGGGTGCTGAAGGGAGATCCGAGAATTGCCGACCAGGTCTCGCGGCCGAGGGCGGCCAGGGCGTGGGCGAACGAGGGCGTCCGCCTGGTTGTGGGCGACCGCCGTGGAGGTGACTGCATCGTGGAAGAAGCCGGCCCCGTCCAGCTCGCGCCCGCTCTTGTTGACCAGCGCGTCGTCCGCGAGCGGCGCGACTACGTCCGGAGCGGGCCGAGCATATACCCCAGCATCAGCGCCAAGCGGTCCGCGATGTACTCGTCGCGCTCCGGCTCGCCGACATCCAGCCACGCAAGGATCGCTTCGTGCGTGACCGCTGTTACCAGCCGCGCCGCCCAGCGACGGACGTGTGGATCCTCGATCAGCGGCTCCAGCAGACGCTCCGCCTTGATCGTGCTGCGCGCTCGGATGTCGCCGGCGATGTCCGCGAACTCCGGCTCGCGGGCCGCGTGCTCGTGCAGGAGCCGGTACGCGTCCGGAAGCTCCCGCGCCACCCGGATGGTGGCAAACAGCGTGGACCTCGCCTCCGGGATGGCCTGCTCGGCACCGATCCCCTCCAGCGTCGCCGGCACGTGCTCGAGGGCGGTCAGCCGCGATCGTACTTCGTTCAGTACGGCCTCGTAGAGCTCGTGCTTCGAGTTGAAGTGACGGTAGAGCATCAACTTGCTGACGGCGGCCTCGGCGGCGATGTCGTCCATTGACGTGTCTGCATAGCCGCCGCGCGCAAACGTTCGCGACGCCGCGCGCAGGATGCTGGCCGCCCGCTCGGCACGTGGCAGCAGCTTCCGCTTGCCGGGCGTCGGCGTCGCCATCGAGCTATACGTATCCGCTGCCCACGCTGGTCAGGGGCTCGTCGGCCGTCTGCTCGCCACTGCGGGCAGGGCCAGGAGCGCGGCCACGAAGATGCCTCGGGCCAGAGCGTCGCTGGTGAGGTCCAGGCCCTCGCCCAACCTGAACCCGAGGGGGAACGTGCTCCCGAGCATCGGCAGCCAGGCTTCGAGGGCGGCGTCCAGCAGGGCGACGTAGGCGGCCACGCCGAGGATCGCCGGCCAGCCGCGGCCGCGGACGACCGCGAGCACCGGCAGCAGGGCGAGGGCGAACACGACGCCCCGCGCGTACTCCTCGGCCCAGGTCACCGCCGCCGGGGCCGGAGGGTTGGCGATGTGCGCCTGGGCGATGTACGCCGGGTCGTGGTAGTACCTGGAGATCAGCGGGCCCCATGCTAGGCCGAAGAGCTCGAGGAATACCGTGAAGAGGAGGCCCGCGAGCAGCGCCCGCCACGCCCACGAGAGGAGCGGCCGGCGGCCCAGCAGCTCCCAGATTCCCGGCCCGTTCCGGAGCTGCTCTTGGGCCGGGAAGAGCCAGGCGATAAGCCAGCTCACGATCAGAGCCGGGACGATGAGGAAGACCGCGCCGATGATCAGCAGGGCGTGCGGGAACGACGAGATAAAGTACGCCTCCACGAGGTTGCTGAGGTTGTAGATCCAGTAGAGCGGCACCAGCAGGGCGATGACGCGCGTCCGCATCCGGTAGGGCAGCCGGCGAGCCAGCGGCAGCAGGACGAGCGCGAATCCGGCGCCGGTGACCAGGCCGAGCCCGACCCTCTGCACGGACGGCCGGCCCCCTGACCCGAGCCCCGAGGCCAAGAACAGGAGAGAGTAGACGACGGCGACCACCAGGACGCGCCACCCGACGTCGAAGACCCGTGAACCTCCAGTCGTCCCTTCCCTCATCCTGTTCATACTCCTGAGTTGGTACCAACCAGTTATAACCGGAGGATAGCACCGCACCACCGGATCTCTCAACAGGCGAGGCGGGCGCAGGATTTCGGGTTGGGGTTCAGCGCGTCAGAGGTCCGCACGCCTGACCAGCTGGCCGACCTCGATCAGGTGGCCGTCGGGGTCGCGCATGTAACAGCGGATCTCGGCGCCACGGTCGATCGGCGGAGTCAGAAACTCCGCTCCGCGGCCGCTCCACTGCTCATACGCGAGACCGATGTCGGCGACACGGATGTTGAGGAAGCTCGAGACGTGTTCGAGGTCCGAGGGCGGCTCGAGCGTCACGGTCGGCTTGTCGTCGGTAGGTCCTCCGGCGACGCTGATGGTGACCCAGCCGTTCGCAAGGGCGACGATCGAGAAGAACTCCCCCTCCACGACCGCCTCGCCTCCCAGCACCTCGGTGTAGAAGTGCCGCGAGCGGTTGACGTCCCTTGAGACGATGAAGTGGGTAATCACGAACCCCTCTGTAGGCGCAGGGAACTGCGGCATCTGCTTCCTCCTCAGTCTGGTAGTAGGCGCTCGGTCTTATGCCGACGGATCGAATGCACCAACACGCATCTCGTCATCGGGCTCGCCGGCTCGGATCTGCATCGCAAGTCTCCAGACGACCAGTGCCAGCGTGACCCAGAGCAGGGGGGCGTAGAAGTCGAGGATGAGCCACGTGACGGCGTAGGCGGATTCGAGCGCTCGCTCGCGGATGCCTCCCAACGTCGCGTTGAGCAGGTCGAGGGTGGACTCCACCACGAACACCCACACCACGGGGATCGCGGCTCGGGAGCCGCGGCGCAGCAGCCAGAGCGCACCCAGCGCGAGCGCGGCACCTGCCACGTCACCCCAGGCGATCTCACTGGCCAGGACGTCGGAAATCCGTAAGCCGAAGTGCTGGGCCGAGAAGATCTGCAGGGCCACGTAGCGGAACACGTGAACCCAGAGCGGCACGCTGACGGCGATCGCCAGCGGCTGCCGCCTCATCCACGGGCCCACGTACCAGACGGCGAGCACTGTGAACACCAGGAAGCTGATCGCCGTGGCGATCAGCCCGGCGGTGGTCAGGCTCACTCCGCCAACCACTGATAGGCGCGCTCGCGGGTCGAGAACCAGCCGGTCGGGAAGGTGGCTCCGCCCTCGAGGGCGGGAGTGGCGCCCGACTCGACCGTCCCTGGGGCGCCCTCCGGGACAAGGAAGGCGAACCTGCTGACGCCGGCGGAGTTGTATCGCGGGATGATGTGCTCGTCCCGCCACGCCAGCACCCCTTCGCCGAGCTGGTGATGGAACTCGGTGGCGTCGATGAACATGAACGGCTGCCGGAGGCGCTCGCCGGCACCGGCCAGCAGGTCGAGGGTCTCCTTGAACCCCTCATCGGTCATGTCTCGGGTGGTCGGAAGCCACCGCAGCTCCAGCGTGTGCCAGCGCTCGTGGTTGACGATCACTCCCCAGCCGTTCCGGGCCACTTCGACCGGCTCTACATTCATCGTCGACTCCTCCGTGTCGTGTGAGTACTGCTGTGGGACATCGTACACGAGAAGAGGATCTATTGCACTGATTTAGTGCTACTTGCTCATATAAGTGCCAATTGCCCGCCTTTGGTAGTCTCCCCGTAGCCTTATGGCGCCTCGTACCTACCATCGCCTTTGCCCGCTCTCGATGGCCCTCGAAGACGTCGGCGACAGGTGGACCCTGCACATCGTGTACGCGCTTCTCGGAGGACCGAAGCGATACGCGGACCTCAAGGCATTCCTGGCCGGCGCCGGCTCGAACGTGCTTGGCGACCGGCTGAGGCACCTGGCGGACGCTCAGATCGTCGGCCGCGTCGCGGGCGACCGGCCTGGAAGTGACGTCCGGTACCAGCTGACCGACCGCGGGCTCGCCCTCGCGCCGGTCGTCCAGGCACTGGTGCGCTGGGGAATGGCGTCGCTCACGCTCACGGCTCCGGCGAGCGGATCGGCTCCCGACAAGGAGGTGTTCGACCAGAGGTGGGCCATCCCCGACCCCGCGCTGGTCGCCGACGAGACCTACGAGTGGACGGTGGACGGAGTGCAGTTCGCGCTGGAGGTGTCAGGTCGCTCGGTGACCCGAACACGCGGACCCGCCGGCGACCCGGCCGTGCGGTTGATCACGACCAGTGCGGCATTCGACTCGGTCCTGGCGGGCGAGCGAACGCTGCAAGAAGCCACCACCGCCGGCGACGTCGAGCTGACGGGGTCTCCAGCCGCGATCAAGCGAATGTTCACAGCCATCGGCTTTCCGACCCACATGCTGGCGCAGATCCGCCCTGACCGGCGGGCGTAACACGCGTGACACTCGGGTTTGCCCCACTTGCTCAAACGGGAGGAGAAGAGAGGTCGGCTGTCCCTGACTCACCTGCCAGCTCGCCGGTGTGCTGCACGACCGGACCTGTCTCGATCTCCGCGTCCGCCCGCCGGTACAGTGGCAGTCGCTCCAGGGGCACTGTCACACGGAGCCAGCGCCCACCGGGCTGCATCTCACCTGTCCACCAGTCGACCCAATCGGCTCCGGCCGGCAGGTAGACATCCGCGTGCACGGGCTCGGACGACTCGCTGAAAACCGGGCACACGAGAAGGTCTGGGCCCAGCATGTACTGGAGGTCGATGCGGCGGCAGCCAGGGTCATCTGGGAACTCGAGCAGCAGCGGGCGCAGTACCGGCAACCCCAGCTCAGACGACTGCCTTGCGACGCGCAGAAAGTATGGCAGCAGTCGATAGCGCAGCTCGACGAAGTCACGGAAGATCGCAAGCGCGCGTGGTCCGAAGTTCCACGGCTCGCGCGGGGACAGGCCGTGAGCGCGCGCCAGGGGTGACAGCAGCCCGAACTGAGCCCAGCGGATGTAGAGCTCGGGCGTGGGCGGCCTGCCATAGAAGCCGCCGATGTCATGACTCCAGAAACCCGGCGCGCTGAGACTGTAGGAGAGGCCGCCCCACAACGTCGAGACCATGCCCGCGAGCGACGTCTCGGGGTCGCCTCCCCACTGGGCCGGATACCGTTGGGAGCCCGCCCAACCACTCCGTCCCCAAACCAGGCCGTGCGGAGACGCCTCCCAGACCGTCCGGTTGTACCAGAGCGGATAGAGGTTCCGCCATGTACGTCCAGAGCGGCCGTCGGCCATCACCGCGTCCTCCGGGAGTCCTTCGCCGAAGTCCGTCTTCATGACTGCTACGCCCATCTCGAACAGGCTCGCGTGCTGGTCCTGCCACCACCTCCTGGCGGCCGGCCGCGAGAAGTCGACCAGGCCTCGTGGGCGCCCATCGGACCCCGTCTTGTCGGCAGCGGCCGCCGAACCGTCACCGCGCCGGACCAGAGAGCCCGCCCGGGCCGCCTCCTCGTAAAGCGGCGAAGCCGAGTCTATGTAGGGCAGCTCCCACAACGAGACGCGGTAGCCCAGCCGGCTCAGTTCGCTGATCATGCCGGCGGGGTCCGGATACTTCCGCTCGCTCCAGACGAAGTCGCAGTTGAGGTGGTCGAGCTCGAGCCAGTCTGGATCGATGTGGAGGACGTCGCACGGGACGCGATGCTCGCGCATGCAGCGTGCAACCTCCATGACCTCATCGCGGGTGCGGTAGCGGCAGCGCGACATCCACAGGCCAAATGCCCAGGCCGGCGGCACCGGCGAACGTCCTGTGAGGTCCGCGTAGCGGCTGAGCCGGTGTTTGAGAGGGCCCCCGCCAATCACGAACATGTCCAGCGCCGGCTCTTCGACCTCGATGACCAGCAGCGTGGGGTCCGTGGCCCCGACGTCCGCGCGAAGCACTGCGGGCGTATGGATGAAGACGGTGGCGTCGCCGGCATGGAAGACCGGCACGCCTTTGTACGTGTGGCCGGTCCCGGTGCCCAGGGCGTCCTCGTTGCGCAGCTCGAGCCGCTGCCCATTCTTGATCAGGCGGCCGTGCTGCTCCCCAAAGCCGAGCACGTCGACGCCGGGAGCGAGCTCGATGGATACCGACACCTGACCATCCCCGAAGGCAAGGGCGGGAGCCAGCGGGAAGCCGTGCACCTGTCGTCGCCCGCCGCCCGAGCGGAGGAGGTTCCGAAAGCGGAACGCAAATGGGTGCTCATCCACCTGGAACAGCGGCGAAGGGTCGGTCGACGCGAGCCCGGGATGCTCGATGAGCATCCCCAACCCACCGCCGTCGTCCGCCGGCATCGGGTCGGCCTCGGCCCACAGGCGGAGGCGGGCCACGTCAGGCGCCACCTCGGTTACCCGCAGCCGAGCTCGGTGGTGCTCGACAATCCCGCCAACGACCGGCGGCCGGTTGGGCACGTCTCCCTCCAGGCCCTGCTCCTCCGCCGGCTCCGCCGTAACCGCGCCAGGCCCCCACGGCAGCGGAGCGTAGGGGACCGCGTCGAGGAGCAGGTCCACCCCGTCTCTACCGACGACGCGGCGGACCAGGTTAGGCACGAGCGGCCGCACCCGCCTCGGTCGCCTGGAGCTTCTCCCAGTCCTTCGTGAAGAGCTGCACAGCTTCGTCGGTCAACGGGTGGCGCAAGAGCTGCTCGAGCACCGCGAAGGCCATGGTGCAGATGTGCGCCCCAGCCTTGAACGACTCGCTGACGTGGATCGGGTTTCGGAGCGCGGCACTGATGATCCTGGTGGGAACGTCGTGAACCATGAAGATCTCGGCGATGTCGCGTACCAGCTGAATTCCCTCCTGGCCCACGGCGTCGAGCCGGCCGACAAAGGGAGACACGTAGCCGGCGCCTGCCAGTGAGGCAGCCACTGCCTGGCCCGGCGAGAAGACCACGGTCGCGTTGATGGCGGTGCTGTGCCCGGCCTGCTCCTCGCGCGAGAAGACGCGCATCGCCCGCAGCCCGACTGGCGTGGTGGGCATCTTGACGACCACGTTGGGGTGCCAGGTCGCCATCTCGCGGGCCTGGGCAAGCATCCCCGCTGTGTCGGGCGCGGTGACCTCGGCCGAGACGGGAATGTCTGCAATGGCACAGATGTCCTGGATGGCCCGTCGGAAGTCTCGGTGGCCGGCTTTGTACATGTGGCTCGGGTTGGTGGTCACCCCGCGGAGCACGCCCAGCTCGTGGGCGGCGCGGATCTCATTCAGGTCAGCTGTATCCAGGTAGATCTGCATGCTCGCTCCTCTGGTTCAGGAGAAGACAGGAACGTCGTGCCGGCGCTTCTTGCGTGCTTCAAGGCGCTACTTCACCGCCCCGGCGGTCAGGCCGGTGATCAGCCGGCGCTGGAAGATGAGGATGATCAGCACCAGGGGCACCACGGCAAGCGCGGTCGCCGCGCTGATCGTGCCCCACGGGTACGTGAACTGCCCCTGGTAGAGCGCGATCCCAACCGGTATCGTCCGCATGGCGGCGTTTGGCTCGAACGTGAGTGCGAACAGAAACTCGTTCCAGTCGTAGACGAAGACGATGATGCCTGCGGTGATGAAGCCAGGCGCGCTGATCGGCACGATGACACGCCAGAACGCGCCAAGGCGCGAGGTGCCGTCGACCATCGCCGCCTCCTCCAGGTCACGCGGGATGTCGCGCAGATACGCGCTCAGCAGCCAGATCGCCATCGGCAACGTATGGAAGGTGTAGGGGATGATCAGCGCCCAGTATGTGTTCAGCAAAGCGAACTTGTTCATCACGTTGTAGAGCGGGATCAGCTGCGTGATAGGCGGAAAGAAGCTGGCCATGAGGATGCCGACCAGCACGTATTGCTTGCCCCGAAAGCGCAGGCGCGCGATGGCGTAGCCGGCGAGCCCCGCAAGCACCAGGCAGGCAAATGTCGCCGACAGCGAGCAGACCGTGCTGTTGAGGTAGTAGCGAGCGAAGGGCGCTTGCTGAAGAGCGAAGCGGTAGTTGTCGAGCGTCGGGGGGTGCGGCAAGTAGACGAGCGGCTGGGCGGTCAGGTCGGCAAGTGGCATAAACGAGCTGAGCAGGATCCAGGCCATGGGAAAGAGACTGAAGACGGCGAAGACGATCGCCATGAGGTAGAACGCCGTGCGGCCACCGACCCGTCCCGGTCGGAGCCCGGCGGCCGTCCTTCCCCGCACGCGCCCGGCGGCCAGCGGCGGTCTTAACGTCTCCTCACGCATAGGATTCCTCCCGGTAGAGCAGACGCGTGTAGGCGATTGCGAAGACGAAGATGACGATGAACAGCATCACCGCCACGGCGGACCCGAACCCGAAGTTGAGCGCCTCGCCGAAGCCCTGCTGGTAGATGTAGAGGGGCAGGTTCTGGGTCGCGTTGCTAGGGCCGCCGCCTGTCAGGCCGTAGATGATGTCGAACGCCTGCAGCGATTCGACAGTACGCAGAACGAGTACGACCATGATCGCCGCCCGCAAGAAGGGCAGCGTGATCGAGAAGAACTGACGAACCGGCCCGGCGCCGTCGACATCAGCGGCCTCGTACACGTCCTTGGGGATGCTCTGCAGGCCCGCCAGCAGCACCAGGGCGACGAACGAGTTCACCTTCCAGACGGCCAGGATCAAGAGCGCGATCGTCGCCAGAGTCGGGGTACCCAGCCAGATGATCTGGTGCGGCAGGCCCAGGTGCTGCAGACTTCCGTTGAAGAACCCGAGCTGGTCGTTGTACATGAACCGCCACGTGACCGCGGTGATGACGGTCGGCATCGTCCATGGGAACAGCATCGCCGCGCGTACCAGGCCACGACCGCGGAACTCACGGTGCGCCGTCAGCGCCAGCACGAAGCCGACGACGAACTGGCCGGCGACCGCCAGCACTGTATAGAGGATCGAGAACTTGAACGCAGTCCAGAACGCCTCACGGTTGACCAGGCGCTGGAAATTGCGGAGTCCGCTGAAGTAGACGTTCTGAGGGTCCGTCAGGATGTAGTGCTGAAACGACCACAGGATGGTCTGGATCACGGGGTAGGCCGACACCGCGACAAGCCCCAGCACTGCCGGGAGGATTAGCCAGAAGGCCAGGCGGGCCTCCGAGGCCTCCGGGCCCCTGGGCCGCCGCCTCGCCCCTACAACTGCTTCCACGACTGCCACGTGCGGCCTCAGCTGTTCTGCAAGTCGTCGACCGCCGCCTGCGCCGCCTTGACGCCGTCGGCAACCGACTTCTGCCTCGTCATGATTGCGCTCAGCACGGGCTGGATCGCTGCCGACACCTGGGTGTAGTTCTTCAGCTGCGGCCGCGACTTGGTGTTCTTGAGGATGTCAGGCAGCGCCTTGAATGCCGGGTTCGAGGCCTGTACCTGCGGGTCGTTGAGCACGTCTGGTCGTACCGGGCTGAGGCCGGCGCCAGTGGCCATTGCGGTCTGGCCCTTCTGACCGAGCATGTACTCCATGAACCGCCAGCTACGATCCGGGTATTTGGTGTTCGCGTTCATGGCCAGGCACCATCCACCGGTGCAGCCGAAACCAACCTTGGTCTGGCCTGGGAGCGGGGCAGCCCCGATCTTGCCTGCTACCTTCGACTGCTTGGAGTCGTCGAGCAGCGCCTGCGCGAAGCCCCAGTTGCGCATGAAGGCCGCATTCCCGTTCTGCATGAAGGGCACGATGTCCGGCGTCTTGTAGGTCGGGGTCCCCGGCGGCGAGATCTTGCCCGAGTAGATCGTGTCGTACATGAACTGCGCCGCCTTCCTGCCCTGGTCGTTGTCGAACTTGAGGTTGTTGCTCTTGTCGAGCAGGCTGCCGCCGAGGCCCCAGTACCACTCCAGGAATTCGTCGAACAGCGCCTCGATCTGGGCACCGATCCAGTAGAAGCCCCAGAAGTTCTGATTGCCCGCGGCGCGCTCGCCCTCCTGCATCTTCGTGGCCGAACTGACCAGATCATTCATCGTCTGCGGGACCTGCACGTTGTACTTCTGGAGCAGGTCGGTCCGGTAGTAGAGCCGGCCGGCGTCGTAGTAGCGCTGCACGGCATAGCTCTTGCCGTTGTACTGACCCACTGTCACCGCGCTCGCAAAGACGCCCTGCTTGAACGAGCTGGAGAGGAACGAGTCCAGCGGCTTCATCCAGCCCGCCGAAGCAAACTGGCCGGGCCAGATTACGTCGGCATCGAAGACGTCCGGCACAACTGACTTGGCGTTGAAGGCGGCGATCAGCTGCGTGAGGAAGTCCTGCGAGACCTTTGGTCCCGGTTGGTAAGTGACCTGGGTGTTGGGGTTGGCCGCGTTCCAGGCGGCGATCTGCTTGGGGATCGTCCCGGAGTCGTCCTGCTGGGCCGCGTAGACCAGCTGAACTTGCTGGTTCGCGGAAG
>Ga0126384_10003009_pt1 | contig 10217 bp, 9 predicted proteins | sample PanSoiMetPlot_36_FD_92543 | JGI IMG/M metagenome (GOLD analysis project Ga0126384, IMG submission 92543) | Tropical forest soil microbial communities from Panama - MetaG Plot_36 | ecosystem: Environmental > Terrestrial > Soil > Tropical forest > Bulk soil | place: Panama | collected 2016-02-17 | reverse complement strand
GAGCGGCGCCCGGCCTTCCCTGACCACGATGCGGGTATCGGACGAGCCGACAATGACAAGGGTTGCCATGTCGGCGGCGATGGACTTGGCGGCGCCGAGCGTCGTCACGTCCACACGCTCGCCGGCGCGCCCGATCGCTCGTCCGAATATGACCGGCGTTGATTGCGGCAACAGGCGCACGACGCGATCGAACGCGGCGCCAAGTTGCCATGGCCGTGCCCGCGACACCGGATTGTAGATCGCGATGATGAATCCGGCGCCCGCGGCGGCATCGAGCCGCTGCTCGACCAGCGCCCATGGCTTGAGGTTATCGGAGAGTGAAAGCGCGCAGAAATCATGCCCGAGCGGCGCGCCGACCCGCGCCGCTACCGCAAGCATCGCGGTAATGCCCGGAACGATCGCGACGTCCAGTTCGCGCCATACCGGCGGACCGGCTTCGATCTCGGCGCATACGGCCGCGGCCATGGCGAATACGCCCGGATCGCCTCCAGATACCACGGCGACATTTGCGCCATCGGCGGCACGCTCCAGCGCGGCGGCGGCTCGTGCCTGCTCTTCGCGGTTATCGGACGGATGCCGCGCCTGGCCGGGCCGGACCGGCACCTGTTCCAGGTAGGCGCCGTAGCCGTAGATGGCTTCGGCGTCTGCCAGCGCCGCATCGGCCTGCGGGGTGAGCCAGCGCGCATCCCCGGGCCCGAGCCCGATGACGGTGAGGCGACCGTTCACGGCCGGCCCTCCCACCCTGCCACCAGCACGGTCGCGAAGTAGGGCGCACAGTCATCCGGCTTGTCGGAGAGACGCATCACCACCGCATCGGCCATGGTGCCGCGCTCCACATAGATGGCGCGGCCAAGCCGGCCGGCACGCTCAAGCGCACGGCGGACCTTGGGCAAGTTACGGCCGAGCTTCATGACGGCGGCCGCATCGGCATCCGCGAGACGACGTGCCAGTTCATCCTCGGCAAGCGTACCCGGCAACACCGTGAACACATCATCGCCCTGCGCCATGGGCGCGCCAGCCGCCGACCAGCAGCCCGACATCCCGGTCACGCCGGCGATCACCTCGGTCGGGTAGCGCGCCGCAAGCCGCACATGCAGGTGCATATAGGAGCCGTAGAACAGCGGATCACCCTCGCAGATCACGGCTACCGCGCGTCGGGCATCGAGGTGCGCTGCGACCGCGGCCGCGCAGGCGTCGTGGAACGCCGCGATCTTGGCGCAATAGGCCGGAGCACCCTTCGCGATTTCCGTCGTCACGGGATAGAGCAGCGGCAATTCGATCGCGTTCGGCCGGATATGATCGGCCGCAATGGCGCGCCCGCGACTGACATGACCGGCTTTGGCAAAGTGCGCCACCACGTCGGCGTCCCGCAGCGCTCGCATCGCCTTGAGAGTCAGGAGCTCCGGATCACCGGGCCCGACCCCTACGCCCATCAGCCGTGCGACGTCGCTCATATCCCGGCCCTCCCGAGCGCATTGACGGCCGCCGCCGTTATGGCGCTGCCGCCCATGCGGCCGCGCACGATCAGAAATGGTATCCGCTGCGCGTTAGCCGCCAAGGCCTCCTTGGACTCCGCGGCGCCAACGAAGCCGACCGGAATACCGAGAATCGCGGCCGGCCTAGGCGCGCCCGCGTCGAGCAACTCCAGGAGCCGGAAAAGTGCAGTCGGTGCGTTGCCGATAGCCACCACAGCACCGGCAAGCTTGTCGCCCCACAGCTCCAAGGCGGCTGCGGAGCGTGTTGTCCCGAGTTTCTCCGCAAGCGTCAGAACACTGGGATCACGCAGCCAGCAAAACACCTCATTGCGCGCCGGCAATCGCGTCCGGGTGATGCCGTGCGCCACCATCTCGGCATCGCACAGGACCGGAGCGCCGCGCGCCAAAGCGGCCCGCGCCGCCGGGACAAGGCCATGACCGAACAGGAAATATTTGGCTGCCTCGACAAGCCCGCAGGCATGGATCATACGGATCGCGACCTCAGCCTCGTCGGCCGAAAAACGGGCGAGATCGGCCTCCGCGCGTATCATGGCGAACGAACGTTCGTAGATCGCGGCACCGTCACGCAAATAGGGCTCAGCCATGAGCGGCCTCTTCGCTCTTTGTGGTGAATCGCGAAATCTCGTCGACGAGGTTCGCCGGATCGACGTAATGGCTAGGCGACATGCACGCGGAGCCGTGGTGAACGATTCCACAGCCGCGCGCGGTGCCCACCAGGGTAACCGCGGCCGGAATCGGATGGGCGCAGCCCTTGGGGCAGCCCGAAATGTGGACCGCAATGGGGTTGCGCTCCCGGTTCAAGACGTGATCAAGGATCGGGGCGAGCGCCGGCGCGAGCGCACGCGCCGGGAGCAACCCCGCGGCGCAAGCGGGAGCGCCCGGGCATGCAACGATGCGTCGTCGGGGGTCACCGGCACGCGCCACGAAGCCACGGCGTTCTGCGAGGGCCGTTAGATTGTGCGCATTGCGCGGCGATACACTCATCAGCAACAGCGCACGACCGGGCACGGGCCATGCCGCCTGGGCGCCATGATCGGCGGCCAAGCGGACAATCTCCGCAAGTGCGTCGGCATGGCTGTGGCCAAATGCAAGCCCGATGCCGACCGCGACCGTGCCGTCGTGGGCGGAATGGAGTCCGATCATCTCCGCCGGCACCCGCTGTGGCGGCACCGATGATGGCTCGATGACAGCCGAAATGGAACGAAACGCCTCGACTCCCTCCGCACCAAGAACTTCGGCGGCGCGAGCGGTCGGCCCGTACATACCGATTATCGTCAGGATACCGAGCACTGCACCCCCGACATCGTCCGGCATCACCGTTCCCAGCCAAGTTGCTGACGCGCCGTCACCGCCAAGCCCGAGATAAAATCCCGGCATAAAAGGCCTCGGCCCATAGGTCGGCCTTGCCGCCCGCAATCTGATGTCGGCCGACAGTGCATCGAGATGCAACTCACCGCCGCCGTCCACCACGATGGAGACCTTCGGGGACAGAACCAGCCCCGCATCTGCAATCACCCGACGAAGCACGGCGGTCACGTCAGCGGTGTTCGCTCCGCCTGGGAGATCAAGACTACCGATCACCTGGATACCCTCATGAGCGGCAATTCCAAGTTCCGCTAGGGCCGACGCAAACAACGGAGCCGAGCGTGGCGTAAGTCCGCGCACTTGCAGGCTGCCACGGGCAGAGATCTCGATGGTTCCGTTGCCGTGCCGGCGCGCTGCGTCGCAGAACCCGACAACCGCGTCGAGCGGAATCGGTGTCGTCGGCCGCAGGCGCGCCAGCAGACCGTCGCCGGTCGGCATCGGCGCTGAGAGGCCCGGGCAGATGCCGCGGAAGCGGGTCGCGTTCATGATGCGGCCTCCGCCATCATGGCCCGAAGATCGGCGTCGATGTCGTTGCGTCGTGGATGCCACCAACCGTTGCGACGCGCAGCATCGAGGCGCTCCGCGATGGCGCGCGCGGCGGCGGGATTTTCCCGCAGCAGGAACGCGCGAACCTCTCGATCGGCCAAATAGGCCTCATGAACCAGATCGATGAGCGCGCTCGAGACGGCCTGCGTAGTTTGTGCAAATCCGATCAGCCGATCGACGGTCTCGGCTAGCTCCGCGGCGCCGCGCTGGCCATGGCGCATCTGGCCGGCGATGAAGCGCGGATTGGCAGCACGTCCCCGCACGATGCGGGCAAGCGCAGCATCGAGCGGACGCGCGCGAGGGCGTTTGGGATTGGTCACATCCAGCATAATCAGATCGGGAGTGCAGCCAAATGCGGCTGCAGCCGCCGCGAAGCCGCCGACGAACGCCATGTCTTCGCCGCCTTCGAGGAGGTCGCGGTCGGGATTGTCGCCCGGATGCACCAGCAAGTCGGAACTGGCGATCCGTTCGGCGAACACGCCCGGCATTAGCGTCGCCCCGCCTTCCGGACCTCCATAGGCGTGAGACGCCGAAGCCACATAAGCCGCACCGATCGCGGCACGGTCTGCCTCGCGAACTATCAAATCCTCGATGCCGGCGCCGTAAGCGCCGGGAGCGGTACCGAAGATCCGGGCTGGTGGGCCCGCATCCGTTGCGGCGCGGCAAGCGGCGGCCAGTGGATTCTCATCGGCGCTTTCACCGCGCGCCGCGATCACACGGACGGCAGCGTCGATAAGCGCGATCTGGGCCGGGAAAAGGTCGCGGAACAATCCCGAGATTCGCCATGTCACGTCGACGCGCGGCCGTCCCATCGCCGCGGTCGGCAGCACTTCGACGCCGGTAACGCGGCCGGTGGCAGGGTCCCAGATCGGCCGGCACCCCATCAGGCCGAGACCTTGCGCGATCTCCTCGCCGCCGGTGCGCAGCGTCGCACTGCCCCAGAGGTCGATGACGAGGGCTCGCGGCATCTCGCCGTGGGCCTGCAGGTAGCAGCGGATCACTTCGTCGGCGGCGAACCGCCCGAATTCCATCGCCGTGGGGGTCGGCAGCATGCGCGGGTCGGCGACGAACAGATTGCGACCAGTCGGCAGCACGTCAGGTCGCCCACGCATCGGTGCGCCCGCCGGTCCGGGCGCGATCTTCCTGCCGTCGAGCGCCGCAAGCAGTGCATCGCGCTCGGCCGCGGCACTCATCCGCCAGGACGGATCGGCGCCCGCCGCCATCGGCGCACGACCGTAGACGTGGAGACCGTCCTTGATGGAAAGATCCTTGAGGTCGCACAGCCATGCATCGATGCGCCGCAGCACCTCGGCCGCATCGGTATTCGCGTCGATGCCGGCATCATGTACAAGACCCGTCTCGTGTGCCGCCTCCACAATCTGGGCGGCGAGCCGCTCGCGGCGCCGGCGATCGAGACCAGCAGCCTCCGCATATTCTTCGACCAATCGCTCGAGCCGGAGCGCATCGCCCGAAAGATTTGCCGCGACCAACGGCGGTGGCAGATGTCCGATGGTGACGGCGGCGATGCGACGCTTGGCCTGCGCAGCTTCGCCCGGGTTGCTGACAATGAACGGGTAGAAGACCGGCAATGCGCCCACGATGGCCTCGGGAAAGCAGGCCGCCGACAGCGCCACGGCTTTTCCCGGCAGCCATTCGAGCGTGCCGTGGGCACCCATATGGACAAGCGCGTCAGCCCGGAAGACGTGCCGAAGCCAAAACCAGAAGGCCACCAGGGCATGGCGCGGCGGCAACGCCGGATCGTGATAATTCGCACGCCGATCGACCGAGCGCCCGCGATCGGGCGGCAGCGCAACCGCCACGTTGCCGTAGCGACTGACGCGAAACCGAAAGACGCCGTCGCGCACGTCTGGATCGCCGGCTGGATCTCCCCAGGCGTCGTGAATGCGCGTTGCCAACTCTGCAGGTAGATCAGCCAGGAGCCGCGCATAATCGGCAAGCGACAGAAAGGGGTGGCCGCGTGCGGGCCGGCCCGTGTCAAGCCCAGCGAGCAGCGCGCGCGGAGTCCGCGGCGCATTGCGCACGCCGTAGCCCGCTGTTGCGAGGTCGTCTAGCAGCGCCACAACGCTCGCCGGTACGTCAAGACCGACCGCATAGCCGCTGCGTCCGGGTGCGCCCGGATAGTCAGGCATCAACACGGCGATGCGTCGCTCGGCACGCGACGTCGTCTGCAAGCGCACGAGTGCGGCGACGCGGTCGGAGACCGCAGCGATGCGGTCCGGCTCGAACCGATTCACAAGCGATGTGAATGCAAGTTCGGCATGAGTCGACAGCGAATCCTTGAAAGCGATAGCGCCGGCCAGCACGCGGCCATCCAGCTCCGGCAATACCACATGCATCGCAAGATCAGCGGCCCCCAGGCCACGTGTGCTTTCGCGCCACGCGGCGCGCCTGGTAGTCGCGATCACGGCTTACAGCACCGGAACGTTCGGGCCGTCGAGTGGGGCCGGTCCGGCCCCATCCCCGCCGGCCGCGAAGGCGGTCGCCGTGATGATGACGGCGGGACACAGCCGCGCCAGGGCGTCGCGAATGAATGCGGCCGCCGCGGCTTCCTTGAGACTCGTGACCGCGAGCGGTGCCGGCGCTAGGCCGCGCGTCGACAACGCCTCGCACAGGGCATCGATGGCGGACGTATCGCCCGCGAGCAACAGCGCCCGATAGAAGATGATGGGTACCACCGGACGACCGGGCGCCAGCTGCACGGCAAGCCGGTCGATGTCGAGCGCGCCGGCATCCGGCAAATAACCGGCGAGGCGTGGCAGCGGCGTCGGCTCGGCCAAATCCGAATCCGCCAAATCCAATTCTGCCCCCGCGTGGCGGCCGAGGCGGCGCAGCAATGCGCGCAGATTTTCTCGTCCGCCCTCGCGGAAAAAACACAACAGCGTGTCCAGCTCTCGGGGCGGCAAGGTTGAAGCTTCGCCAAGCCGCGGGTCATCGCGATCTTCGCCAGGAAGCAGCGCCAGTCTGATGCCGTGGGCATGCGCAGCCGCCGACAGCTGCTCCACCCCGTAGCGCCACCAATCGAGCCCACCGATCAGGCGCACTAGGATCACCTTCGCCCGAACCGCCACCCGTTCGATCCACAAATCGACCGACATCGGATGACGCAGGTCGCGAAGATGCACGAGACGCACGCTCGGTAGTGCATGCCGCTCAAGCGCCCATGCCGCTGCGAGCCCGGTGAGATCGCTGTCAGCGAACGACAGAACGACGACATCGCCAGGCGGCTGCTGCAGGTCGACCGGCTCGACGATTTCGTCGAGGCTGGTGCTGGTGGTGTTCAGCAAGTGCATGGTTCACCCAAGCAGTGCTCGCGTGACGCCGGCGCGGTCGAGTCCCTTGAGACCGATCACCACGAGGCGGCCCTGCCGCTGTTCGGACGCCGCCCAGGCGCGATCGTACTGATGCGACACGCGCGCGCCGACCGCCTGGACGAGGAGCCGCATCGGCTTGCCCGCCACCGCTGCGAAACCTTTCACGCGAAACACGTGGTGGGCATCGGCGAGCCCTGCGACGCGCTTTGTGAGCGCCACCGGATCGGCAATCTCCGGCAGCGCTACCACGAAGCTGTCGAAATCGTCATGGTCGTGCTCCGTTTCGTGGTCGTGGAGCGTCGGGCGGTTCGCAATATCGTCCTCGGTGCCGACCCCGAGGCCGAGCAAGGCGGCGGGGTCGATCTTGCCATCCGAAACCGCGATGATCTTGACCGCGCGAGGCAGTCTACCGGCCACAGTCGCTAGCGCCCGATCGAGCGAGGCGGCGTCGAGAAGATCGCGCTTGTTCAACACCACCAAGTCAGCGCAGGCGATCTGGTCCGTGAACACTTCTTCCACCGGGTCGTCGTGCTCAAGCGACGGATCGGCTGCGCGCTGGCGCGCGAGCGATTCCATGTCCGAGGCGACCCGCCCCTCAGCCACTGCTGCACCGTCGATCACGGCGACGACACCGTCGACCGTGACCCGGCTGCGGATTGCCGGCCAATGGAAGGCCTGGACCAGCGGCTTGGGCAATGCCAGGCCGGAGGTTTCGATCACAATGTGCTCGACGCAGGGCCGGCGGGACAAAATGGTGTCGAGGGCCGGGACGAATTCATCCGCCACAGTGCAACAGAGGCAGCCATTGGCGAGTTCGACGATGTTCTCCTCCGGACAAGCGGGGTCGCCGCAGCCTTTCAGGACTTCGCCGTCAATACCGACGTCGCCGAACTCGTTGACGATCACGGCAAGGCGCCGGCCCTGCGCATTGCCAAGCACATGGCGGATGAGCGTGGTCTTCCCGGCACCGAGAAAGCCAGTGATGATGGAGCACGGCACCCGGGCGAGCGAGCCGGTCATCGACAATCTCCGGCGAAATCGAATGGCGGGGTGCGGGCGACAAGGCCCCGTTTCAAGGCGTCAGGCCGGCCACGCCAAGGCATCAACCCGTCGGGAGCGGCAGCAAACAACTTCGCACCTTGGATCAGCGCGTCGGCGCCGCTCGACGGATCGAGATTCCCGAATACGTAGGTCCAGGCACCGTCGCGCCGCACCGCTGCGCTGAGGCCGCGATTGCAGTTGGCGAGGCAGCGGATCGAGCGCACCGCGATACCGGTGCCCTCGGCCGCTTCCGCGGTGGCAGCGGCGAGGACCTCGCCCGGCACCGGCACGTGATCGAGCGGCCGGCCACCCCGGCAGGTGATACAGACGTAGATCGTGATTGCACTCGCCGGCCCCGGGTGCGGTGCAAGAGCGGTCGTCGCGCCACTCGCCGTCGTATCTGGGATTGTGGAGTCTGAGGTCGTAGTGTCGGCCAACGTCACCCGTCCCCTCCTTGGGGCATACGCCGCGAGTTCGGGTGCTTGGGGCGGCGTGCCCTTCTCCTTGACCCTCGCGAAGCGCGGGAGGGTGGAGAGAGGGCGGGCCGCGCGAACGCGAGAGGCGCCGAGGCACCCCGCCCGGCGTACGCCCGAATCGACGGTAGGTCTCCTGGCTCGCGGGTCACCGCCCGGCACCGCCTTCCCGGGATTTTCCCCAGTGGCTCTGCGGTATGGGCTCGCCGCTTACAGTTGCGGGGGCAGCTGCGGCATTGAAAACCGGATTCAACCGGTTTTTCGCACCGTATTCCCTGTTATCCCTCTGTCGAGAGACCGTCGATCGCCGCTACTTAACGGTCGCAGCGCATCGTTTGTCAATAATCACCGGCGCAGTTTTGAGCTGCGTTGAGGGAGGGGGTCGTAGGGCGCCGTAGCGCAGCGTATTGCGCCGAACAGTCGGGAAGGCGAAATACGTTCCGCCCAACGGCGCCTCGGAGTATCTCTGACGTGACCGAATCAACGATTCCCAAGCTTACGCTCGTGCTCGGCGGCGCCCGGTCAGGCAAGAGCCGATACGCGGAGGGTTTGATTGCGGCCCTTCGGCCGCCTTGGCTCCTCCTCGCAACTGCACAGCCCGGCGACGCCGAGATGGCGGAGCGCATCGCCGCTCATCGGTCGCGGCGCGGCCAGAACTGGCAGACCGTCGAAGCGCCCCATGACCTGTCGGCCGCGCTCGCGGCCGTCGCCGCCGAGACGCCGGTTCTGGTCGATTGCCTGACCCTATGGTTGTCAAATCGCATGTTGGCAGGGGCTGATTTGGAGGTCGAAATCACGCGTCTCGAAGCGACACTCGATGGCCGGCAGGCGCCGGTGGTTCTCGTCTCCAATGAGGTCGGCTTTGGTATTGTCCCCGACAATGAATTGGCGCGGCGCTTTCGCGACATGCAGGGTCGCCTCAACCAGTGCATGGCCTCGCGCGCCGATCGCGTCGTCCTCATGGTTGCGGGGTTGCCCATCATGGTGAAGGATGCCGAATGACCAAGAACCTCGACGATGCCAGAGCCGAGCGCCATCGCGCCAAAATGGCAAAACGCAAAGCGGTGCAGGACGCCGAAGTTGCCGGCAAGACCGTCGAAAAGGGCCTTCTCATCGTGCATACCGGTCCCGGTAAGGGTAAATCCACAGCGGCCTTCGGTCTGGCGCTGCGGATGCTGGGGCGCGGCCACCGGGTCGGCGTCGTGCAGTTCATCAAGGGTGCATGGCACACCGCTGAACGCGATGCGCTCTCGCTGTTTGGCGAGCAGGTGTCGTGGCACACGATGGGGGAGGGCTTCACGTGGGAAACCCAGGATCTTGCCCGCGATATCGCTGCCGCCGAGCGCGCCTGGACGAAATCGCTGGAGCTGATGGCCGACTTAAGCTTCGGCCTCGTCATTCTCGATGAACTCAACATCGCACTTCGCTACGAGTATCTCGATCTCGCCAAGGTCGTCGCAGCATTGCGCGACCGCCGGCCGGGCCTGCATGTGGTGGTCACGGGCCGCAACGCAAAACCCGACCTGATTGCAGTGGCCGATCTGGTCACGGAAATGTCCCTGGTGAAGCACCATTTCGCGGCTGGCGTGAAAGCCCAGCCGGGTATCGAGTTCTGACGTGGCGGGACGTGCCCTGATGTTCCAGGGAACCGGCTCCGACGTCGGCAAATCGCTGATCGTTGCCGGCTTGGCGCGTCTTCTAACTGATCGCGGCTTCAAAGTGCGGCCGTTCAAACCGCAGAACATGTCGAACAACGCGGCGGTGACGGCGGACGGGGGTGAAATCGGCCGCGCCCAGGCCCTGCAGGCGCGCGCCGCCCGCACGCTGCCCACCGTGCACATGAATCCGGTGCTGCTGAAACCGCAAAGCGAGATCGGTGCGCAGATTGTGGTGCAGGGTCGCGTACGCGGCGCCGTCAAGGCGGCGGCATATCAGCAGATGAAGCCGAAGCTGATGAGTTTCGT
>Ga0126384_10003007_pt1 | contig 10219 bp, 11 predicted proteins | sample PanSoiMetPlot_36_FD_92543 | JGI IMG/M metagenome (GOLD analysis project Ga0126384, IMG submission 92543) | Tropical forest soil microbial communities from Panama - MetaG Plot_36 | ecosystem: Environmental > Terrestrial > Soil > Tropical forest > Bulk soil | place: Panama | collected 2016-02-17 | reverse complement strand
GTGCTGGCGGCGCTCCGCTCGCTAACGGCGACCGCTCAGCCCCAGGCTTTCATCAAATTCGATGGCGCTCCGGGCAACTACGCGGAGATCGACGATCCCAGCACTGCCGACTTCACTGTGAATCCAGGCGTGGGCCTCACGGTGTCGGCCTGGATGCGACCGGACGCCCTCCATTTCGACCACACCGATGGCTCGGATCCGAATCAGCAATACGTGCACTGGCTCGGCAAGGGCGAGGGCTCGGACGACAACGCGCAGCAGGAATGGACCTTCCGGATCTACAGCCAAAATGAGCCGATTCCCTGTGATGCGTGCCCCAGGTTGAACCGGGTCAGCTTCTACGTCTTCAACCTGGCTCGCCCGCCCGGCGTGGTTTGCCAAAACGAAGGCATCGGAAGCTATTTTCAATATCCGATCAATGATCCGGATCCGCTGGTCGCCGGTGACTGGATCCACGTCGTCGGCGTGGTCGACGACAGCGAAGGCATTAAGACGACGTCGATTTACAAGAATGGAAACTTCATGCGGTGCGATCGCTACCAGGCGACGGGCGTCGCGGGCTGTCAGAGGCTGCCCGACCAGGCGCCGGGTCAGTGTCCGCGGCCGATCATCCCTACGCACGGGTCGGCACCGGTCCGGATCGGACACCGCGATCGACTGAGTTACCTGAATGGTGCGATCGCGGAAGTGAGAATCTGGAACCGCCCGCTAAGTGCAGACGAAATCGCCAGCGTGTACCAGGGAGTCGATCCTCTACCGGACGGCTTGGTGGGTCAGTATCTGCTCAACGAAACAGGCGACGAAACCACGGCTCACGACACGAGCGATAGCCCAACCGGACCACACGACGGCAGGGTTCGCGGGCCCACCTGGATGTGGGGGCCCTGAAGAATCGAGCAACTCAAATTGTTTGCTGCAACGCTCGAGACGCGCGCCACCCGACCGACGGTAGCGCGCGTTTCGCTTCAATTGCCTACTGTTCTGCGCCGCCGGTTCCCGGCCAACTCTTTTGCACCGGCACCATCAGCTGCTGCGCTTCGTGGAGACGCCGTTGCCGGCTCGACTACATTCAATTTAGGTTTACACTTTGCCGCTCCTCCACGGTCCTTCTAGTCGTGCAAGGGCCCCCGTCACGCTCGCCGCCAGGGGAAGCCCATCGAGGACGAGATGAACAAGCCATTTAGAAACTTGGCAGCCGTTACGTGCATGCTATGCGCCTGTGGAAACGATCCCTTCAGCGGCTTTACGGCTACTCAGGTGCAGCAACTCAAGTCGTTTTCGCCGCTGCCGCCAATTCCGGCAGACACCACGAATCGATATGCAGACAGTCCCGCCGCCGCGGCGCTCGGGCAGCGCTTCTTCTTCGACCGCGCTTCCGCGGGACCGCTCGGCCAGTCCGGCGTCAGCGGCGGCCTCGGCATGCTCGGCGAGACGGGCAAAGTCGCGTGCAGCAGCTGTCACATGCCGCAGAGTTGGTTCATCGACACGCGCTCCACTCCGAACAACGTCTCCTCGGGAGCTAACGGCTTTCAGACGAGAAACACGACGTCGCTCGTCAACAACGTCTTCTACACCTGGTTCAACAGCAATGGCGGCAGAGACACCAATTGGGTCGCGGGCACGGCGATCGAGGGCGCTTCGAACGCGAACGCCACTCGGCTCACGCTCGCGCACCGTATCTTCAATGCCTATCGCGCCGACTACGACGCTGTTTTCACGCCGCAGCTCGATCCTGCGCTCGATCCGAATGCACCAGACCACGCGCGCTTCCCGCCGTCGGGCCGAACGACCGATCCTGCGTGGCAAGGCATGACCGCAGGCGACCAGCTGATTGTGAACACCATCTTGGCAAACTTCGCCAAGGCAATCGGCGCGTACCAGCGCTTGTTGGTGAGCCGCGATGCCCCCTTCGACAAATGGGTCGCGGGAGATGGAAGCGCGATCACTGACTCAGCCAAGCGGGGCGCGAAGGTCTTCCTCGGCAAGGGCGGATGCGCGGCTTGCCACTCGGGGCCCGCGTTCACCGATAACCTGTTTCACAATCTCGGCGTGCCACAAACCGGTCCGAACATCCCGGCTTCAGACGAGGGCCGGTTCGGCGCGATCAACGGCCTTCGCACAAATATGTTTAGCGGAGCCAGTCAGTTCAGCGATGACCCGGCCGCCGGACAGGCCAAGCTTTCTCCGCTGACCCAGAATCCGTCCGACCGGGGCGCATTTCGCACTGCGAGCCTGCGCAACATCGCCCAGACCGCGCCGTATATGCACACCGGTGGCTTTGCGACGTTGGCGGACGTGATCGATTTCTACGATCAGGGTGGCTCCGATAGCGGACACGAGGGCACGAAGGAGATTGCGCCGCTAGGCCTCACCGCGCAAGACAAGACAGATCTGGTCGCCTTTCTCGAAACGCTCACCGGCGAGCCGATTCCGGGCAACCTGCGGCAAGACACCTCCGCTCCTTAGCCCGGAGCCGTAAATAGGGAGCGAGACGCCAACGAGCCTGCGAACTAAAGAGTCACACGCGCGGACTCGCCGCCGCGTGCAGATTTGAAGCAATGTCGTGTAATCGCCTGCGAGACGTAGCAGCTTGCTCGAAGCGCGGCCGATGCGAGGACATGCAAGGACGCGTTGATTCCTAAAACGCTGACCTCAAGATTGCTGCCGCGCAACGCCGATTATGTGCTCGATTGCGCTTGGTGCCGCACCCCTGGCACCGAGGCCCGCAAACAAATCTTAACGATCTGGGGCGCTCGCCGGTCCTATACCTGGTGAAATGCCGGAAGAGGAGGACACGGTCCTCGTCGCGCGAGCGCGGCGGGGAGACGCGGCGGCGCTCGAGTGCCTGGTTCGCCGGTACCTGCGCGCTGCCTACGCCGTCGCGCTTTCCGTCGTGCGCAGCGCCGCCGATGCGGAGGACCTCGCGCAGGACGCGCTCATCGCGGCGCTCCAGCGCTTGGACCAATGCCGCGACCCAAAGCGCTTCGCGCGATGGCTCTTCCAAGGCGTGCGCCACCGAGCGATCAATCACCTTAAGCAGGGGAAGGTGCGCGAGGCGCTCCTCGGTGCCGTACCGCGCGACGAAGTGGTGGCGGCTGACGCCGAGCAGCTGGCGGTGCGCTGGTACCTTCTGGCGTCGTTGGATCAGCTCACCGAAACCCAACGCGCGGTGGTGCTATTGCACGACCTCGACGGGTGGACGCATGGAGAAATCGCCGCCGCGCTCGACATCTCCGAGGTGATGTCTCGCCAGCAGCTCTTTGTCGCCCGACGCGCACTGCGGGAGCACCTCGCGAATGATTTTCAAAAGGAGGCCGGCCATGGATGAGGACCCAATCGACTTCTCTGCGCTTGACCCGAAGCGCGATTCCGCCCGCTTCGAGCGGATGGTTCAGACGGTTGTGATGGGCGCTCGGCCGCCAGCAGCCGGTCTGCCTCCGCTTCTTTTCGGGCTTATTGCTTGGGGACGCAGCGCAGTGGCGGTCGCGGCGCTGCTCGCTCTCGCTGCGTGGCTGCCAAGCCTTGGGCGCCGCAGCTTGGGGGACGCCAACAGCCCGCTGATGGCGGGAACCGACCCGGTCGAATTGGTGTCGTCGTGGGCGATGACCGATGACGTGCCACCCGAAATCGATTTGGTCCAAGCGATGGGAGGTCTCTATGCTCACTGATAGATCAGCCCGCCGTCTCCACTTTTGGTCCGGTGTAATCATCCTCAGCATCTTCCTCTCCGGTGCCGTCGCGGGGGCGGGTGTATTCGCGTTGGTCCGCCCGCCGGCGCCCCCGCGCTCTTATCGGGGCTTTTCGGCGCACTTGAGCGAGCTCGGGCTGACGCCGGAGCAACACGAGAAAGCAAAGCCAATCCTGGCCAAGCATCGCGCCACTGTGGAGGCCGCGCTGAAGGAGACCTTCCCGCAGGTGCGTGCGGCGGACGAACAGCTGGATCGCGAACTGCGGCCGATTCTGACCGACACGCAAAGGAGAACGCTCGACGAGATCCTGGCGCGCCGTCGGCCGCCGCAGCGCAAGCCGGGCTTTCATGGACCTCCGTCGGGCGGACCTGACGATCGACGACTCGCGGGCGATACACCTCCTGCACCGTCTTCGCCTGCCCACTAACGGAAATTCAGGCTGAGCGGTCTTTCCTGGTAACCGCAGCAAGCACGGAGCGCGCAGCGGCATCAGGAGCGAGCGACATGAGAAGGCAATCGTTGATCGAGTGCTTGGCGGTGTTGGCAAGTCTCGGCTATCGAGGCCAAGGAGAGGCTGACGCGCCCGACGGGGGAACGGAGAAACTTGGCAACCGCCGCGGACCGCCGCCGGAAGCAATTCAGGCTTGCAATGGCCTTGAAGAAGAGGCCGCTTGCACGGCGTGTCGACCGAATCATTGGGCTCCGCAGCCCTGACGTTGTCTGCCATGCTTTCAAACAACTCAGTCCCACCCTTGGGTGCGAATTCGCTGGACGAAGGGCACCCTCCAAACGGCGCCGAGTCGTTGAAATATTCGGACCTCCAGGCCCGAGTGATTGAGCTTGAGCAGTTCTCGGCCAGAGTGGCGCACGAGATACTTGGTCCGATGCAGGCTGTCTCTGTTTGGCTCTGGATGCTCGAGCGCGCACTTACCACCGTTCCGAGGGCGAGGGAGCTGCTCGCTCGAACCCGGCGCACCCTCGGCAGAGTTCAAGTGATTGTCGATGAGCTGTTGCGCTTCGCATTGGCAGGAGCCCAGCCAGATCCAGGGGAACGCGTCAATTTGCGGGACGTCGTAGAAGGACTGAGGGAGGATCTTGTTCCAATCGCGGAGGGCGCCGGGGTGAGCCTGACGATCGAACCGGTTCCCAACGTGCAGGTGGCCTGCTGCGAAGCAGCAGTCATCATCGTGCTTCAGAATTTGATTGGGAATGCCATCAAATACATCGGGGATTCGCCAACGAAACGGGTCGTTGCTCGTGCCACCATCATCGCCGGAGCGGTACATCTCCTCGTGCAGGACTCCGGGCCTGGAATTCCCTTGGGTACCGAGCGAAGCATATTTGAGCCTTATTTCCGTGCGACAGATACAAACCAACCCGGGATCGGCCTCGGGCTTGCTACCGTCAAGCGCATCGTAGAGGCCCACGGCGGAAGAGTTGGCGTCCATCCTAGCTCGCGGAACGGTGCGTGCTTCTGGGTCGACATTCCGGTGGCGACCTGAGCTTCGAGACGTGTTGGTGTTGTTACAGCCCGCGAGCGCAGCGGGCTGAAATTCGCGCTGAGCTTCTTGACGCTTCGGCTCATCGTCGATCCAGCGAGGGGTACTCCGGGACTGCGGGGGTAGAATGAAGGTTCTATTCTACCCTCGAAGTGGCCGGGAACCCCGCCGGAGATAAGCGTTGCCAAATTTTTGGAGGTCGCGCCCCATCAAGTAGAACTCGTCGTTGGGCCGCATCGACGTCATGTTCGCCAGCCGGTTGCTCATCGCGAAGAATGCTGCGATGGCGCCGATGTCCCACGCGTCCTCGTCGGTGAAGCCGTGCGCGCCCAGTTTTTCGAAGTCGCCTTCCTCGATTTCTTGAGAGCGCAAGGCGACCTTAGTCGCAAAATCGAGCATCGCGCGCTGGCGCGGCGTCAAATCGGCCCTTCGATAATTGACCGCGACCTGGTCGGCGATGAGCGGGTTCTTCTCGTAGACTCGCAAGATCGCTCCATGCGCCACGACGCAGTAATGGCAGTCGTTGGCGGCGCTGGTCGCCACCACAATCATTTCCTTCTCGCCCTTCGTCAGACCGTCTTCGCGCAGCATCAACGCGTCGTGATAAGCAAAGAAGGCCCTGAACTCGTCGGGCCGATGCGCCAGCGTTAGGAAGACGTTGGGTACGAAGCCTGCCTTCTCCTGGACCTGCGCGATGCGTGCGCGGATGTCGTCGGGCAACTCATCGAGTCGGGGGACCGGAAAGCGAGAGATGCGCATGGTCACTGTCCTTCCTCGGGTCCTTGCCCATGACGGCGGACGCCGATCGCCAGAGTGCCTCGATGCGCCTGCGCTTGCAATCCTCGAGTCGAATCTGTCTTCGATTCACTCCCCGCGACACTCGGCCTCGGAAGACGGCAGCTGTTTTTTTGCGAAGTGGATGGGAGTTTCCTGCGCCGCGGACGGAAATCCCCAGACACCTCGCTGAGCCACTGACCAGTCAATACTCACCGAGTACTCTCGGGCGACAGTTCTCTGCCTAGAGCTGGGTGACCCATGAAATATCTCTATCAAGAGAACAAAGATCGACATCGCGGGTGCGAGCCGGCCGCTCTGGTCAGGGGCATACGTTTGGGGTATGCCGCCCCTACGGGAGATGCTGAATGTGTAGGAACATCAAGACGCTTCATCACTTCGAGCCGCCTGCGACGGAGGAAGAGGTTCGGGCTTCCGCTCTTCAATACGTTCGCAAGCTCACCGGCATGAACTCACCCTCGCAGGTGAATCACAAGGCCTTCTACGCGGCGGTGGATGACATTACCGCCCTCACACTGAGGCTGTTCGACGCGCTCGAGGTTCACACTCCGCCGCGGTCGCGCGAAGTCGAGAAAGTCAAGGCGGCCGAGCGGGGCAGGAGGCGCGAGGAACAGTTGCGCGCAAGATACGCTCGCTAGTCGCTGATCACCGAGTCTGCTCGATTATCCGTCTGCGCTCTTCGAGATTCTCCGGCTTGTCGTCAGTGAAATGCGCGCTCTCCGAGCCGTCCTCGGGCTTGTCGTCAGAGGATTGCAGCGCTGTCCGAGCTACTCTCGGGCTTGTTCGTCAGAGGATTGCAGCGCTCTCGGAGCCACTCTCGGGCTCGTTCGTCAGTGAGCTGCGGCCTCTCCGAACCATTCACGAGCTTGTTCGTCAGTGACGCTGCTGCCGGTGAGAACGGTCGCGACGCTCTGCTCCGAGAACATGTCCGGAGATTCGAGCAACGCCGCGAGCCCGGCGGCGGCTGATGGTTCAATTCGAAGATTGGCGTGGCGATGCGCGAGCTTGATGCCTTCCAGCAGCGACCCGTCGTCGACCAAGAGCACGTCGTCGACCACGCCGTGCATATCATCGACGGCCTCGGGGATCGGCACTCGCACGGCGATCCCATCCGCGATGGAATCGACGCTGGCGTGCGAGACGATGCGGCCGCCGGGGCCGCTCCGGAAAGACTCGGCCATCGCCGGGGCGCCGCGGCTGGACACTCCGATGACGCGCGTGGTGGGAGATGCGGCCTTGATCCACCGCGCGATGCCGTTGATCAGTGCACCGTTCCCCAACGGCACCAGGACCGCATCAAACACGTCGCCGCGAGCCAGCAGCTCAACGCCGATCGTACCGGCCCCCTCGGAAATCTCGGGGATGGCGCCATCCTCGACCATCTGCGCACGCGAGGCAGCGGACATCGCTCGAGCGATCTCCTTTGCTGCGTCGAAGTCTTCCCCGTCCATCCCAACCTGGGCGCCGAGCGCTCGAATCCTCTCCACCTGCAGTCGATTGGCGGAGCGCGCGGCGTAAACCGTGATCGGAATGCCTCGCTTGCGGCAGACGTATGCGAGCGCCAGGCCAAAGTTGCCCGCGCTGGCGCATACGAGCGGTTTTGCGCCTTCGAGTCGCCCGACGAAAAAATCGGCGCCGCGGCCTTTGAAGCTGCGAACCGGATTGTTGATCTCGACCTTGAGCGTCAGCGTGCAGCCGAGCTCTTTAGAGATCGACTCAGAGACGACCTGGGGGCTGTTCAGGAAGACAGGATCAATTCGCTGCGCAGCCTCGCGGATGCGAGCGAGTGACAGACGCCGCACAGGCCGCACAGCGTCGATCAAGCGGGCGCGCTCATTCGCAGAGCGGACGGCGTCCGCCGAAACAGCTCGGTCGGTCATCAGGATGCCGTCGAGGTGATCGATCTCGTGCTGCAGGAGCTCCGAAAGATCCGGCGGGAGGCGGTCCCACCGCCGCGTTCGGAACTGCTCATCGCGGCACTCGAGCGAAATTGATCGGTTCCGGCGGACGCGGACAATTTTATCCGGCACGCTGAAGCAGTCGTCCCAAAGCTCGAAAGTCTCTTCGCTGCGCCAGCGAATCTGCGGGTTGATCACCGCGAACGGACCGGCGCCGAGATCGATCGCGATCAGGCGCAGCGGAATGCCCACTTGCGGCGCCGCCAGCGCGCGGCCGAAACCGTGCTGCCGTCGAAACGCGGCCAGCGTGGCGAAGCATCGACCGATGTCGCGCCCCGTCTCCATGCTCGGCGATTCGACCGGTCGCGCCGGCTGCCGCAGTCGGTCGTCACCTTCGATCAAGATGGGAAGCGGCTCGGCTTCGGGGATTCTCACAACCGGGAGCCTAACCTCGCGCCGCAGCATCGTAAAAGCCAAAGTTGGGCCAAAAAAATGGACAAAATGGAAGAAAAGAACGCGCCGGATCGACTAACTGGATGAGTTAAAGGCGAGGAATAGTCGGCCAGGGGCGAGGGATGTCTCTTGAGCTCACTCGGAAGCTGGCTCCGGCTGAGATGACGCGTCGGGTGATTGAAGCACCCAATGAGGCCGCGCTGCTGGTGGCCTGTCAAAAGGGCGACGCGCAGGCATTCCGAGTCCTGTTCGATTCGCACAAGGACCGGGTCTATTCCCTGGCCCTGTACCTGAGCCGCGACGAGGCGATTGCCAACGACATCACCCAGCAAACCTTCGCAACCATGCTCCTCAAGACAAGTGAGTTCCGCGGCGAGGCCAAATTGAGCACTTGGCTCTATCGATTGGTTTTCAATCTGTGCGCCGACGAACGGCGCCGCCAGAGAAGGTGGCTGCCCCTGGCAGCAGCGCGGCGGAAGGAAAGTATGTCGGGAAACGCCCCTCAAGAGAAACGGTTCGCTCGAAGCGAAGTCGCGCTGGCGGTGATGCGCGCGATCGAGAGTCTCAAACCCAAGCTGCGCGCGGCGGTTGTTCTGAAATATCTCGACGATCTTTCGTATCAGGAAATCTCGGAGGTCCTCGGATGCTCGATTGGAACCGTCGCTTCCCGGCTCAATCGAGGACACAAGCTGCTCGCGCGCAAATTGGGGTACCTGCGCGCGTCACTGGAAGGAGACGAGTAGAGATGTTTCACCGCCACGCCAGCAAGTATCTGTCTGCCTTCACTCAAGGTGAGCTACCTAGCAGTCAAGCCTCGAGCGTTGCTGCCCACCTGCGTGGTTGCGAGCGGTGCCAAAAGGAGCTCGACGAAATCGAGTCGGGCATCTCGTTCGCCAAACACCTGCCCATGATTCCTGCACCCTCGAGTTTGTCGAGCGAGATGCACGCTCTCTTTCAGTCGGGCAATCTGACCGCGCCTGCTTCCTCACGGCGCCGCGTATTTCGTAAAGCGCGATGGCTGGCTATGCCGTTGGCTGCAGCGATCGCTGCGGTGCTCGCCGGAGTTGTATGGTACCAAAAAGTGCGAGAGCCGATCAGCATCGAGGCCGCCCCGCGGCGGGTCGCGAAGCTCGAGGCACTTGCGCTAGACCTGCATTTGCAACAAAGGCAAGGTTTGCAGCAGGTGGATTTTTCCCCCGAAGATCCGGAAACGATCAGCGAATGGGCGCTGCAAAGCACGGGTCTGGAGGTTCATTGGGCACGGCAGCCGGCCGGGGATGAGCACAAATACAAACTGGAGGGCGCGAAGATCTTGACCACCTCGTCGGGACCAATCCTCGCGGTTTTCTTCCGGGTCGATCAGATCCCGGTGACGCTGACTACCGCAGACGTTCGCGCTCTGGCGAAAGGCGAGGCTCCCAGCAAAGGGATTCTGCGAAAGAAGATCCTTTATCGATTCGATTCCAGCTCCAGCACCAATCTGCTGAGCTGGACTAGAGACGATCAAACATACGTGTTCGCTTCCGATTTGCCAAACTTAGGTCGAGGTGCTTGCTTTGTCTGTCATACGAATGCACGTCGCCGCGAGCTCATTGGCAACGCCAAACTTGAACGCTGACCTTTCTTCCGGGAGATGACGATGAAAGCATCAAACCAACTTCCTCTCTCGAGCGCGGCGATCGCGGCGGCGATGCTGCTTGTGCTTTGGACGTCTCCATCAAGGAATGCCCTGGCGGCCAAGGCGAAGGCGAAATCCAGCCAGCTCGACGCAGATGTCCGCGAACTCGTCGAGGAGCGATGCGGAAAGTGTCACAACAGCACGCGCGAGACCGCCAAGCCAGCAGCACTCAAGGTGTTCGACTTGAAGGAGGCCGACTGGACAGCG
>Ga0126384_10003006_pt1 | contig 10220 bp, 10 predicted proteins | sample PanSoiMetPlot_36_FD_92543 | JGI IMG/M metagenome (GOLD analysis project Ga0126384, IMG submission 92543) | Tropical forest soil microbial communities from Panama - MetaG Plot_36 | ecosystem: Environmental > Terrestrial > Soil > Tropical forest > Bulk soil | place: Panama | collected 2016-02-17 | reverse complement strand
TTTTCCGCGTCGGCCAATAGCTCCTTGTCGGCAAATACTTTCGTAAATGCGTTTTCCAGCGCTGCGGCCCGGTCCGCTGGCGTACCCGGGGGTAGAACATATACTTTTCCAAAATCGTTTGGTGTGCTCGTGCCGTATTTAAGCAGCAGGTTCTGTTCGTTGGTCTTGGTGATCATCGGGATAATGGGGACATTGGGAATGATCAAACCCTTGATCGGCTTTTCTGTCAGCTGCGCCAATAAAAGCCACTCACCGTTCTTGATTTTGTCAAATGAGGTGATCTTCAAGGAAGTCCAAGAATTGAAAAAACCTTCGACCTCCCCACCTTCGATGGCCATACGTACATCCGCCGTGCCCTTGTAACCCAAAACCAGCTTGATATTGGCCCCCAGAATGTCTCGCGCTAGCACTGGCGCGTGCTCAACCGTAGAGCCAGGAATACCGCCGAAGATTACTTGCTTCGCCTTGGGGCCGACCAGTTCTTCGAATTTTGTAACGGCGGGTTTGCGCGTAACCACCATCACATAGGACTCGCTCACTGGTACCGCCAGATAGCGGAACTTGGCCATATCAAATTGCACTGCCGGATTATTAAAAAGCTGCTCTAGAATAATCGGACCGGAAATATTCCCGACAACGGTGCCGTCTTTGGGAGCAGCTTTGAAGGTGTGATTGGCCGCGATAATGCTCCCGGCGCCACTCATGTTGTCGACGATGATCGCTGGATTACCTGGAATATATTTTGACAAATGACGGGCGATGAGACGGGAGTACTGATCATACCCGCCGCCGGCAGAGAAACCAACAATGATGCGCAGCGTTTTTCCGTGATAGAAATCCGCCACTGCTTTCTCATCGTATCTTGCCGGCGCAGCCGCCAGCGTCGCCGAACCATACCCGAGCATAACCACCATCAACAAAACGAGAAAACGTTCTGCTTGCATGTCTATTCTCATCCGATATCTCACGTCAGGGACATCGCGCTCCCGATTGCCGCGCCGGCTCACACTTAGACGATTGAAACCAGAACTCACTTCAGGAGGACCCATTTGGTTGCTTCAAAGGTTTTCCAATTTTTTTAACGTCGCCGCATAGTCAATTACGGCTTTGTCTATCGGGTAGTCGGGCTCATAGCCGAGCTGTTCCTTGGATCGCGAGAAGTCGCTCGCCAGCCGCGATTCGGGATAAGGCATGGGATTACCACCTTTCACGACCTCGATTCTGGACTCCGAGAACTGCTTCTTGATCGCGCCAAGAATCTCTTCGCCGCCGACGAGCTGGCCGTTGCCGATATGAAACAAGTGATCTTTGAATTTGTCCTTGAGCACCGCGAGGACCGTGCCTTTGGCCGCATCCTTTCCATAAAGAATTTCCGTAGGCGCGTAGGGCCACGGAACCTTTGCAGTCTCGCCCTTGACGGCCGCCCGAATCATCTGCTGGATGGCTATTTCGCGGGTTGCCTTGAGCGCCGTAGGCGACGGCCCGTAGAGCCCGCCTACATACCTCAGGCAGACGAACTCGAATCCATAGCGTTTGGCGTAGGCCCGGCCCATGAATTCGCAGCTTGCTTTAGTAGCGGCGTAGACGGACGGCGGGTTCATGGGAATGCTCTCGTCGATTTTTTTCAACCCTTCGCCGAGGGAACCCAAATACACCGTCCCGGAGCTAGGAAAGATTACTCGTGAGACTTTTTCCAAACGGGCCGCTTCAAAAACATTAACCGTTCCCATAAAATTCAGCCGCACGCCGCTATAGGGCCGCCGTTGAACTTCCTCACCCAAAAACGCCGCCAGGTGAATAATGCGGTCACAATCGTTTTCACGAATGGCTGAGATCAACGCCGGCAAGTCGAGCATATCCCCGCGCACTAAAGTAACCTTACTCGCGTCGACCCCAACCGCATCCAACAACCGCTCGTTGAGCGCGACATCGAAGACCACCGGTCTTTCCCCTCGGTCTAGCAGCATGCCGACGGCATAAGCGCCGACCAGCCCTGTTCCACCCGTGACAACTATCCCCTTCTTCGCCATCAGGGAGCCCTCCCGTTGCTTCGCTATAGCAGAAAAATTTTCTGAGTCAACGCTACAGCTTCGCGCAAACGTGAGGCATGGAGCATGCGAATAACTACTAGAAGGCGGAGCATTTGAAGAGTCATGGCCTGACGCTTCGTTCGCTTCTTGCTCTCTCTCCTTTGGTATGCAAATGTTACTGCGCTCGTCTAAATCACGACGGAAGGAAAGAGCATGCTAAAACAGATTGGTTCCACGTTGCTTGCACTTGGGTTGCTACTGAGCGCCTACACTTCGGCATCAGCCCAAGAAAGACTCCGCCTTGCATGGGCGGGTTTTAGCCCAACCAACAGTCCCATCTGGGTCATCGAGGGCAGAAAGCTCCTGCAGAAAATGGGCGTCGAGCCCGAAATTATTGCCATCGGCAACAGTCCGACGGTGCTTCAAGCCCTGCTCGCAGGTGAAATCGATGCCGCCAGCATTTCGGTAACGACACTCGCCAGTTCACGCCTAGCGGGCGCTGACACGGTGATGATCGTTGGTGTGGTTCCGACATTTGTGGATCACATCGTTTCCGTGTCGAATATTACCGCGGTGGAGCAACTTAAGGGCAAAACAGGGGGTGTCAATCGCTTAGGAACCACCTCCGACTTGGGGCTACGTCTAGCGCTAACGAAATTAGGAATCGAGCCGGATAAGGATGTAAAGATCATTCCCACGGGCGGTACTGCAGAGCGGTTCGCGGCACTTTCGAAGGGGATAACTCAGTTCACGATTATACCGGAACCTTTCGTGGCGCAGGCGGAAAAACTCGGCTTGCGCAATCTTTACAATATCAGCGATCTGAAGATTCCCTTTTGGTGGAATGGCATTCTCTCGCGTGAGGCCATCGTCAAATCCAAACGGCCGCTGATGCTGAAACTCGCTCGGGCCACGGTCGAAGCGATACATATCATAAAAACCGAAAAGGCATATGCCATAAGTTTGTTCAAGAAAAATTTGGGCGTCAGCGATCCGGAAGGATTGGAGCGGGCATACCGAGATTATTCCAACGCTTTTCCGGAAGTTCCTTACCCCACGCCGGACGGCGTCAAAACGATGCTCGATTATGCGGCGCGCACAAATCCAAAGGCCGCAACGGCAGACCCTAAAGCTTTCGTTGACCCGAGCTTGATCAAAGAACTCGATTCGTCCGGTTTCATCAAGCAGCTGTATAAGAAGTGAGGTAGTTCGGCAGGCGCATCAGCGGCCCTTATCAAAGCATCAGTCGAAAAACTAAATCGTGGATTAAATTGTAGGATAGCGCATGACCATCCGCATCAACGACATGGAAGTTGCCACGCTGGACGCGCATACCCATATGGGGCGGCGTACAACCCCACTAGGACATGGAGTCGCGAGTTTTTTGGGCGATGATCTGGTACGCAATCTCGACGAGGCGGGGTTGGATCGCGCGGTGGCGTTTCCGCTCGGGGCGCCCTATACGGATTACTCGGAGTCAAACAAGATCATTGCCGAAGAAGTCGCCAAGTATCCGCAACGCATCATCGGCTTTTGCCGGATAAATCCCAATTTCGGCCCCGAAGCTACGATCAACTCTCTGGATCATTGCTTGGGAACGCTCCAGCTCAAGGGCATCAAGCTTCATCATGAGATCGAGTTTTTCGATCCCAATGAAGAAGCATTGATGGAGCCGGTTTATCACGCCGCGCGCCGCTACCGGGTGCCGATTATCTTTCACACGGGCATGTCGAGCAAAGCCGCTCCCGCCGTCGTCGCAGAGCTCGCCGCTCGATATCGAGACGTTGCCGTCATTCTTGGACATATGGGAGTCTCCGAATACGTCAAGCAGGCCGTCGTCGCGGCACGGCAGAATGAGAACATCTTTCTCGAAACTTCGGTAGTGGGCTGGATGCCGCTTCTCTTAGAGGCTTTTCGCGGTGTCGGCACCAGCAAGCTCTTGTTTGGTTCCGACCACCCTTACAATCCCTTGCCGATGGAAAGAGACAAGATAGCCGTGCACGTCGCCCGCGCGACAAAACTCACGGCGGACGATTTGAAAAAAGTTTTTTCGGCAAATTTTCTTTCGCTGATCAGATCGGAGTGATAATTCTAAGTTGCCTTATGAGCATGTAAACAGATTGCCCTGCGGTCGGCTTGACCCGATATGCTTCAATAATTGAACGCTTCAGATCCCCGAGTTTTGAACTAAACGGTGGACGTGGAACATTGAACATGGAACTCCAAAAAGCAGGAGGAAATTACAATGGCAGATGAGCATCCAATGTTGCGGCCGGGACTGGGCCGACTCAAAGGCAAAGTCGCGATTATCACAGGAGCGAATAGCGGAATCGGCCGCGCCACCGCCCGCCTCTTCAGTCGTGAAGACGCGAAAGTCGTTTGTTGCGATATTCAGGAAACGATCACACCGCGCATAGATGAGCTAATCACCCAGGATGGCGGGGAGGCAGTTTTCACGAAGATCGACGTCACGAAACAAGAGGATTGCGATAGGATGGTCACCGCCGCGCTGGAAAAATTCGGCGACGTAGACATTCTGTACAACAACGCGGGTGCCGGCATTCGCAAGAAACTCCATGAACATACAGACGAGGAGTGGAATTTTGTCCTGAACGTCAATTTGAATGCGATGTTTCGCGGCGCCCGTGCGGTGTTGCCGCATTTTATTAAGAAGGGCAGTGGCAATATCGTCACTACGGCCTCTACGTTTGGCCTCTTAGCGTCGGCTGAATATCCGGGTTATTGCGCCACCAAAGCAGCGATCGTGAATCTGACCCGAGAAATGGCCTTGGACTATGGACCGTACGGGATACGAGTAAACTGCGTTTGCCCCGGTGCCATCGACACGCCGCGCTTCCGTGGGTTTCCCCCGCGCCGGACCATCGATGAAAACACGACCGAAGAACAACGCACGAGGTTGGCAAGCAGCAATAAAGCCCTGCTGCGTATGGGACAGCCGGAGGAAATTGCTTACGGCGTCCTGTTCCTTGTGTCCGACGAAGCATCGTTCATCACGGGCCACGCTCTCGTCGTCGACGGCGGGCAGCTCCTTGACGCTTGAGAGCGAGCGCTCCGCTTGGTGAAATTAACGGTGTCGCCAAGCAAACCGAAACCGTCACAAGCAGATTTTTCCCACACCTGTCGTGGCTATTTTAAATTGATGATCAGATTGTGACTTTCGGTCTTTCCCGTATTCTCCGTCGAGCTCGTGCCGCGCTTCCGGAACGTAACGCTACCCGCTTTGTATTCTGAATCTTCTGTTTTGCCGTCCGGGTAGTGGATTCTCTGTTTGCCGTTATTGAAATGATACACGACTCGATCTGGCCTATCTTGCATTGGGTTTCTTTCGCCCGGTTTGGTTCGACTCTCGACCACTCTGACTCTGTCGTTTTCAAACACCACCGGAGCCGGGGCCCGTTCTTTCGCTTTGAGCTGTTGCTCTGTTTTCGCCTTCTCCGCTTTCGTCTTTTCCTGGGCCATCACGGCTCCGGCGGCAAAGGTCGACAGCCACATGGCGACGAAGAACCCTGTCAATACTTTGGGCAAATATTTCATCTTAGACCTCCTCCTCCCTTTTAGTTTTTTAAATCAAGACAATCCATGGTCATCGCCAACTCCAGATAAGGGGAGAACCAGCAAAATTATTCACGGCGCAGCCCGAACGCCCTTTACGCCGACTTGTTCGATCGCCTTTCGCACTACACCGCTTTTCTTTGCCTCGTTGACAATCTCAGTAAGTGTAGCCTGTGCTCCAGATGATCGTCCTTTCGGAAGCGCGACTGTGTACGGCTCATTCGTGAACGCCTCGGGTAAAACTTTTGCTCCGGGTAGGTCAGTCGCTATTCCTTGAACGTTGCTAGCGCTCGCCGCCCACACGTCAACTTTCCCGCTACGTAACGCCTCAAGCCCCGCTCCCGCCCCGCCGGTGAGGCGGATAAGTTCGGCAGATTTTAGTGTGCGGCTCAAATATTGGTCGGACGAGGAGTTCCGCCCGACGCCTATTTTGACTCCGGGCCGATCGAGTTGCGCTGTGTTTGTAAACTCCCGTCCTGGTCCGGCAACGTACATGAAGTCAACGAACATCAACAGCGGGCCGAAGTCCGCTTTCTCTGCGACTAACGGACTTGATGCGCCAACAGCAATGTCCCATTCCCCTTTGCCGAAACTCTGCGTGTACGCGTCAGCATTAGGAAACGAAACCAGCTCAAAAGAGACGCCGAGTTTTTCGGCGATAAATCTGCCGACCTCAACGGCCATACCGCCTGTGACCTTTCCATCCGCTGTTCGCGTCACCAGCATCCTGTTTCCCCCATTCGTGGCAACGCGCAACTTCCCACTTGGCGCGATTTCAGAGGTGATCGCCGGCTGCCCCAACGCACCTTTAGCCATCGAGCTTGCCATCAATAAAATCCCCCACAACAAAATTCGCCGCATAGATCCCTCCTTTGTAAGTATTGTTCACCGCACACTGATCATTTGATCACCTTGTCTGCCCGCTTCAGCATTGCTTCGGGAATATTTAGTCCGATCTGCTGGGCGGTCTTTAGATTGATCACCAGTTCAAACTTGGACGCCTTTTCCACGGGCAAATCGGCCGGTTTAGCGCCTTTCAGAATCTTATCCAAATACACTACGGCCTGCCGGGAACTGTCGGCATCGTTGGCCGCATAGGATGCAAGTGCGCCGGCCTCCACGAAGTCGCTTCCTTCTGCCATCGAAGGCAGTCGATTTTTTATCGCCAGGTCGGCAATCTGCTTTTTGTAGTTGTTGAGCACTGGGCCCCGACTTGCCATGAGCGCGTTTGCGTTACCCTTGGCCGCAGCTTGAAAGGCTTCTGCCAAATCAGGGTTTGGACCTCGCACCACCAAGGTTTGAAGCTGCACGTTCAGAGAACGGGCCGTTGGCTCGTACTCCTTCAGATCAACCCCACCGGCCCGGTCCTCTGACATTAAAAAGCCGACGCGGGAGATCGCCGGGACCAACTCCTTGAGGGTTTCAAGCCGTTTCCCACTCGTTTCGTAGGTGAGCCTGGTGAGGCCCGTGATATTGCCACCCGGGCGAGCGAAACTGTCGATGACCCCACCGGCGACTGGATCCTGAGTCGTCACCATGACAACGGGAATCATCTTCGTCGCCTTTTTGGCTGCCTGGATCGCAATGAAATTGCTGCTTACAACGGCATCGACATTCAGTTGGACGAGTTCGGCCACAAGACCTGGGATACGGTCCACCTTTCCTTCGGCGAAGCGATACTCAACTATGATATTTTTTCCCTCGACATAGCCGTGATCTCTCAGCCCTTGTCGGAATCCCTCTAGGAGAGACCCAGACCCTTGGAGATCGGTGCCCGATACATAACCAACCCGAGGCATTTTTGCGGGCTGCTGCGCGTCTGCAGAAGCGCCAAGCGCTAAGAGCATCGTGCTAAGCACAAGAGTAAAGAGTTTGTTAATCATGGCGATCCTCCATGTTTTTGTGACTCCCAGTTCTCACCGCTCGATTTGATGACTTTATCCGCACGCTTGAGAACAGCTGGCGGAATATCCAATCCGATCTGCTGTGCCGCCTTGAGATTGATAACGATATCGAATTTCTTTGGCCCCTCCACAGAGAGTTCGCCCGGCTTCGCACCTTTCAAGATCTTGTCGACATAGACTGCCGTGCGCCGATCGAGATCGAGCAGTGTCCGGCGCGTAGGACATAAGTCCCCCGCCTTCTACCATTTGGCTATCGCCGTATATTGCTGGGAGCCGGTTTTTCTCAGCGAACTCTGTGATGCGCTTGGCGTTAACGGCAACAATCGGAGACCGTAGAACGATCAGTCCATTTGGGCGTTCATTCGTTATGACCGCAAAGGCGTTTTCCAGGTCAGCCGGACGATCCAACTCCACGGCTTTAAACTTGAGATTGAGAGCCTTAGCGACCTCATCAATCTCTTTGATTACCTGCCTCTGACTTAAATTGCCGGGGTTCGACAACGCCGCCAGGTAAGAGAGTTTCGGAACGGTTTCCTTGATCAGTTCAACCAGTTTTCGGGTAGTCTCTGACGACGTTGCCGAGGTCGTCCCGGTGATATTTCCGCCCGGGCGGGCGAGGCTGGCGACAAACCCTGAAACCACCGGATCTCCGCTAGCTGCTAATACAATCGGCGTGCTTTTAGTTGCCTGCTGCGCTGCCCGAGTTCCCTGCTCCGTGCCTGACACAATCACATCAACCTTGAGGCGGATCAGCTCCGCCGCGAGGTCCGGCATACGGTCTAAATTTCCGTTTGCGTATCGGAGCTCAACCGCGATGCTTTGCCCCTCGATGTACCCTAGCTGTCGCAATCCTTGACGAAATGCGTCAACCCGGGGAGCGCTGGTCGAAGCGGAGCCGCCGCTTAAATAACCTATCTTAGGGATTTGCTTCGGCTCCTGACCTTTGGCAAACTGGATGGAACTCATGATCAGAGCCATCACCAAACTAGCAACGATCTTTGTCTTCATCTTTTCTCCTTTCCGATTTACTGAGCCTTTTTTCCAGAAGAATTGGGAGACTTATCGAGCCACGGCCTAGCTACTTAGCCCCCTGTCCCAAAATTGGCAATTCGCCTTTTGGCGTATGCGAGGGTGGCTAGATCTGCTGATTGACAAGCCGGTGATTCATGACCTACTATCCACGCGACTTTGCCTGATCGGGAGTTTCAAAGGGTTGGGCAGTTTTAGGAGAGTGATTTAATGTCGATCCAAGAATATCCTTCAGTATTTCAACCTGGATCACTCAAATCGATGGGCCTCACTGAAAGGGAGACAGAGGTCCTTACATGGGTGGCCGAAGGCAAAAGCAATAGAGATGTCGGAATTATTCTTGGGATAAAGTCAGCGACGGTTAAAAAACATCTCGAGCATATTTTTCGGAAAATTGGCGTGGAAACGCGAACCGCCGCGGTGGCGTTCGTGCTCAGAGCGACTCGTCAAATCAGACCTACTATTTTCCTGCTGTTCGGTTCTCTCCTTAATGACATACCGGAAGACGCGGGAATCAATTTGACTCTGTTTCTACAACTCGTGCTCTTTGCATGACGGCAACCCGGCCCGTCTGAGATATCCCTCGCTACGGTTTCTCCTCCGCAGCGTAGTCGGCTAAGGCGCCGTGGTTCTCAGAGAGTTCGACGGATTGGAGACCGGTAAATACGCCCCAGCAAAAACTGTGATCGCGTCCGCCAAATCGGTCGCCGTGCGCTCCAGATTTGCCCCGGCTCGCAGGTTCGTGCCAAATTCAAGTTGGATCGCGTCGATGTTTGTTCCTCGATGGCTGCCGTAAGTTCGCGTGGTGTAACCGCCCGTGTATCGGTGCTCCTTATCGGTCTCCACCAAGGTTGGAGCGATTTGGTAGCCGCGGAATTTCAACTGTCCGAAAATGCTTTTTTCTCCTACCAATGCCTCGCGTCCGAAGCTCCGCTCCAATTCAGTGACGCTTTTGCCATTGTCAGTGCCGCGAAAAATCGTTTCAGCTTCTGCCCCCTGGCCATGGATATCAAGCAGCAGGCCCCGGCCCCAATCCCGTCGCACCTGGTCACAGGCTCGTTCAAGCGCGTAATGATATGCGTCATAGTAGACGCCCGCGGCGGCCGACTCATAGGCGCCGTTCCTTGGCCGGTTGGCATCCACATATTTGCGCTCGAATTGCGCAACGACTAGGAACGGTCTTGTACCTGACTTCTGTTCAATCTTACGAGCGATTTTTTCAGCCAACTCGTCCGTATTGTTATCCCGCTCCGTCGCGAATTGAGCGATGCCGATGCCACGCCGCACCGACACCCCAGGAATCGACTGCCGCCCGCCATGAGGAGCAGACAAAATGATCGGCAGCATGCCCGCCCAAAGCGTGAGAAATTTTTGTGATACTACTTGTTCTTGCGCCCAAAGTGATGAAGCTAAAAGAGTGATGGATACGATCAGAATGAAGCGGGCCAAGGTCAGTTTCCGTGATGGATTCATAGTTATGGTCGTCGTCGCCCTAAAAAGCACTCTTATCGATAGCAATCCCAGCCGCAGTGGTCACTTGATATCTGACATTTTCTTTTTAAGGTTCTCGAGGAAATGAGGAGGGAAAGGTTCAGCTTTCAGTTCTTGGGCGCGTTGAGCTTTCACCCATGCTTCCGAATACCTCTGTTGTTGATACAAAGAAATGGCCCACTCCCGCCAGCCG
>Ga0126384_10003004_pt1 | contig 10225 bp, 7 predicted proteins | sample PanSoiMetPlot_36_FD_92543 | JGI IMG/M metagenome (GOLD analysis project Ga0126384, IMG submission 92543) | Tropical forest soil microbial communities from Panama - MetaG Plot_36 | ecosystem: Environmental > Terrestrial > Soil > Tropical forest > Bulk soil | place: Panama | collected 2016-02-17 | reverse complement strand
GATGGTGACGGAGACCTTGTGCTTCATGCAGCTCCTCCAGATTCATTACCGCTGGCACACAACAGGCAGAGAACGCCACGTTTGGTGTGGCGGAGCACGCTGTCCGGTATGTCCATCCCCAACCTCGCGCGCATGAGCGCCAGGTCAGTATATTCATGCTCGCGCGATGCGGATAGAGAACGTCTTCGAGGTCGCCGCGCCCCCCGACACGGTTTACGCATTCCTGCTGGACGTGAACCGGGTTGCCGCCTGCCTACCAGGCGCCGAGCTGTCCGAGGTAGTCGATCCGACCACCTTCAGAGGCAAGGTGAAAATAAAGGTCGGCCCGATCACAGTGGCCTACAACGGCACCGCGAGAATCGCCGAGCGCGACGAGGCCGGCCGTGTAGCCACCCTCGAGGCCGAGGGTCGCGAGACGACGGGACCCGGCTCGGCGCGGGCCACAGCCAGGATGAGCGTGCTGGACGCGGGCGGAACCTCCCAGGTACGGCTGGAGACCGACTTCACGGTTGCCGGCCGTATCGCCAACTTCGGCCGCGGCGTGATGGAGGACGTGTCCAAGCGGCTGGTCGCGCAGATGGCGGACTGCATCAAGGCCAACCTGGAGGTGGTCGAGCCGGCGGCGGCGCCCACGGCGGCAGGGCCATCCGAGGCAGCGGCTCCTGAGGCGCATGTGGCGGCCGGACAGGCAGCGCCCCCCGTGCAGGCCGCGGCGCCGCCGCCGGCCAAGCCGGTCAACGCGCTGAGCCTGTTGTTTGGCGTGATCTGGGACCGGATTCGGCGCCTCTTCCGCCGCAGCTGACTCCGGCATTCGATAGGGCTGGCCGAAGCCGCTTGAGCACGCTGGGGCGCCAATCGGTACCGCGGCGTGCACCGGCCAGTCCACGCGAGTCAAGATTGCGGGTGAGGGAGCCGCCCAACGCTCCGCCAGCGCCTCAGGGTTGACCGATGACTCCAAGCGAAGCGAGAGAACGCATCCGCGCACACGCCGACCTGAACGCCTTCATCTCGCTCACCGACGAGGAGGGCGATGGCCCTGTCGTGGCCGTGAAGGATCTGGTGGACGTTCGCGGCACGGTCACCACCGCCGGCGCGAGCTTCCTGCCCAACTCCCCGGCTGAGCGGGACGCGCCGCTTGTCAGGCGGATGCGCGAGTTCGGCTGCGTCGTCATCGGTAAGGCGAACCTTCACGAGTGGGCCTTCGGAGTCAGCAGCCAGAACCCCCACTTCGGCGGTGTCCGCAACCCATGCGCCCCCGACCGCGTGCCGGGCGGTTCCTCGGGCGGCTCAGCGGCCGCAGTGGCTGCGGGCCTCTGCGACTGGGCCGTTGGCAGCGACACCGGCGGCTCGATCCGAATCCCCGCCTCTTTCTGCGGCGTCGTCGGCTTCAAGCCGACCATTGGCACCGTCGACACCGAGGGCGTCGTGCCACTGAGCCGCACGCTGGACACGATCGGTCCGCTGGCGCCCGACGTCCGATCGGTGGCGCAGGCCCTGGAGATGATGTCCGACCTGACAGGGCTTGTCCCCGAGCGCACCCGGTCGCTAGCTGAGCTGCGTATCGCCGTGCCGAGTGGTTGGGAAGCGGGTCTGCAGCCGGAGATCGGCGAGGCATGGTCTGCGGTCAGTGCGGGCGTCCCCGAGATCCGCCTTCCCGACCGCAAGCGCATGGCGGCCCCGGGCCTGACCATCCTGCTGGCAGAGGCGGCAGCCTTCCACCGCGACAGGCTGCAGCGCCACCCAGAGCGGTTCGGGGACGACGTACGCCGGCTTCTCGAGCAGGGGCTCGGCGTCAGCCGTCATGACTACTCGATGGCGCTGCTCGAGCAGTCGCGCATCCGGTCCGAGACGGAGGCCGCGATGGAGGGGTGGGACGCGATTCTGACCCCGACGACCCGGGTTCTGCCACCTCGCCTCGACGAGGCATATGACCGGGGCGACGTAACCGGCTACACCCGCCCGTTCAACACCACCGGGCAGCCCGTGATCACGTTGCCAGCCCCCGTCGAGGGGATCCCCGTCGGCATCCAGGTGGTCGGCCACTTCGGTCAGGAGCGAGCACTGGTGGAGGTGGCGCTGGCGCTCGAAGGCGCATGGCGGTAACCCTCGGGCCGACCTTCCGCGGCTGGGCTCGGTCAGACGGCTACCTCGTCGCGGCACCGTGATCTGCCACTGAACCGGGCGGTCGCTCGCCGCGTACGCTGCCGGTATGCCTCTACAAAGAGCGCCGTCCGCCAGAGCGTCGATCACCATGCGGAGCTGACAGACCCGGCCAGGCGGACATGAAGGCGAAAGACGTGGTGCCCGGCGTATTCAGCCGTCACGCGGCGGCCTACCGTGACCGGCTCGTGGACGCCGCTGCGCGCGGCGAGACCCGCAGCCGGGTGCGGGCTCTCGAGCTTCTCGCGGTGAGGCCCGGTGAGCGGGTGCTCGACCTGGGCTGCGGGCCCGGCACGCTGACCTTTCAGCTGGTCGAGGCAGCCGGTGGCTCCGGGCTGGTGGTGGGCGTCGACCTGGCGCCCGGAATGCTGGCGCTGGCCCGCGCCGGTGCAGTGCCCCCGCCGCTGCTTGCGCAGATGGACCTGGAGCGGCTGGCCCTGGGCGATGGAGCGTTCGATGCGGTGGCCAGCGGCCACTCGCTGCATTTCTGCCCCGACCTGCCGGCCGCGCTGGCTGAGGCGCGTCGCGTCCTTCGCCAGGGAGGGCGGTTTGCCGCCAGCGTCCCTCTGAGCGTGCCTCGCCAGTCGCGCCTGCTCGACGACTTGATGAATGAGCTCGCTCCGCCCACCCCCGAGCTTGCCGACCTGAAGGCGACTCAGGAGCTGCTGGCCGACGGGCAGCGGCTTCGAGCCGCGCTGATGACGGCGGGCTTCAGGACTGCCTCGGTCGAGCACGTCGGAGAGGTGGCCTCATACAGCAGCCCTGAAGAGCTGGTATCGAAGACGATGAGCTGGTGGGCCTTCGCCTGGCGACTGGAGTCTCTGTCCGAGGGGGACCAGGAGCGCGTCCAGTCGCAGGCGCTGAGACGGTTGAAGGAGCGAGTCGGCGGCGGACCACTTGAGATGGCCGGCACCAGCATTGTCCTGTTCGCGCTAGCTTGATGGTGGCCCACCTGGGCCAGCAGAACTTTCAAGGGCAAGGAAGGTCATCAGCCGATGAGGGCACCCACCTGCGTCAATTCGGGCCGCCGCGCACAGCAAGTTGGGCAGGCTCGGACTGCGTTGCTTGCTGCAGCCGTCGGGCCGCTCATCATGGCGACGGCCTGCAGCGTCAGCTGGCGCGCCTCCAGCGATCCGACCCCTTCTTCGAAGCTCGGTCCGCCCTCATACCACGCCCTCTGGGTGGATGCCTTTCACGATGGCATCCACTCGCAGGACGAGATCGATCAGCTTGTGAGCACGGCTCACAGAGCCAACATCAACGCCCTCTTCGTCCAGGTCCGAAAGAACGCCGACGCCTACTACCTGGACTCACTTGAGCCGCTGGCGCCTGATATCTACGGGCCCCCGAATTTCGACCCTCTTCGCTACCTGCTCACGCGCGCACACGCAGCAAGCCCGCGCATCGAGGTCCACGCCTGGGTGAATACGTTCTACGTGGGCAAGAGGAGCCCGGTCTACCTCTTCTTTGGTGCGGGCTGGGGAAACCGAACCAGTGCCGGCGAGACCGGGGGCTATCTCGACCCCGGCAACAAGAGCGTCCGTAACTACACCCACGTGGTGTTGTTGCACCTGGCTCAGCGATACGACCTGGACGGCTTGCACCTTGACTTCGTGCGCTACCCGGAGGGCGGTAACTGGGGCTATTCCGAGGCCGCCGTCGAGGCCTTCAACGCCGCGGCCGCCCGCTCGGGCAGCCCAGACCCCGACGATCCAGCCTGGGAGCAGTGGCGACGGGACCAGGTGACCTCCTTCGTGCGTGACCTTTATGCGAACCTCAGCAGCAAGAAGCGCAAGCTCAAGTTGAGCGCCGCCCTCATCCCCTGGGGTGCTGGGCCGATCGCCGAGACCGACTGGCAGAACACGTCCGCGTACAGCGAGGTCTACCAGGACTGGCACGACTGGCTGCGCGAGGGCATCCTGGACCTGGGGGTGCCGCTGAATTACGACACGGCCTGGAACTCACGGGCATCGGGCTGGTTCGAGCAGTGGATCGAGTGGGAGAAGAACAATCAGTTCCAGCGCAGGATCGTCATCGGCGTGGGTGCCTACTTCAACTACCCGGAGGACACGCTGACCCAGATCCGGCGCGCGCTGGCGCGATCGGCCAGGGGCATCAACGCCGCCGGCGTGGCGATCTACTCCTATGCATCCACCAGCCCGTACGGGACCTCGGACTACTACGACGACCCTGAGGCAGCGTCGAGGCTGCCGCGGCAGCCCTACGCCGCGGGACTGGGCCCGTCTGGGCTGAAGCGCCGGGCCGAGCAGTACAACCGTTCGTTCTGGCGCCTGCTGACGGCCCCGAGCTCGTACAACGACCCGGTCGTGGGTGCGATCACAACCAGGCCGGTGTTCACCGAACAGACGGCGATCCCGGTTCTTCCGTGGAAGCGCTGAACGGGAGAACGAGAGTTGCCTGGGGGGACGGGATGAGTGACCAGACACCCGCCGCCTGGGCGGCGGCCATCCGCCAGCGAGAGGCGACTGTGCGCGCCTTCACCTGGCTCGACCTTGAGCGGGCACAGCGATCTACGGCCGCGGTGCCTCCTGGACCGCTGCGCGGTTGGTGGGTCGGGATCAAGGACGTGATCGACACCGCCGGCATCCCGACTGAGCGCGGCTCCGCGCTCTTCCGCGGCCGGGTCCCCGACCGCTCGGCGACCGCTGTGGTCAGGATCGAGGCGGCCGGAGGGGTGGTCGCGGGCAAGACGGTGACCGCTGAGCTCGCCTCCGCCACTCCCGGCCCCACAACCAACCCATGGGACCCCTCACGGACGCCCGGCGGCTCCTCGATGGGGTCGGCTGCGGCGGTCGCGGCGGGGATGCTGCCGCTCGCGACAGGGACCCAGACCGCGGGTTCGATCATCCGCCCTGCGGCCTTCTGTGGCGTCGTCGGCTTCAAGCCGAGCGCCGGGACGATCCCGCGCCATGGAGTCCTGACACTGAGCCAGACGCTCGATCAACTCGGCGGCTTCGCCACGACCGTGGCTGCCGCGGCCGAGCTGTGCTCGGTCATGGCGGACTCGGACCTGCGACCGCGCTCACTGGACCGCCCACCGCACTTCGGCGTCTACCGCAGCCCCGAGTGGCCCGACCTCCAGCCGGCCGCCAGGGACAACTTCGATCAGACGATCGAGCGGCTGCGCTCCGCGGGCGCGACCATCGAGGAGGCCGCCGCTCCTACCGGCTTCGACTCTGCGCACCAGGTGCAGCGTCACCTCATGATCTTCGAGGCTGCCCGCAACCTCGGGCCGGACGTCGCGAGGGCGCCGGAGCTGGTCAGCGACGCCTTCCGGAGGACGGTCGCGAACGGCGAGCGCCTCCCAGAGCCCGACTATCGGGCCGCGCTGGCGGAGCGAGAGCGGCTGATCGAGGCGGTCGCTGGATGGGCCGGCCAGTACGATTGCATCCTCTCCCCGCCGACCCTCGGAGAGGCGCCGGGTCTCGCGACCACCGGCGATCCGCGGCCCTGCTTTCGGTGGACGCTGGTTGGTGCGCCCGCGGTCACGCTCCCGTCGGGAACCGGCCCGGCCGGGCTCCCGCTGGGCCTGCAGATCTGCGCGGCCCCTGGCTCGGATCGGGCACTCGTGGACGCAGCCGCCTGGGTGGAGGCGGCGCTTGGCGCCGCGTAGTGCCGGCGATGTCACCTGTCCCGAGCACGTGAGAGGTCGTTTCGCCGGCGGTAGTACGCGCCGCCGGCCTCGTAAGTTCCGGCGAGGCGTGCCTCACCCTGCTAGAGCTCGCGAAGGTCGATGACGCGCCTGGCCTTTCCTTCCGAGCGTGGCAGCGCTCCCGGGGCCAGCACCGTTACGGCCACACTCAGCCCCATCGTCTCCCGGATCCGCTCCTCCGCACGCTGGCGCAGCCCGACCTCCTCAGCGCCCTCACGAGCCTCGACCCGCACTTGCACGCTGTCAAGCCGGCGGGCCTGCCGATCCACGACCAGCTGGTAGTTCCCAGTCAGCCCGTCCACCTGCAGCAGGAGCTCTTCGATCTGCGACGGGAAGACGTTCTCGCCTCGAACCACGAGCATGTCGTCGGTCCGGCCAGAGATCTTGCGCATCCGCCGGAACGGGCTGCCGCAAGGGCAGGGCTCGTCGAGAAGGACGGTGCGGTCGCGTGTGCGATAGCGGATGACCGGGCTGGCCTCACGGCGCAGGCTGGTCAGGACCAGCTCGCCCGGATGGCCGGAGGGCACTGCGACTCCGGTTTCGGGGTCGATCACCTCCGCGTAGTAGTGGTCCTCGAACAAGTGCAGGCCGTCGTGCCGGTGGCATTCGACGGCAACGCCTGGACCACCGAGCTCGGTCAGACCATAGATGTCGAACGCCTCCAGGCCCAGCCCGCGCTCGATCTCCTGCCGCATGCCGTCGGTCCATGGCTCAGCCCCGAAGAAGCCGGCGCGCAGCCGTATCTCGCCGCGGGCGGCCTGGCTCTCGATCGCCTCGGACAGGACCAGGGCATAAGACGGCGTGCAGGTCAGCACCGTCGTGCCCAGATCACGCAGCAGCATCACCTGACGCTGGGTGACGCCGCTGGAGGTCGGGACCACAGTGGAGCCGATGCGTTCGGCGCCCATGTGGAATCCGAAGCCTCCCGTGAAGAGGCCGTAGCCGTACGCGTTCTGCACCACGTCCGTCGCGCTCACATCACCGGCCCTGAGGACCCGCTCCATGCACTCCGCCCAGAGGTCGAGGTCATTGCGCGTATAGCCCGTGACCACCGGCCTGCCTGTGGTTCCACTGGACATGTGGACGCGCACCACCTCTTCGGGTGGCGTCGCGAAGAGGCCGAAGGGATAGTTGTCCCTGAAGTCGTCCTTGGTGGTGAAGGGCAGCTCGCCCACCTCCTCCAGCGAGGCGAGGCGGCCGGCGGGCAGGCGCGCTGCGTAGAAGGGCACGCGCTGCCGCACCTGCTCGAGCAGTGCGTTCCACCGGTGCACCGTCTCGGTTTCGGTCAGGGGCATCGCGGGTTATTATCCGGCTCGTGCCTCTGAACGACCGGCGGCTCTACCCGTGGGCGGTGCAGGGCACGCTCTCTCCCCTGATGGTCACCGGCGCCGAGGGCAGCTGGTTCACCGACGCCGACGGCAACCGCCACCTGGATCTCGGCGCTCAGCTCGCCTACATGAACGTCGGCCACGGACATCCCAGGGTGGTCGAGGCGATCCGGCGCCAGGCGGCGGAGCTGCCGGTCATCGGGCCGAACTTCGCCAATCGCCCCGCGGCCCGGCTGGCGGAGATGCTTTCGGAGGTGACTCCCGGCGACCTCAACCGCACGTTCTTCACCAACGGCGGTACGGAGGCCAACGAGTATGCGATCCGGATCGCCCGTCAAGCGACCGGGCGCCTGAAGATCATGACCCGCTACCAGAGTTACCACGGCTCCACGCTGGGCTCGATCAGCGCAACAGGCGAGAACCGGCGCACCTACGCCGAGCCGGGCGGTGTGGGCTTCGTCAAGACGCTCGACCCGTACCGCTACCGCTGCGCCTTCTGCCACGACCGCGACGCCTGCACCCTCGCTTGCGCCGACGCCGTCGAGCAGACCGTCGTCGGCGAGGGGCCTGAGACGGTGGCGGCGATCATGGTCGAGCCAGTGACCGGGCTGAGCGGGTTCGTGCCGCCACCCGATGGCTACCTACGCCGCCTGCGCGAACTGTGCGACCGCTATGGCATCCTCCTGATCTTCGACGAGGTGATCACCGGCTTCTGCCGGACCGGCAGGTGGTTCGGCTGCCAGGTTTGGGACGTCACCCCCGATCTCATGACAGTCGCCAAAGGAATCACCTCCGGCTATCTGCCGCTGGGAGCCACGATCGTCAGCGATCGGGTCGCGGCCTATTTCGACGACCACTACCTCGGCGGTGGGCTGACCTACGCCGCGCACCCGCTGGCATGCGCGGCGGGCTGCGCCACGCTCGAGGTATACCTCGAGGAGGACCTGGCCGAGCGAGCCGCGACGATGGGCGCGAAGCTGCTGGAGCGTCTGCGCAAGCTGGCCGACCGCCACCCGTCGGTCGGCGACGTGCGGGGCGTGGGCATGCTGGCTTGCCTGGAGCTGGTGCGCGACCGGCAGACTCGCGAGCCGCTCAGCCCACAGCGGACCGAGGCGCCGGTCTCAGCGGCGATGGCGGAGGCGCGAAGGGCGATCCTGGCCCGGCGAGTCTGGCCGCTGTTCCGGTGGAACCTGATCGGCCTGACTCCCCCGCTGACGCTGACCGAAGCGGAGCTTGACGAAGGCCTGGCCGCGCTCGATGCAGGGCTGACGGCCGCAGATGCCGCGCTGCCGTAGCGGCTGACACGTGCATTCGCCGGCGCTGGCACCCATCAATCGCGGCCAACAGGGTCATCGGCCGGCGGATGTCCACCCGGGACCCTGGTATGCTCGCCCTGTCCGATGAGATAAGAGCTTCCGGCGCACCGACCCGCGGCGTCCCCTTGGGCGCCGTATCGGCCACTCACGTGGAAGCTCATGGCATCTGGACAAAAGGCCTCTACCCCACCCCCCGCTGCTGGCGTCAGCGCAGCCGACCTTCGGCTCTCGATCGCCGGCAAGCTGCTCCTCGACGGCGCAAGCTTCGCGATCCCTACCAGCCGCAAGGTCGCGCTCGTCGGGCGAAATGGCAGCGGAAAGTCAACGCTCCTGGAAACCCTGCAGCTTGTCGCCGACACCGGGCGCCCGCCTGACCACGTCGAGCTCCGCGGCAGTCTGACGTACGCGCCTGGGACCGTCCTCGCCTCACTGCCGCAGAGCCCCCATCTCGCCTTCCCCGCCACCGCCCGCGCGTATCTGGACGCCCGTGCCGGACCCGTGAGCGCGGCGTGGAACCGCAACCAGGAGCTGACTCGCATGCTGGCTGGAGGCCGCCAGGACGAGACGCTGCTGCGCGAATTCGGCGAGGCGCTCGAGGCCATGGAGAGCCTCGATGCCTGGAGTTATCCACGGCGCGTCGCCGAGGTGGTGGCCGGACTGGGGCTCGACGACCAGCTGCTCGACCGGCCGCTTGTCACGCTCAGCGGAGGTCAAGCCACCAGGCTGGCTCTTGCCGGCGTGCTGCTCAGCCCCGCCGACATCATCCTGCTCGACGAGCCCAGCAACAACCTCGACCTGACCAGCCTGCGGTTCCTTGCAGGGTGGATCGGGGCATCGACCGCGGCAATGGTGCTGGTCTCACACGACCGCAAGCTGATCGACGCCACGGTTCACGAAGTGCTGGAGATCGAGGAGCACAGCTGCCGGCTTCGACTGTTCGGCGGCAACTACTCCTTCTACGCCCAGCGCAAGCGCGAGGAGTTCGAGTCGCAGCTGCAGCGCTACGCCGAGCAGCAGGAGCGCAGGAAGCAGCTCGAGGCCTCGGCCCGGCTGACCGCAACCAGGGCGCAGCGCTTCCAGGCGACCTCCCAGAACGACTTCTATCGAAGCAAGGGCGCTCGGGTCGCGAGAGTCGCCAAGGCGCAGCAGACGCGCATCGGTCGGGAGCTCAGCCGCATCGCAGAGCCCGAACCGCCCGCAAGGCCGCGTCTCGTCGTGGCTGAGACGCCGGGCCGCCAGGGCCTGCTGATCAGGGTGGCCAACCTCGGCTTCGCATTCGGACACACGACGGTGCTGCGTGACGCCACGATCACCGTCCATTTCGGTGACCGGCTGGCGCTGCTCGGGCCGAATGGCAGCGGCAAGTCGACTCTGCTTCGGCTCCTGGCTGGGGACCTTGCCCCACTCACCGGGACCATCGAGCGGACATCAGGTCTGAGGACTGCTTACCTGCCCCAGGAGCCGGCGCTGGACGACCGCAAGGCGACGCTGCTCGACTTCGGCCTCCGCGGCTTCCACGGCCCGGCCGAGCAGCTTCGGGCCATCCTCGGCAAGGTGCTCTTTGCCGACCCGGCTCGTGTGCGCACCGGAGACGTCAGCCTCGGCGAGCTGAGGCGGATCCAGTTCGCGGCCCTCTTCGCGTCAGCGCCCGACCTGACGCTGCTGGACGAGCCGACCAATCACCTCGACCTGCTCAGCGTCGAGATGCTGGAGTCGGCCGTAGCCGACTACGGGGGGGCGCTAGTCGT
>Ga0126384_10003003_pt1 | contig 10226 bp, 9 predicted proteins | sample PanSoiMetPlot_36_FD_92543 | JGI IMG/M metagenome (GOLD analysis project Ga0126384, IMG submission 92543) | Tropical forest soil microbial communities from Panama - MetaG Plot_36 | ecosystem: Environmental > Terrestrial > Soil > Tropical forest > Bulk soil | place: Panama | collected 2016-02-17 | reverse complement strand
GGGAGGCGCCAGCTCGGCCACCGCCGCGTCGTCGCCGGCCGCTTCCGCGTGGCTCACCAGGGTGGCATCGTCCGCACGCCCCACGGTTCCCCGCCGGAGCTCGGAAAGGATGCTCGCGTGCAGGCGCTGTGAGACCTCGGGCGGCGTCGCGCTGGCGATCGCGGCCTGCGCGAGCTCGTGACGAAACGCCAGCCACGTCCCCTGCCATTCGAGCAGGCCGGCGTTGACGGCCTCCTGGAGGGTCCAGCGCGGGGTGCCGGTCAGCTCCATCATCCGGCCGAGTAGGGCGGGGTCGATGCGGGGCCCGATCGCCGCGGCGGCCTCCAGCGTCCGGCGAGCTTCGCTGGTGCGGCGGGCGACCCGAGCCAGGACTGCGTCGCGGATGGTGGACGGCACCTCGTGGCTGCGGATGCTGAGCACCTCGGTGACGAAGAATGGGTTGCCGCCGGTCCTGCGGTGGAGCTCGTCCGGATCGGTGGCGCTGCCCTGAGCAAGGTGGGCCACCGCCTCCCGCGACAGCGGTGCCAGCGTCATCCGGCGCACCTCCGGAGTGGTGGCGAGGTCGCCCAGCACGACCGGCAATGGCCCTGCCGTCGCCAGCTCCTCCTGCCGGAAGGTTGCCACGATCAGCGCCCGCAAGCGCCCGACCCGGCGGCCCAGGAAGCCGATGAGCTCCAGCGTGGCCTGGTCCGCCCAGTGCACGTCCTCGAAGACCAGGAGCATCGGTGCGTTCGGCGCGAGCAGCCGGGCATGGATGGCCGCTAACAGCTCCCGGCTCGAGCCCGATACGGTGAGGAGCTGCTCTAGAGGCAGCCCCAGCCCGGGTGCCATGTCGAGCAGGGGCCCCAGCGGGTAGGGGGTGGGGAGGGGATCGCAGACGCCAGTCACGACCTGGGCGACCTCCAGCGTGGCGGCGAACCGGCGCAACAGCGTCGTCTTGCCGACCCCTGCCTCGCCTCCGAGCAGTATCAGGCAACCCCGGCCGGTGGCGGCAGCCTGCATCGCGTGCTGCAGCGCCTCCAGCTGCTCGTCGCGCTCCAGCACGAGCCGTGCTCGCCCAGTCCACGCCGAGCCAGGCGTACCGCTCCAGCTCCTGTTTCGAGAGAGCCTCGCCAATGTCGAGATCGTAAGGCTCCCATAAGCGAGTCCTCCTGTGAAAGCGGCGGCAGATGTCCATGGTGGAGGCCTTCCGATCGTCTGAGACATTGCGAGCCCGCTCCAGGTGATCGGGCTTGCGATCCCAGCACAGGAGGACCAGCGAAATGGCGAAGCCGAACCGACCGGGTGGTGGAGCATGATTCCCGCGGAGTCCCTGTGCAAGAAGCGGCGGCTCCCCGTTCTGGGCCGCATGATGGCTGTGGTTGAGGTGGGCGAGGGGGACCCCATCGTGCTCCTGCACGGCAACCCGACATCCTCATATGTCTGGCGCAAGGTGATACCCCACGTTGAGGCTTTAGGACGCTGCATCGCCCCAGACCTGATCGGGATGGGCGATTCCGACAAGCTGCCCGACAGCGGTCCCGGGTCGTACACGTTCCAGGAACACCGCCGCCACCTCGATGAGATGCTCGACACTCTCGATGTTCGGGAAAACGTCACGCTGGTCGTACACGATTGGGGGTCGGCGCTCGGATTCGACTGGGCCCGGCGGCACCCTGGCTCAGTCAGAGGAATCGTCTATCTGGAGGCGCTGGTTCGACCAACCTCATGGGTCAACTTCCCCAGTCAAGCCCGGGAGCTCTTTCAGGCTCTCCGCTCCCCGGCGGGGGAGGCGATGGTGCTCGAGCAGAACTTGTTCGTCGAGCTGGTGCTGCCCGGAGGCATCCTACGGACCCTGACCGATGAGGAGATGGAGTCCTACAGGCGGCCGTTCGCGGGGCCGGGCGAGGATCGCCGTCCAACGCTCAGCTGGCCCCGCGAGATCCCGATCGACGGCGAGCCGGCCGACGTAGCGGATATCGTGCAGCGGTACTCCGACTGGCTCTCGCGGAGTTCTGTGCCCAAACTCTTCATCAACGGTGAGCCTGGCCTGGTACTGACCGGCCCGAGTCGGGACTTCTGCCGGACCTGGCCCTGCCAGCGTGAGGTGAGTGTGCCGGGCCTACATTTCCTCCAGGAGGACTCGCCCGGGGACATCGGCCGGGCCATCGCCGACTGGCTTGAGGCCATACCGCGGCCCGATTCCGACAAGCCCGACGTCTGAGATTAAGCCGAAAGGGCCGGCTTGGTGAATCCTGCCGACCTGAGTCCGGCAAACGAACGGACGAACCGCACACTACACGGCTCGTGGACCGGGCACCGCCGGCGCTGGTGCTGGCCTTGGTGGTCCTTCACTTCCCCTGCCGCTACAGGTGGTCCTGCGGCTTCCGCCAGGCACTGGTGTCGATCTCCCCCGCTGCGATCGGCGTGACCGACGGTGGCGACGACTGCTTGAGCTTCGGCAGCACGTCCGCGGCAACCCTCTCGAGGAGGTGGAGCTGATCGTCGCGAGGCTGGTCCAGGATGAACTGGTTCACACCCGCCTCTATGTACGGCCCGATGACGTCGTTGAACGCCTGCTCAGACAGCCAGGGGTCCGCGTCGGCCTTGGGCACCCAGTAGTAGAGGGACCGGTGAAGCGACAGCGGGTCCCTGCCCAGCTCCTGGCAGTACTCGTCGAGCAGCTGGTTGCGCTCACGCATCTCCTGCGGGGTCCCAAAGGCATTCCAGGTGTCGGCGTACCGCGCCACGATCCTCAACATGCGCGGGCCGAAGGCGCCGAGAACGAACGGAGGTCGGGGCTTCTGCACCGCCGCGGGTCGATTCCGCACCTCCCGCACCTGGTAGTACCTACCCTCGTACGAGCAGGTGTCATCGCGGAGCATCCGGTCGATCAGCTCGACCGCCTCCCGGAAGCGGGAGACGAGCTCTCTGGGCTCGGGAAACGGGAGGCCGAACATCGCGTGCTCCGGTTCGTACCAGCCCGCGCCGAACCCGAATTCGAGGCGTCCGTTGGAGATGTGGTCGGCCACCACCGCCTGCTTGGCGAGCACGGACGGGTGGCGGAACGTGTTGGACGTCACCAGAACCCCGATCCTGATCCGCTCTGTACGCGCAGCCAGACCGCCTAGCAAGGTCCAGGCCTCGTAGTAGGGTCCCTGGGGACGGCTGGGCTGGATGAGGTGATCGCAGAGCCACGCGCTCTCCAGACCCAGCGTCTCGAAAAGCTGCCAGCGTTCCACCGTCTTGTCCCAGGGCATGTTCTGGTCAGTGCAGATGCCGAAGCGGAATTCTCGAGCCATAGCCTCCTCCTCAGTGGATCAGGCCGGCGCCGCCCACGACGTCACGCGGTTCCGGTGCCACCATGTAACCGATGCAGACGATGCCCGGCTCCCAGTGGACGGAGCGAGCGAAGGTCGTGGATGGACGCTCTTTGCGCCTTGCCCTACACGATAAGCTCCACGGACACGGCCAGACACATCACCTCACCAGTCCGGCGCGCCGCAGCTGCCGCACGGTCAGGCCAGTGGCCACCATGCCGACGGCGAAGACCACCGCGCCAACCGCCCAGTCATGCCTCACGAGGTGTGTGTCGCCGATCCAGAGCGCCGCGGCGGCCACGACACCGAACGGAAGGGCGAGCCAGGCCCCCCACCTGCGCGCGCGCCCGTCAGGGCCCGGTTCCGATGCTGGGGACCGCCGCTCCGACATGACTCGCAGTATGCCGCGACATGAACGACCGCACCGCCACGATCCCGCCGCCCACGACCACAAGTTTCATTTGCTGAATGAGAATATGCGGAGATGGCGGAGATGCGCTCGATCCTTCAGGTCGACGGCACGTTTGCCAAGGGCGCTCAGCCGAGCATGGACGAGGAGTTCCTGATCGACGCTTTGCGACTGATGCTGCTCTCGCGGCTCTATGACGAGAGGGTGATCGGACTCCAACGCCAGGGCCGCTTTGGCGTCTATTCACCAGGGTTCGGTCAGGAGGCGGCAATCGTCGGCTCGGCAATGGCGCTCGATCCCGGAAAGGACTGGATCGTGCCGCAGTACCGAGAGCTGATGGCGGTCGTCCACCATGGCTACCCCCTCGAGAGGATTACGGCGACCTACATGGGCAAAACGACCGAGGCGACGCGAATCCCGGACGACGTCAAAGTCCTTCCCACACAGGTCGCCCTGGCGGCCCAGCTGCCTCAGGCAGCCGGTCTCGCGTGGGGACTCAGGCTGAAGGGTTCCGACGCAGTCGTGATGGCCTACGTCGGTGAGGGCGGCTCGTCCGAAGGCGACTTCCACGAGGCGCTCAACCTCGCCGGCGTGCAGAGCTGCCCGGTGGTCTTCTTCATGCAGAACAACCAGTGGGCGATCTCGACATCCAGGCGTCAGCAATCGGCCGCGTCGACCTTTGCCAGTCGGGCAGAGGGTTACGGATTCCCGGGAGTGCAGGTAGATGGCAACGACGTGTTCGCCGTATACGAGGCCGCGGTCGGTGCGGTCCGGCGTGCTCGCGCAGGCGGTGGACCGACGCTGATCGAAGCAGTCACCTACCGCATGGGATTTCACAATACGACCGACGATCCATCTCGCTACGAGGACCCGGAAGAGCGTGAGCGTGCGAGGCAACGGGATCCCATCGACCGGGTCGTCAAGTACCTGACCTCGCTTGGACTGTGGAATCCAGACCGCGACCGGCAGCTCCGCGACGAGCTCCGCGATGAGCTCGACCGCGCAATCGCGTGGGCCGAGCAGCAGGCGCCGGTCAGGCCGCAGATGCTCTTCGACAACATCTTTGCCAGGCCGCCGAAGCGTCTGGAACGGCAGCGGACAGGGTTCCTCGACGGCAGTGCCAGGCAATGACAGCCCGCAACATCGTCGAGGCGATCAACAACGCGCTCGATGAGGAGATGGGCCGGGACGACCGCGTCATGCTGCTCGGCCTTGACGTCGGACGGCTGGGCGGCGTCTTCCGCGCGACGACCGGTCTGGTCGAGAAGTACGGCGACAAGCGGGTAGTCGACACGCCGCTCGCGGAGGCAAGCATCATCGGCGCCTCGCTCGGACTGGCGGTGGCCGGGATGCTGCCCGTCGCCGAGATTCAGTTCCTGGGCTTCACCGCCCAGGGCTTCCACCAGATCGGACCCCAGCTCGGCAAGTACAGGCAGCGCTCCCGTGGCCGCTTCAACGCCCAGGTCACGATCCGCGCGCCCTTCGGCGGTGGCATCCGCAGCCCGGAGTTCCATTCCGACTCAGTCGAGGCCCAGTTCGTTCAGTCCCCCGGGATCAAAATCGCCATGCCGTCCAATCCCTACGACGCCAAGGGCATGCTCCTGGAGGCGATCCGGGATCCCGACCCGGTCCTCTTCTGCGAGCCCGACAGGCTTTACCGGCAGGGGCGCATGGAGGTCCCAGACGGGGACTACACAGTGCCCTTCGGCGAGGCGGCAGTGGTCCGTCAAGGGGACGATGTCACGATGATTGCGTGGTCGGCGGCAGTCGAGCTCTGCAAGCGCGCGGCCGACCAGCTCGCCGGCGAGGGCATTGAAGCGACAGTCGTGGACCTTCGGACCCTTGTGCCGCTGGACGTCGAGACCATGGTGCAGGCGGTGGCGCAGACCGGGCGCTGTGTGGTCGTCCATGAAGCCCCGCTCAGCGCCGGCTTTGGAGCGGAGGTCGTGGCGACCCTGGTGGAGGAGGCGTTTTACGACCTGGACGCTCCAGTCGCGCGTGTTACCTCCTACGACCTCCCGTACCCTCCGGCGTCTATGGAGCACTGGTATCTGCCGAGCGTGGAGCGGGTGGTCACCGCGGCGCGCAACACGGTCAACGCTTAGGAACTCCAGGGAAGGGTAAGCGTGGTGCTGGGGCCGGGTAACCTTCGGACCTGAGAAAGGACGATGTCCGAGTCGCGGCCTCCCTATCTACGCGTCACCTGGACAGACCCGGTCACCGGCCGCAAGGGCTACATGGTAATCGACAGGCTGATCGACGGAATGGCGGGCGGTGGGACGCGAATGCGCGCCGGTCTCGACCTCCATGAGGTCGAGCGCCTCGCGCGCACGATGTCGATCAAGAACGGCGCCATCAGATTGCCTGGTGGCGGCGCCAAGGGCGGCGTCGACTGCGACCCGCACGATCCCGAGTCGCGACCGATGCTGACCAGGTTCGTACGCGCCATGCGCCCATGGCTGGAGACGTGCTGGGGCACCGCCGAGGACATGGGGACGACCCAGGATCTACTGGACGAAGTCTTCCGGGATGTCGGGATGCGCTCCTCGGTCCAGGCGTCGCTCAACCACTCGGCCGATCCGGACGCCGCGCTCGGTCGGCTCGCAAAGGGACTGTCGACGATGGTCGGAGGCATCGGCATGGGTGATCTGGTCGGGGGCTACGGCGTCGCGCAGGCGGCGGCCGCTGCCGTTGATTACCGAGGCGAGCAGATCACCGGCATGCGTGCGGCGATACAGGGTTTTGGAGCGATGGGCGGATCGGCAGCTCGCTATCTGGCCGAGCAGGCGGTACGTGTGGTGGCGATTGGAGACGTCAACGGGGTGGTCACCAACCCCGACGGGTTGGACGTCGAACGCCTTCTCGCGTCACGGACATCCCTGGGTGACATCGACCGCTCCGCGCTAGGCCCGGGTGACCTCCAGCTGCCGCCTGATGCGTGGCTCGATGTTGACTCGGAAATCCTTGTCCCTGCGGCCGTGGCCGATGCCATCACGGCCGACAACGCGGGTCGGGTGCGGGCATCGTACGTCATCGAGGCCGCCAACATCCCTACAGCCGAGGTCGCCCAACGGGCGCTCCATGACCGTGGCGTGATCGTCGTCCCGGACATCGTCGCAAATGGCGGCACCAACGCCTGGTACTGGTGGGTGCTCCTGGGCCTGGTCGAGCCCCTGCCCGAACCGTCTTTCCGGAAGATCCGGGAGACGATGCGGCAGAGCGTCTACGACCTGATGGCGACCTCGGAGCGGGATGGGATCACGCCTCGCGATGCCGCGCAGGCGGTGGCGGAGCGAAACCTCGACGAACTGGAGCGCGCCTACGCGGAACCTACGCGCGCTGGTCCCAGTCCCGTGGGTTGAGCACGAAAAAGACGAGCGTGTCGGGCTTCGCGCGATACGTCACCGTCGTACCTTCGCCGATCAGGATCGCCTCGCCCGGCCCGCCTACGACCTTCTTGCCCTCGGAGTCCTCGACTTCGGCCTCACCACAGATGACGAAGAGCACCTCGTCGTATTTCAGCGTCCAGTTCTGGAGCTCGCTGGTGCCGTCCATCCGCACCCAGCCGCCACCGAGCGTCGTGAAGCCGGCCTGCGTCAGCCCTCTCGACCCTTCCATGCCTGAAGCAATCTCGGTATACGAAACGTCGGTCTCCCGCACTACCTGCAGGCCTGGCCTGGACAGCTCTGATGACATGATCGCCTCCTCAGGTTCTTCAGATATGCTCGACGGCGCCGGAACGTGATCGAGGAGTCAGCAATGAGCGAGGAACCGTACCTGAGGGTAATCTGGACCGACCCGGTCACAGGGCGCAATGGGTATGTCGTGATAGACCGCCTGGTGCGCGGGATCTCCGGCGGCGGGACGCGTCTTCGCAGAGGCGTGACGCTGCACGAGGTTGAGCGTCTGGCCCGAACCATGACGCTGAAGAACGGCTCCCTGAACGTTCCGGCGGGCGGCGCGAAGGCCGGCCTCGACTGTGACATCTCGGAACCTGGGTCGCGCGAGCTGCTGCTCCGCTTTCTTCGAGCGATGAAGCCGCTGCTCGAGACTACCTGGGCGACGGCGGAAGACCTGGGCGTCAGCCAGGAAGAGCTGGATTCGGCCTTCCAGGAGATCGGCCTTGGGCTCTCGGTCTATGCAGGGCTGAAGGTTACGGGGGACGTTGACGCAGCCAAGGCCCGCGTCATGAAGGGTCTGTCGGTCAAGAGTGAGGGCATCGGGCTCGCGGACCTGATCGGCGGTTATGGCGTGGCCGAAGCTGCGGCGGCCGCCATGGACTACCTGAACCTCCCGATTAGGGGGGCGACGGCAGTCGTCCAGGGCTTCGGCTCCATGGGCGGCGGTACCGCCAGGTACCTCGCGGGAAAAGGCGTCAAAGTCGTCGGCGTCGTGGACGTCTGCGGATGTGTCGTCGATCCAGAGGGTCTGGACGTCGAGCACCTGCTGGCGCATCGTTCGCCTGCCGGGGAAGTCGACCGCTCTCAACTCCCGGCGGGGACAGCGGAGAGGCCCGTTGGCGACTGGCTCGATGTCGACGCTGAGATCCTGGTGCCGGCGGCGCTGGGGGACGTGATCACCGAGGAGAATGCCGGACGAGTGCGGGCCAAAGTGATAGTCGAAGCAGCCAACATCCCGACCACCGAAGGGGCGGGTCGCGGGCTGCACGAGCGCGGCGTCATTGTGATCCCGGACTTCGTGGCCAATTCCGCCGCCAATGGCTGGTGGTGGATGGTGATGCTCGGGCTGATCGAGCCGACCGAGGAAGCCGCCTACGAATACGCCACAAACACCATCCATGACACGGTGGAGAGGCTGCTCCGCCTGAGCGCTGAAGGCGGGATCACCCCGCGCGACGCGGCGGTCGAGATCGCGATCAAGAACACCGAGGCCAACGCCCGCGAGTACGGGACGGAAGAAGCGCGACCGATAGGGGCCGCAGCGCAGTGATGGACGCGGTAGCCCTGGTGCCGGGCTGAGCGGGGTCACGGAGGCCCAGTAGGCGGCGGCAGCCGCGAGGGAGAGGCCGGCCGGATTACCCCGGCGTTCCGGTGCGCCCGAGCGGCCGCCGTCAGAGCCGGATCTGCGTCGGCGTCCAGCCCTCCAACCCCGACTGGACTGCATCCATGAACCGCCCCGCCTGCAGCCCGTCGACCACCCTGTGGTCGAAAGAGAGGGTGAGGTACATGATCGGGCGGATCACGATCTCATCGTCCACGACGACGGGGCGCTTCACGATCTTCTCCGTACTGAGGATGGCGGCCTGCGGCTGGTTGATGATCGCCATCCCCTGGATGGAACCGATCGCGCCGGTGTTGTTGACCGTGAACGTGCCGTTGCTGACATCTTCCGGACGCAGGCTCTTGTTGCGGGCGCGCATCGACAGGTCGCTGATGATGCGGGCGAGGTCGAGCAGCCCGCGGCGGTCTGCGTCCTTGATCACCGGCACGATCAGCGCGTCCGGGAGCGCGACTGCGATGCCGATGTTTATGTACTTCTTGAGCAGGATCCCCTCCTCCGTCCAGCTCGAGTTGAGGAACGGGTTTGCCTGGAGCGCGTCGCACACCACCTGGATCACGAACGGCAGGTACGTCAGCGACATGCGGTGGCGCTGGGCGAAGTCCTCCTTGTGCGCCTCCCGGTAGGCGACCAGCGCGGACATGTCGACCTCGCGCATTCCCCACGCGTGGGGCGCCGTGTGCTTGCTACGAACCATGTGCTCCGCGATCTGCCTGCGGACCGCACTGATGCGAAAGAGCTCTTCGCGTTCACCGGGGAGAACTGGGGACGATGGCCTTGACGCCGGCTCGGCAGGAGTCCTGGCAAGGAAGGCAAGCACGTCCTGACGGGTGATGCGACCGGCCGCGCCTGTTCCAGCGATGAGCGAGAGGTCCACGCGGTTCTCCTCGGCCAGGCGACGGACCGCCGGACTCAGCCGCTCCCGCCCAGATTGACCGGTTGGTGATGTTTCGGGGCTCGGCACAGGCTGCCTCTGACTGCTCGCGGCAGCAGGCGCATCAAGCTGAGGTGCGCCGGCGTTGCTTTCTAGCTCGTCCTCGACGTCGAACGCGGCGAGCACGGTGCCGATCGGGACGGTCCTCCCCTCGGTCACCTCAATACGAACCAGGCGGCCCTCGAGCGGCGAGGGCACCTCGGCGTTCACCTTGTCGGTCACCACCTCGACGAGCGGCTCGTCGCGCCGGACCAGGTCACCCTCCTGCTTGAGCCAGCGGTCGACCGTTCCCTCGACGACCGACTCCCCGAGCTGGGGCATCCTGACCGTCTTCAGCGCCACCGAGCAGGTCTCTCCATCGAGCGAATTCTATGTGCGCGAGCTCGAGACTCCTGACGGAGCGGCCCAAAGTTGCGGACGGCGGGCGCGCGCTGCTGTAGCGCCGCTAGATTCTGCTCCCGTCGGGCACCGGGTTTTGGGCCCGGACCCAGCGAAAGACGTCACTGGTCGCCAGCTGCCCGCCCGTGACGTAGAGCACGTTGCCTGACACCCACTCGGCCTCATC
>Ga0126384_10003002_pt1 | contig 10226 bp, 11 predicted proteins | sample PanSoiMetPlot_36_FD_92543 | JGI IMG/M metagenome (GOLD analysis project Ga0126384, IMG submission 92543) | Tropical forest soil microbial communities from Panama - MetaG Plot_36 | ecosystem: Environmental > Terrestrial > Soil > Tropical forest > Bulk soil | place: Panama | collected 2016-02-17 | reverse complement strand
GTAATTCACGAACCCATGATCTGGTACTGGAGACCGCAATCATCCGGGGTGATCCTGACTGAAAAAGTTTTCTGGTATCGCCAGGGCTATAGCTGGAGCCAGGAACCAACTCCCAAAATCAAGGTGACAGGAAAACGCATTGACGGGCCGGCTCCGCTCCTGGAGCTCCCCTATGGCCGGCCAACCCACGCGATCTTTAGCCCGGATTTTGCAGCCATGTTGACGGGCGTCTATGTGCCTGTTCCCGGCTGCTGGGAGATCACGGGAGATTACGAGGGCGATAAAGTGAGCTTTGTCGTCTGGGTCGAGCCCCTCAAGCGTGGCGACCCGTAAGATTGATAACAGTCTGCTCGTGCTGGGCGTCTTGTCTGCCTGAAGGGTGAATTCGCCCGAAGGAGACTCGACGATCATGAAACCATTCAGATTTCTTTCCTCGCGCTTTGCGGTAGGAATTTTGCTGGCGCTCTTCGCCTTGGTGACTTCCGCTTTCGCAGGCCCACCGCTCATCTGCCACCGCCTGGACATCGGCGATGCGAAATCGTTGCCGTGGAATGGCACTGCCTGGGACCTGGCCGGAAACGAAAACTACGACACAAAGAATCTTGTCCATGACACGCTGGCGATTCTGGATGGCGGCGCGCCGGTGATCGTGCGCATGGAAACCTTGCGCCGGGCCACGCTGTACGCGCGCAAAGATCCCCAAGCCGCAAAGGAGTTGCTGACCAAGCTCTACCAGCGCGCCACCGCCGGCGAGGCTGCCGGACGCGCGGATGCTCTGGCCTGGTTTGATGCCGGGTATCTGGCTGCTGCGTACCGTCAATGGCTGGGGAAGAACCAGGATTCAGCCGCCGGCATTGACGGCTACAGCCTGGTCGCGAAAGCGTTGGCACTCGGTGGAGAGAAAGATCCCCAGATGGAATTTGCCGCCGCGCTGATCACGCTCCAGGGCCCGGAACGCGCTCACCAAGAACACGCACAGCGAGCCATCGCGGGCGCGAAAAGCGATCCACTGTTGGCGCGTAACCTCGCCAACCGTTTTCTGGGAAACGACAAACAAACGGTCTCTGAGGCGCTGGCCAAAAACATCTCTTCGGGAGGTACGAACAAATGAAATCGCTGTAGGCTTGCGCTGCGGCTACCCGCCCGATCGCGCAAATTTTCCCATCAGCTCGGTTTGAGCCAGTATGTGTCCGCGCATCGCGGATTCCAGGTCAGCTTTGCTGGCGCGGGATTTTAAGCTGAATTCCTGGTCCAGTGCGTACAGGTAGAAATAATAGCGATGGGTTCCGGACGGCGGGCACGGCCCCATATACCCGACGCGTCCACTATCATTGACGCCCTGCAAACCCCCTCCTGCCAGGTTCTCCTGTTTGGGGACGTTCTCCTTAAGCTGGGTCGTGCTGGCGGGAAGGTTGTAGACGACCCAGTGGGTCCAGCCGCCTGCTCGCGGAGCATCGGGATCGTGCACAATCAAAGCGAAGGACTTGGTGCCCTGCGGTACCCCCTGCCAGGAAAGCGCGGGCGAAATATCTTCACCAGCGCAGGTGAATTTTCTGTCGATCTTACCTTCGTTTTGGAAAGCGGTGCTGGTCAATTCAAGCATAGATGCGCCTCCTCCTTTGTTCTGATCGTTGCGCTGGGCCAACGATTGGACCAGCGCTATCCCAGGCAGGAGAAGCAGGACGAAAGCAAGAGAGACTCGGTTCGAGCGCAATGCTTGGCCCCTCTCTATTGGAAGTGTCAACGCCCGATCTGCGTTGCAACGCAGATCAGCCAACAAACATTGTACGCGCACTTTTTGTTGTCCAAGTGTGGCTTCCAGCTGAGCCAAAGCGAGAGCAGTGCTGCCTAGCTTGCACGCAGCCTCTACAATAGGACCATGGCCGTCCATCCTTTGGCGGAGACAGCGCGGCGCACGATGCTGTTCAGCGAGATCGTAAGCATCGCGCTCGATTCCTTCCGCACCAGTAAGGTACGTTTCGCGCTTACTACGCTGGGCATGGTAATCGGCACAGCATCGGTGATCCTGGTGGTCACCATTGGGCTCACCGGCAAGCAGTATGCGCTGCACCAGATCCAGGCCATCGGGGCCAACATGGTGGTGGCCAGCTGGGAAGGCGGCGCTAACGCGTCTGTGAACACCGGCGTCCGGGATGACTTGACCTTGGACGACATGAAAGCGGTTGAGCAGCGTGTGCCGGGAATCCAGGCGGCTTCGCCCATGGTGGAACTGCACGACCGAATTGCCGTGGGCGGCGGCAAAGAGCGCGAGATTCTGGTCCTGGGTGTCTCACCGCAATACGCGACGGTGCGCAATTTGGAGATTCTCGCCGGTCGGTTTTTTGACGACGAAGATTCTATGGCGCGGTGGAAGGTTGCAGTGGTCAGCCAGAAGTTTGCGCAGCGGGTGTTTGGCGGACAGGATGCCGCTAAAGACCGCGAGATCAAAATCAGCGGCCTGCCATTCACCATCATTGGGACTTTCCGCGAGCGAGTGGAAACTTTTGGACAGTCGGAAATTGCCGACGACACGATCCTGATTCCCTACAGCGTGGCGCGGTACTTTACGGGAAACGACAAGGTCAAGCAGATCTTTTTCTCCGTTGCCGAAGCCAGCGAAGTTCCGCAGGCGACGGAGATGATCGCCAAGGTAATCCAATCGCGACACCGTCCGGAGTCCGTTTACCATGTGGACAACCTGACGCAACTGCTGCAAGTGGCAGGCAAAATCGCCAACGCATTGACGCTGGTGCTGCTCGGGGTGTCGCTGATTACGCTCATCGTTAGCGGCGTAGGAATCATGAACATCATGCTGGCCAACGTACGCACCCGTATTCGCGAGATCGGAATCCGGAAGGCCATCGGCGCCACCAAGCGTGAAATCGGACTTCAGTTTCTCACCGAAGCCGTGCTCATCTCGCTCACCGGCGGGGTGATCGGGACCATTCTCGGCCTGGCGGTGCCATTCTCCGTGCGCTTTCTCACCGAGTTCCGTATTCCCATCTCCGGTCTGTCGGCGATCATTGCAATTTCTGTGGCGTCGCTGGTGGGAATCGCGTTTGGCACTCTTCCCGCAACGCGCGCCGCGCAGTTGGATCCGGTGGAAGCGTTACACTACGAGTAAGCGTCTTTTCGAAGCAGCGACCTTGAGCATGGAGAAGGGCGGGTCGCTATCACGATTGCCAGAATTACCACAATTGCCAAAGATCGCCGCAATTGTCACGGGGACGCCCTCTTCAAATTTTAGCAATTACCAATTTTGGCAATGCTGGCAATTTCGCAGGGAAAAGGGATCCCTCACTGCGTTCGGGATTTCAGAGGCTGAGTGCTGATGCTAAAAATGAAAAAGCCAGGCAGTTTCGCCCGGCTTTTTCTCTTGGCTGGAATGATGCGGTTACATCACCAAGGCCAGACTCTCCAATTCCTGGCGCAGGGCTTCTACATTGCAGCCCGCGCCTTCAATTCGGCCGGCGGCATCCAGAGCTGATTCCGGAGACACGCCATACCCGCGTCCGGCCAGGAACATCTTCAATAGTTCTGCTGTCTGGAATGAATCCAAACCTCCCTGCAGGAGTTCATTCCGAAGCGCTGCCACTTCAGCGACTGAGAATTTCTCTCCCATCTGCCACCTCCGATCCTTATACCTGCCTGCAACATTAGACACATAATTTGCCGCCTACGTTGCAGGAAAAATCAAAAGCTGAGTACAGAGGTAACGCGACCAAGGTAATTCGTATCTTGTTGCCTCTGCCTGCTGTACTAGCTCAAACCCGCATTCTGCCTGGCAAGTTTCGTTGCGTAACAAAACTTATCTGACGGACACAGAACTTAATCGTCACCGTTCCTAATCCGCCATTTTGCTGAGATGCACGTCAAAGCTGGCTTTCGGCAGCAACGAGGTCAGTTCAAAAGCCCGGAACCGGTCGCCCACCAGCTCACGCTGGCGATAGAGGCCCGGTTCGCTGTCCACGGTCTCATGCCGCGCCTGCCAGTTATCCAGAAACTGCTGGGCTTCCTTCACGCTGACTTCGCGATGGTCACCCGGCGTAGTCAGCGCTTCGGCCGCGTACGACTGCAACAGCTTCGGCCAGTACTTGCCCAGCAGAGAACCGCTGGCAAACAGGTCGGCCCAAACGATGCGTCCCTTCACTGCTACTACGACCCCGACTGCGTTCTGGTTCCGAAATTGTTTGATAAGGCTTTCATAAGATTTCTGCATCGGCTCGGTGATGGTCTGAACCTGCGCATTTACAATCGCGTTTTCTCGTGCCCCCGCATAGGAACTAGTGCTGTCGAGCCCGTTCAATTGCCGATTGAACTCAGCGACTGTTCGTGAATCGCTTACGTAACCTCCACTAGGTGAAGCTGAAGGCGCCGCGGCCCGGGCGTTGGCCGACATGTTGCTCTTGGCGTTGGCGACTTCGTTCCACACCTGTTGCTGGTCCTTCTCCACCATCGCCTTCTTACGTACGCTGGGCTGGGCCATCACGGATGCATGGGTATCGAACTTGCCGGAGGCTCCCACCCAACGATGCGGTTCCACACAGAAAACGCCCAAGTCCACAGGATCGCTCTCCGCAGGAACGATACGGTCTTTGGCAACCACACGGTCTTGTTTGCCGCCGGTTACGATTTCCCCGGCCAGCAGGATCAACGGCCGCGTAGAGTTGTTGACCAGCACCAGGCGATTGACCTGTGCCGCGCCGGAGAAGCTTTGCGGCAACGGACGGCGCCGCATGATTCCGTGCAGGTTGCCCATTTCCGTCACTACCACTTCGCCGGAACGGATGCCTTCATCGAGAGTGAGAAATCCGTTGGTGTCATGGGTCTTGTTGGAGACCACGGGAAACACCGTAAGGTCGCCATGAGTAATGGGATCGAGTAGTTTGTAGTCACTTCCTGCCGCCGGCTCTCCAACGATCCCAGCTCCCGCCGGAGCCATCAACCAAGCCGCGGCCAACGCTAACAAAAGGGCCCCCAAAACCGTCTGTTTCATAGAAAAACACTCCCTCCAACGCCGTACCCCGGTGTCAAATTAAGAATGCGGAAAAGCTGCCGCCTTGCGGGTAAAATTAGAGTGTCTGCATGAGTTCTGGGTCCAGGCCGGTTGACCTTGCGCTGCTTACGGTGCGCGAACTGTTCGAGAAGAGCGGCGGGCAACGCTACGGCCTGACGGAAACCGATTTTTGCAGCATCCTGGAGCAGGTGGCCGCCAAGTATGTGCCTGGTGTTGCGAGCGAGCAGCGGCAGCAGTTCTGGCGCGAGCTGAAACTCGAGGAACTGGCCCTGGCCCGGGGCTGTGCTGCAGGTCATGAACACGCCTGGCAGGTGTTCCTAACCAGGTATCGGGAAAAGCTTTACGATATCGCCCGCGGGATCACCAAGGAAGACTCGCGGGCCCGCGACTTGGCCGATTCCATCTATGGCGACCTTTACGGCACTGCGGAAAAAGACGGCCGCAGAGTTTCTCGTCTGAGTTTCTACATGGGACGCGGCTCTCTGGAAGGCTGGCTGCGCACCGTGCTGGCCCAGGAATTCGTCAATCGGTATCGCAAACAGAAACGCCTGGTAAGTCTTGAAGAGCAGGCCGAAGACGGGGTACAGTTCTCTGCGGCAGTGCAGGATACCTCCGGGCCTGTGGATCGCCGCTTAGCGTCAGCGGTGGATTCAGCGCTGGAGCAACTGCCGGCGGAAGACCGGCTGATTCTGGCCGCGTACTACCTGGACAACCGCACGCTGACGGAGATCGGCCGGTTGGTAGGTGTGCACGAATCCACCATCAGCCGCAGGCTGGAAAAGCTCCTCAAGGGCCTTAGAAAGCAGGTCTTGGCCGGTCTGATGGCCCAGGGCATGAACCGGGGCCAGGCAGAGGAGGCCCTAGAGGCCGATGTACGTTATTTGCAAGTGGATGTGAGCAGAAAGCTGCAAGAAAATCGTCCGGCAGCGTTCCAACAAGATAAGGGATCTGATTAGAAGTGTCTGAGCTTTCCAATCTGTTGCGACAAAGGCTCGCCAGCGGGCCTGGGGTTAAGGTGCGTTCCGATGGGCACCCTGACGCTGACACTCTGACCGCCTACGTCGAGCGGCTTTTGCCGGCGGCGGAACGCAACCGAGTGTTTGAGCACCTGGCGGCGTGCAGTCATTGCCGCGAAGTCACAGCAATGGCCTTACCTGGTCCTGCCGAAGAGCAGCAGGTTGTAGCTACTGTTCCGGCCGGCCGCCGCTGGGGCTTTTTGTGGAATCCTTGGTTCCGGCTTGCTGCCGCCCTTCCTATCGTCGTCATTGTGGCAACGGTATTGTTCCAGCGGAATCAGACGGTCGAGAATTTCAAGAGAGACAGCGCTGTCCCGCCGGCGACATACAACGAGAAGGCCGGCGCCAAAGATAGCAGTGCCCCTGAAGCTGCGCGTGGAGAATCTGACACGCAGCCATCCGCGAACGGGATAGCCGGCAAGACCCCTTCGGGGGTGAATGACGCATTGGGCAACGCTCGCGGCGCAGCCTCGCTCGCGGCGGCACCTGCCGCGCCGGCCAGAAATTCCGCCACGACGACCACGAATGAGCCAGTGATGATGGCCAGGGCGGGCATTCCTGCGCGCCGCGATTATGTGAACTCGGACTTCTTTGCCAACAATACCGCGCAGGACGGCGTTCCCGGCACAGTAACCGCCGCAGTGAACGTGGGCGAGTTGCCTCCCGCACCCTCTCCGCGCGTCTCCAATCAGTTCCCGTCGCCCACCCTCAGCATCAATGCCGCCAACACCATGCCGTTTATCGACATGCCGACCCAGAGCACGGGTACACAAACGGTGCGCACCATTGCTCCGCCCTCGGGCGGCAGTCATTGGGGCATCGGCACCTTGACGGCTCTGGGGCCTAAGGCCAAAAAAGCACTGGCCAAGAGCGTCAGCCCTTCGATCCCTGTCGGTGGCTTGTCTTTCAGCGCCATGGAACTGAATCCCAGGACTCAGCCGTCAGAAGCAGCCGCCGCTGCGCGGCCGCCGGACAGCGGCGTGAGCGGACTTGAGGACGCGGGCGCATTCCGCAGTCGCGCTCGCTCGGATTCGAGCGTCACCGCCAAAGCAGAGATGCGAGAAGCCATATCGGGCAGCTGGCGAATTTCCAGCGGCAGGTTGGTCAGACCGGGCGAAGCCGGAAACTGGGTGGAAGCTTGTCCCGGTTCCGCAGCCATTGAGTTCACCACCTTCACCACGCACGGTAGTGAGCTGTGGGCCGGAGGCAGCAACGCTGCGCTCATCCACTCGCGCGATGGCGGCGCCACGTGCAAGCGGATTGTGCTGGGCGCTTCCGCTACCGGCGCGATCATCCGCATTGAAGTTCGCAACGCCAGCGTGCAAGTGAAGAGTTCCTCCGGTCAAAGCTGGTCCAGCCAGGACGGCGGCGAAACCTGGAAGATGGACGAATAGCCCGGCCTTCAATCCCGATGTATAATCCGCGCCAATGATCCTGAAGATCGCGCTCCTGATGTGGTTTGCAGCGCTGGGCCTTTCTCTGCTGGCCAAAGCGGAAGGAAGGGTGTGGATGGTGCGTCTCTTTCTCGGCGGGTTCTGCCTGCTGCTACTGGCGGCATTTCTGAAAGTGATTTCCCGGGTAATCTGACAGCGCTTATTTTCGGGTGTTCGCGTGTTCGGTGTTGCCGCTGAGCAATTCCAGGGCGTGAGGAAGAATCTCCAGCACGGCCTCGAGCGACTCCACCGCGGCCGCCGGACTTCCCGGCAGGTTCAGCAGCAACGCTTGCCCGCGGATGCCGCAAATGCCGCGACTGAGCGCCGCTAGCGGTGTCTTAGCTGCGCCTTCGCGGCGCATCTTCTCAGGAATGCCTTCGACCAGCCGTTCCGCAATTCCGCGCGTGGCTTCGGGAGTGACATCGCGCGGCGCGATTCCCGTTCCGCCGACGGTAACCACCAGACGCGCTACTTCACTGCATTCGATCATCCGCGCCGCGATCAGGTCTTTCTCATCCGGAACGATGGACGCATGAATCACCCGAAACCCGGCGGCTTCAAGCTGCCGGACTACGGCTGGACCGGAAACATCCTCGCGTTTGCGCTGGAACGACGAATCGCTGATGGTGAGCACGGCGGCGGTTTTCACAGGTTCACGCTTCGAGAACGTTTTCTTCGCTATCCCGGCTGGCTTCATCCAGCAGGCGCAGGCCTTCCAGCAGCAAGCCTTGCGTGGACTGGGTCACAGTCTGCTCCGGGCTGGAGCCCTTGAAGTCGATCTCAAAACTTCCCGTGGCCCAGGAAAGCACTTTGTAAACCGCCTCATCGCCTTTCAGTTTGCCGTACTCGGCGTGATTGATCTGGCCGTCAGTAAAAAACATTTTGCATTTGTCGGCGTCGCTGGTCAGAGTGAGAGAACAAGTCTTGCGGCCCATATCCAGCGACTGCAGAAGATCGAGCACGTTCATCTGGGCCAGGCTGCCGCGCACGACGGACCCGCCATGGGCATCGCGTGCCATCTTTTCGAGTGAGATCTTGTCCACAACTTTCTTGATGCGCGCCGCCGCTTCTCTGACGAAAAAAGGTTTCTCCACGAAGTCCTCCACCGTGTCATGCAGCGAGCGGAGTTTCTCGTTGATATCGGTTTTTCCGGCCATCAGGATCACGGGAATCGTGGCCGTAGTGCGGCGCGCCTTGATTTTTTCGAGCAGTTGGCGGCCGTCCATGCCAGGCATGGCGTAATCAGCGATGATCAGGTCTGGCTGTTCGTCGATCGCCTTGAGTAGCGCGTCAGCGCCGTCATTCAATGTCTGAACTGTAGAGAAGGTGGTCAGCGCCTGCCGCAACAATTCCAGGACCATGGGATTGTCGTCGACCAGCAGGACTTTGATATTACTTGGCATGACTGAGAACTTATTTTCTGACCTTCTTCTTCCGGCTGCGGTTGGGGGACGATTGCCGCCGGTATTCGCCGCTCTTGCCGCCCGACTTCCGCTCCAGCGCGACCTCGCGAATGACGATGCCTTTGTCCAAGGCCTTGCACATGTCGTAAATGGTGAGCGCGGCCACGCCAGCAGCCACCAGCGCTTCCATTTCTACTCCGGTCGGCGCTGTGGTTGCGGCCTGGGATCGGACCTGGACGCCATTCTCGCACACCCGCGTGGTCACATCAATGAACGACAAGGGCAGCGGATGACACATCGGTATCAGCTCTGAAGTTCGCTTGCCGGCGCTGATCCCCGCAATTCTGGCCACTTCCAAGGGGTTTCCCTTAGGATTGCGCGGTAAAGCGCGGAGCACTTCCGGTTTCATGGCAACAAAGGCGGAAGCCTCGGCTTCGCGGCGAGTTGCGGTCTTGGCGGAAACGTCCACCATGGTGGCGCGACCCGTGGCGTCGTAATGCGAAAGCTTGCCTGGTTTGTCGCTCGCCTTCATCGCATCATCACCGTGACCATTTCTCCCGCTGCAATCGTGTCGCGGTCGGGAGGAATTACAAGATAACAATTCGCTTTTGCCGAAGCCAGCACATCACCCGAGCCCTGCCAAGGGATAGCGGCGACTTGCGGATCGTTGAGACCGCCTTCGAGGAACGCAGGCAGGAAACGCGTCAAGCCGGTTTTGGTTTTCACTTCTTTTTGCAAGCGCGCTTTGGCTGAAGGCAGCCGCGCCGGAGCTGCGCCGCTGAGAGCCTGCAAAACCGGCCGCACGAACAAGTCAAAGCAGACCATGGTGGAAACCGGATTCCCGGGCAGGCCAAAAAACGGAATCGCACCGCGCCGGTTTCGAACCTCGCCCAACCCGCCCGGATCACGGGCGGAACGGCTTCGCCCCGGGCCGTTGCCTTCGCGTGAAAACTTGACTTCACCGAACACCACGGGACGTCCTGGCTGAATCCGCGCGCCGGTGAAGAGGAAGTCGGCGCCCATCTTTTGGAGCGCTTGTTCCACCAGATCGAACTTGCCCATGGAGACACCGCCGGAGAGGAGCAAGATGTCCGCTTCCAGACCGGCGTAAATCAGGAACGCGAGCTTGCGCGGCTCGTCGGGCGCCACCGGCAGGCGCATCGCTTCGCCGCCGGCGGCTTCCACTTGTGCCGCCAGAGAATATGTGTTGCTGTTGCGGATCTGGAACGGGCTGGGGGTACGGGAGACTTCCACCAGCTCGTCGCCGGTAGCCAGAATGGCCACGCGCGGCTTTCGCCAAACTTTGACTCTGGCCTTGCCACAAGCGGCAGCCAGCGCGATCTGCGCTGCAGCCAGC
>Ga0126384_10003001_pt1 | contig 10228 bp, 6 predicted proteins | sample PanSoiMetPlot_36_FD_92543 | JGI IMG/M metagenome (GOLD analysis project Ga0126384, IMG submission 92543) | Tropical forest soil microbial communities from Panama - MetaG Plot_36 | ecosystem: Environmental > Terrestrial > Soil > Tropical forest > Bulk soil | place: Panama | collected 2016-02-17 | reverse complement strand
CCAAGACGCGTGTGACCTCTCGTATAATGACCGCTGGGAGCCGCCTTACTGTGGAAACCGAGAAAATACTCGTTGTCGACGACGAAGAAGCGATCCGGGAAGTCGTTTCGACAATGTTGCAAGCCAAAGGCTACGATTGCACTGCCGTGAACAATGGCCGTGCCGCACAGGAGTATGTGAAACGAACGACCCCGGATCTAGTACTCAGCGACATGATCATGCCGGAGATGGACGGCATCAAGCTGTTGGACTGGCTGCGTGAATACGACCCGGAAGTACCTGTGATCATGGTCACGGCCATTCACGACATCTCGACGGCCCTCGAAGCGATTCGCCGCGGCGCCTACGACTACATTCTGAAGCCATTTGAGAAGGATCAACTGTTTCTCGGGGTCGGGCGGGCGTTGCAACACAGGCGCCTCATTACGGAAAACCGCAACTATCAACGAAATCTTGAGCAACTGGTCGAAGAACGCACCGCGCAATTGAGCGGAACGCTCGCACAGCTTGAGCAATCGTACGACGACACGCTCGAAGCGCTCGGCAGCGCGCTCGACTTGAAGGACGCGGAAACCGAAGGACATTGCCAACGCGTAACAGCGTTCACAATTTCCATCGCGAAAACGATGCCCGTGCCGAATCCTTACTTGCCAGTTCTGGCCCGCGCTGCTTTTTTGCACGACATCGGGAAAATGGCTATCCCCGACAGCATTCTGCGGAAGCCCGGCCCGCTAAACGACGACGAAAAGCAAGTCATGCGCCGCCACTGCCAGATCGGCTACGATATGCTGATTCGAATTCCCTTCTTGCGTGATGCCGCGGAAATTGTTTTGGCGCACCAGGAATTTTTCGATGGCAGCGGCTACCCGCGCAATTTAAAGGGCGAACAGATTCCGCTCGGCGCGCGTATATTTACCGTGGCGGATTCGCTCGACGCCATGATCAGCGACCGCCCGTACCGCAAAGCGCTGCCCATTTCCCATGCGCGCGAGGAAATTCGCCGCTGCGCGGGAACACAATTCGATCCTAAAGTTGTAGATGTTTTCCTTTCGATTCCGGAACAACACTGGATGGACTTGCGCGAAAACCTGGGCTCGCCGTTCCGTCTCGCCCATTTGAAGAGCCTGCAAGCGCACTAGGCAATTCGAGAAAAGTCTGGAGAAAGCAAAAAGGGAGGCTGGAATCCAGCTTCCCTTTTTGCCTATGAAATGAGTTGCCGTTAGAACTGCAACTTCAAAGCGAACTGCAGCTGCCGCGCGCCGGACGTACTGTCCGCGCGACCGATTTGAGAGAAGGACTGCCCAAATGAATTTGTATCTGCCCATGCATTATCTGGCTGGCCGAAATTTGCATGGTTAAAAAGGTTGTAGGCTTCCGTTCTAAACACCAGCCTTATCCTCTCGGTGAGAGTCGTCGTTTTCTGGACGACGGTGTCAAAATCAATGAAGTCCGGCCCGTAGAAGTGATTCCGCCCCAGATTCGATGCGCTGTTGAAATTTGGTAAAGTGAAATCTGTGATAGGAGGACCTGTGAAAGTCTTCGGAGATCCTGAAGGCTGTTTCGCGGTGGAGATTAGCTCGGCCCGGTCGCTCAAACCCGTGTGCTGATTGTCTCGATTGCCGAAAATGTCGTAGGGAATTCCTGTCTGGAACGTGGTAATGCCGCTGATTTGCCAGCCCTCCAGGGCCTTCCCGATAAAGCCTTGGCTGAGGCGTGCCTTGCCATGCCCAAACGGCAGCTCGTAGAGATAGTTGATAACACCGCGATGGCGGATGTCGAAATCGGAATTGCCACGTTCCGCCTTCAAATTGAAGGAGTTGCGTGGGAATCCGCGGTTTCCGGCAGCGGGTGTAAGCGGGTCGGAGGCGTCGTCCATTGCGTGGGAGAAAGTATAGGAGCCGCCAATCTGCAAACCGTGCCACATTTTTTGGCTAACCTTTACTTGCAAGCCATGGTACGTCGCGTTCGCAATCGACTTTTGCAGGAACGCCTGGAAGAATGCGTTGTTGTTTGTAGATTGAAGCCCTGGGCCACCAAACCACAAGCGCTGGCCGGTCAAACGCGAGGGCGGAGTTCCCGCCGCCAGATTTGCTGCCACTAGCGCAGGCTGCGGGGGATTGCCGTCCACTTCTCGGAACAAGTGCGTTGAATGAGAGCCGACGTAGTCCACTTCAATCGTGGTATTAGCCAGCCATTCCCTCTGGATGCCAGCATTCCAAGATTGTGTCTCCGGAGTGCGGAAACCCTTGTCAAAGAGAATCGGCGTGATTCCAGTTCCGTCCTGCACGACGGCAGAAGGGGTGTTTGCGACGGGTATTCCAATGCTCTCAACTAGATCTGCTGGAAAGTTGTTCGTGTCTTGTTCGAAAGGCGGATTGCCTCGTGCATTGCCTACGAGGTTTCCGAATACGCGATCGTGGAAAATACCATAACCTGCACGAACGGACATTTTTCCGCTCTTCGTCGGATCCCACGCAAGCCCAATTCTTGGTTCGAAGTCCTTGTGGTAGTCATCGAAAAGCTGTGCGCCGGCTCCCGGACCAACAACCGCGAAGGTGAATGGAGCGAACCCGCTCGGGTCCTGAAACAGATTCGAGAGGTTGTTGTTTACCTCAAATGGAACTCCGAAGTATTGCCAAGCCAAGCCGTAGCTAAGGGTCAGGTTGGACTTGATCTTCCAGGCATCCTGTGCGAACAACCTCAACTCACGCTGCCTAAAACCCCGCAGATCATTCGGAGTGCGTGTCCCTGCCTTGTTGAAGAACTGCCCCTGGAATTGGTTATCCACGACGCCCACAAGCATCCATCCCATGTTTTGCAGCGTCGTGGAACCACATTGCTCTTGGAATGCCGTGAAATCCGTAAACTGTAGATTGAAATCGCAAGGTTTCGCAGGATTAAGATTGATCGAGGGAACTTGAAAAGTCGAGAACAAGTTGAAAGAGTCGAAAGTTCTCGATCCAAATGCATTAAAACTGTTGGAATAAACGCGTGCGTGCGTAGCGCCAAATTTCAGGTTGTGATTTCCATGAATCCAGCTGAGAGAGTCCGCAATGGTATATGTGCCAGTGAAACGTGTCTGCCCGTTGCTGTCACCGAGCGTGCCGCAGCCAAACGTGTTCAGTCCCGCCAAACCATAGTCAATCCCGCGCCCGAAAGGATCGGTCGGGCCGAAGCTGTCGAACGTGCTCGTTCCGGCGCAGGTGAAATCCAGATGCGTCCGGTTTCCGCCGACGTGGAACTCGTTCACCAGGCGGGAGTTGAGAGTTGAATTTAGGCTGACCGCTAGGTTTTGTGTCCGTTGATACGTGCCTACAGCGTCCAAACCAGGCAAGAAATCCGAATGGAAAGGATTAGGATCCTTAAAACGATTATAGGTATAGCGAACGTTTAATAGCTCATTCTGATTAAAGTTGTGATCAATCTTTATTGTGAAATTGTCAGAGTTCGACCTCGACGAGCTGCCAAAGCGATAGTGGCCCCGAACGTCATCCACTGCCGTCGCTCCCGCATTTGCGGCTGGATAGGCAGCCAGCAAGTTTGCAACCGTAGGATCGAGCGGCAACCCTTGCGGTAGTCCAAACGCCTGGCCGGTTGCGTTCTGAGGCGAACTCGGCGAGAAGTCTACGGGTGTGCCGTTGAACGTAAATTGTCCGGTCTTAAAGTCCGCCGTCGGCACGTCGATTTGATTCGTTAAGCTGGTCACAAATCGGCTTCCATCATAATTTGCGAACCAAAATGTCTTGTCTTTGATAATGCGCCCGCCGGCTGATCCACCGAAAATATTTCGGACAAACGGGTTTTGCGGTTCCATGCTTCCCGTGAATGGATCAATGTTATGGTTGAAAAAGTCTCTCGCCGCGGTCGCGTTATAGCGCCCAAACCAATAAGCATCACCATGCGACGAGTTCGATCCGCTCTTTGTAATAACCTCAATCACCGCGCCTGTGTTTCGTCCGTATTCCGGCAGGAAGTTGTTCGTAATGACGCGAAATTCCTGCGTCGCGTCGGGATTCAGCGCCGTAATGCCGCCAGGGATGCCAGGAACGTCCGTGTCGTTATTGTCCACGCCGTCGAGCAAAAAGTTGTTATTGCGGTCGCGCTGTCCGTTCACCGAAAAGCCGCCATTCGACGTGTTGCTTTGAATCACGCCCGGCGACAGCAAAATCAATTGATATGGGTCGCGCGTAATCAGCGGCAAATCCGTGATGTGCCGTTCGTCCACGACGTTGCTGATCGAAGCGTTGTCCAATTCAATCGGCGGCAACGTTTGGCCGCTCACTTCGATCGTCGTTGCCTGTCCTGAGATTTCCAGCTTCGCGTCAACCGTCAGAACCTGGCTTACGGTCAACACCACGTCGCCGTAATGCAAAACCTTAAAGCCACCCTTTTCGATGGTCATCTCATACGGCCCGGGCTGCAATTCCACCATGCGATACGCGCCATTCTCGTTGGACGTTGCCGAGTGCACCGTCCCTGTTTGTGGACTCTTTACGGTAATGGTCGCGCCAGCCACTGGTGCTCCCGATCCGTCAACAATCGTCCCCGTCACTGTCGCGTTTTGTGCCCAAGCCGCGCTCACGGTCACAAAAAGCGCGGCAATTCCCCAAGTTGCGAACTTCAGAAACTTCCTCATGAATCCTCCATCAAGTTCGAACTCCTCGCGGTAAAGCAAGGATATTCAGAGCCGCTTGATGCAACTGTTCAACCATTTGGGTACCTAAAAGAACAAGTTTGCTTTGCAGATCGTCCCATTGAAAACACACAACTTATCTGGCACATAACAAAAAACTGTAGATAAATTCGATTTGTCATATCTAGGTATGTGTACCAGCTTCTGGATTTAGAATTTGCTGGCGGAATTATGCTTAAATTTCAGGGATTCTTTGTATTCAATTTAGTGCCTCTCGCGAATTCTCGCGACTCGATTGCGATATAATTTCGTGAGTTCCTGGAACAAATGAATCCGACCGCCACATTCGCTGCCACAGACGAGCCCATCAATCAATTTGATTTAACAGGCCAATACGCCGAAATCGGAGCTGAATTGCGCGCGGCCGTCGAGCGGGTCCTTAATTCTCAACAGTTGGTTCTGGGGCTGGAAGGGCTCGCGCTAGAGCGCGAGCTTGCTGAATTCTGTGGCGTGAAACATGGAATCGCTGTGGCCAGCGGCACTGATGCACTGATCCTCGCTTTGCACGCCTGCAATGTTTATGCGGGAGACGAAGTCCTTATCCCGACTCTTACTTTCGTCGCGACCGGAAGCGCTGTGAGCGCGCTCGGTGCGCGTCCTGTTTTCGCGGATATCAATCGCGACACGCTAAACCTGGACGCGGACGACGTGCGTCGCAGGATCACGCCGAAAACGAAAGCCGTCATTGCCGTTCATCTTCATGGATTGGCTGCGGACATGGATCCGCTTCGTGAAATCGCAAGAGAGCGGAATTTGCCGCTAATCGAAGACAATGCTCAGGCAATCGGCGCAAGTTACAAAGGCCGACGCACTGGCTCCCTCGGAGACATCGCGTGCATCAGTTTCTATCCGACGAAAAATCTCGGCGCTGCCGGCGACGGAGGAATGATCGTCACCGATTCTGCAGAACTCGACGCGCGATTGCGGACTCTGCGCAATCATGGCCAGGCTTCGCGTTACATCAGTATTGAGCCAGGCTGGAACAGCCGCCTGGACGAGATTCAGGCGGCAATTTTGCGCGTGAAGCTTCGTCACTTGCCAAAGTGGCAAAAGGCGCGCCAGGCTAATGCGTCAAAATACTCAGATTTACTAGCAGGGGTAAAAGGGATTCGAACTCCGGTCGTGCCCGAAGGCTACGAGCACGTCTTCCATCAATACACGATTCGCAGCGACGGGCGCGAGGCGCTTCAAAAATTTCTCGCCGATCGTAAAATTGGCAGCACTATCTACTACCCCGTGCCGCTTCACCTGCAGCCGCTTTATTCCTCGCTCGGTCACAAGCCTGGGGACTTTCCCAACGCTGAACACGTCGCTGGCGAAATCCTCTCGCTGCCGATGTATCCGGAATTAAGTGAAGAAAAAATTCGGCGCGTGGCGGCCACCCTCTCCGAGTTTGCGAAGTTGTAGCGGCCGCCTTCTGCTTGCCCGCTGTGGCGGGAGGCGACCTCTTTGTAGTTGCTGAAGCTCGTTCTATTTTCCAAAATAGAGCAACACAAACAAAAACACCCAGAGCCCATCCATAAAGTGCCAATAATATGAAGCCACTTCCGCCGCAGCAACTCGCGTCATTTCCGAGCGCCTGAATTTGCGCAGGCCCACGTAGAGCAGCGCACAAATTCCTCCAAACAAGTGCACGGCATGAGCCACGGTGAAAACGTAAAAAAATGCGACAGCAAGGCTCGCGCTTCCGTGGATTCCCTGCGCCACAAGCTCGCGCCAGGCTACGACCTGCCCAACTACAAAAACGACTCCGAGCACAGTGGTGACCGTCCAGAATCTTTTGAATCCTTTGTCATCAAACGCGGCTTGCCGTTTGCGGGCAACCTCCAGGGTCGCGCTGCTCGCAAGTAAAATGGCGGTGTTGAACCAAAGCAGGACTGGGAGCTGGAACGCCGCCCATCGGGGGCTCGAGTGCCGTAGCACCAAAAATGCCGCAACCATCGCCATAAAAAACATTAGAATTGCAACCATTGCCGCGGAGATGGCGATCGCGTATTTGCGCGCCGAAGACCGGCCGCCGGGAACACGCGATCCACCGCCGCCCGAGTCTCCACCGTCGCGACCTGCAGGCGGCCTTCCGCCACCGCTGACGTCCTCAATGATCAGTTCAATGTCGTCTAATACAGATGTCCCGGGCATGTTTCCTCTTGCTTCAGAACCGCTTTCAACGCAGCTTCGCCACTTGCTCCGGCGCGAGATGCTGCGGCACAAAATCTTCTCCCGCTAACGGTACTCCTAATTCGTACGCTCCGCGAAAAACTACCGGAACGCCACCGTTAAAATTTTCGCTCGGCGGGGGCGAGGAAACAAACCATTCCAGCGTCGTGGCTCGCCACGGATTTTTTGCTCCAGTCGATTCGCCGCGCAGCAAGCTCCAGAAAAAGTTCACGAAGAAAATGAGCTGCGCCGACACAGTCGCGATCGTCGCAACACCAACGATTCCGCTCAAACCGTGAATTCGCACTACGGTCCCCGGCGGGAAGCTTCGCTCAAAGAGCCCAATCCAGTGCATGGTCATGAACAGAACATACACTCCGCAAAACGTCAGCAAGAAATGAATCTTGCCGAGCGTTTCGTTCAGGCGCCGTCCAAACACTTTCGGAAACCAGAAGAAGAGTGCCGCGAGAATCGCAAACGTCGCCGCAACGCCCATCACAAGGTGGAAATGCCCGGTGACAAACGCGTCGCCCGTGTTGCCGCCAGCAAACTCGCGCCGCGCAAGAAATATTCCCGAAAGTCCGCCTGACAAGAAAAGGGAAACAAATCCCAACGCAAAAAGCATCGCCGTCGAGTAGCGTGTCTTCGCGTTCCACAAAGTACCGAACCAACAGGCCGCAAGCAGCAGCGCTGGCACTCCCAGCGAAGACGCAAGCATCGAAAACACCAGCGGTGTATATGGATTCAAGCCGCTGGCGAACATGTGCTCGCCCCAAATACAAAATCCAACCAGTCCCACCGTGCAAAGCGCCAGCACCGCCATTCGCTCGCTCCAAAGCGGCTTCCGCGAATATGTCGCAAGCAAGTGCGTCACGATTCCGAAGCACGGCAGCATGGCGACATAAATTTCCGCCTGCGCAAAAAACCAGAACCACCTTTGCCAGATTCCCGCGGCCGAAATCGGAGTTCCCACTCCAAAGAATTGTGTCCCCGCTATGCGATCGCAAAGCAGAAATACACTTGATGCGACAAGCACGCTAAAAATCAGGAGGCTCAGAATTGCCGTAATGAACCATGCCCATACGGTGATCGGCAGCCGAGGCAGCGTCATCCCTTTTGTGCGCAGTTCGATGACGGTCACGGTCACATTCAGAGAAGCAAGAATCATCGCGCCGCAAAAGCACGTCACGCCAAGAAGCCACAACAACGAGCCGCTCGCTGGCGGCAGCAAAATCGAAATGGAAATCGCAACGAGCGAAGCGGCACTCATCCAAAAGGAAACTCCGCTGAGCAGCGGCAGCGCCATTTCGCGGGCTCCAATCTGCAACGGCACCAGAAAATAGCCGAATCCGCATTGTGGTGCTGCCGTGAAAACAAAAAACACCATCAATGACCCGTGCAGCAGGGTAATCGCCGCGTAGCGATCCTCGTTTGCGTATGCCCCGCCGGCCTCTGAGAGTTGTGCGCGCATCACCAGGGACAGCGTCATACCCAGCACGACGCTGAACAGCGCGAGCCACAAAAATCGCAGCCCTACTGATTTATGATCATTCGAAAATAGAGCGCGCATAAGCGGAATGGCCTAAATCATAGGCAGGCCGATAGCATACATCCGCGCAAGGACATCGCGCGAATCCACTGGTTATGAAAAGGAAATATCAGGAAAGGAATTTGGTGCGGCAGAGAGGACTCGAACCTCCACGGTATTGCTACCGCCAGCCCCTCAAGCTGGTGCGTCTGCCAGTTCCGCCACTGCCGCACAAGGGTGTTCTTTAGTTTAGCTGCGTTGCTCGAAGCTCGCAACCTGTTCGAAAACGAGCTATTTCTTCGGAGGCGTTTGCGTCGGCGCCTGTTGCTGTGGCTGCTGCTGCGGCGTCGTAGCCGGCGCTCGCTGTTGCGGCTGCTGCGTCGCTGGCGCCGGAGTTGCCGGTGCCGGTGTTACCGGAGCAGGCGTTGTCGCCGGTTTCGATGCGGGTTTGTTCGTGTTGTAAATCACAGAGCCGCCCGTTCCTACCGAGCGATCTACGCGCAATACCAAAGCCATCGCACACACCATGAACATGATCGCGCACCACGTCGTCGCTTGTGAAAGTATCGTCGCAGCGCCGCGCGGTCCGAATGCCGTCTGGCTGCCCGCGCCACCGAATGCGCCCGCGAGGTCCGCGGCCTTGCCGCTCTGCAGCAGCACCACAATGATCAGCACGAGGCAGTTCATCACGAAAAATGTCGTCAAAAGCCAGCCTGCGAAACGGAATCCGACGGCAATGATTCCAAATCCGACCAGCAGCGAAATTCCCCACTTCATCCAGCCAGGCATTGCTTACTCCTAATCTTGTTCGTAATTTGCGCTCCATCTAGCAATTCACAATTTCCGCAAAACTCTTCGGATTCAGGCTGGCGCCTCCTACAAGGCACCCGTCCAGCTCTTCCTGCGCCCGCAACCCCTGAATGTTTTCAGGTTTGACGCTGCCGCCGTAGAGGATTCTCAGTGCAGCAGCTGCTTCCGCCGAGTACTGCTCGGCCGCGCATTGCCGCAAAAACCGGTGGGCCGCAGCCGCGATTTCCGGCGTGGCCACTTTCCCTGTGCCAATGGCCCACACCGGCTCGTATGCTATCAGGATACGGGAGAACTCTTCCGCGGTCAACGAACCCAGTCCGCCTATAAATTGTTGAGAAAGCACCGCTTCTGTATGTCCGCCTTCCCGTTCAGCGAGCGATTCCCCCACGCAGACGATTGGCGTCAGCCCTGCATCGAGCGCCGCCTTCGTCTTCTGCGCCACCTCCGAATCGGTCTCTCCAAAAAACTGCCGCCGTTCGGAGTGGCCGATAATCACATACTGGCAGCCCGCGTCCTTCAGCATCGCCGCCGAAACTTCACCGGTGAACGCGCCTTCCTTGCGCCAATCAAGATTCTGCGCGCTGATCCCGACGTTTGTTCCTTTCGCCATCTCCACGGCCATACAGAGCGAGGTATATGGCGGCGCGATCAAAATGTCGCAGTCCGTTACGCTGACAACCATGGGCAAAAGCGCTTCAAGAAACGCCTTTGTCTCCTCCAGGGTTTTGTACATTTTCCAGTTGCCCGCAATGATGCGGCGGCGTTTGCGGGCGCTCATCGTTTGGTCAGCGCCTCAACGCCGGGCAACTTTCGGCCGCCAAGAAATTCAAGGGACGCTCCGCCGCCCGTTGAAATGTGGGAAATCTTGTCCGCAACGCCGGATTGATGCACTGCGGCGACTGAGTCGCCTCCGCCCACAATCGAAACGGCCCCAGCACTGGTCGCGGCGGCAATTGCCTTCGCCACTTCCAGTGTCCCCTTTGCGAACGCAGGCATTTCGAACACGCCCATCGGCCCGTTCCAGACAATCGTCTTTGCTT
>Ga0126384_10002999_pt1 | contig 10229 bp, 4 predicted proteins | sample PanSoiMetPlot_36_FD_92543 | JGI IMG/M metagenome (GOLD analysis project Ga0126384, IMG submission 92543) | Tropical forest soil microbial communities from Panama - MetaG Plot_36 | ecosystem: Environmental > Terrestrial > Soil > Tropical forest > Bulk soil | place: Panama | collected 2016-02-17 | reverse complement strand
TCTCGAAGCTTTTCACCTGGACCGCTGTAATGCAGTTGGTGGAGCAGGGTAAGCTAAATCTGGATCATGATGTCAACGAGTATCTTGACTTCAAAATTCCCGAGGCCTACGGGAAGCCGATCACTTTAACGAACCTCCTGACGCATACTCCCGGCTTCGAGGAGCAAGTCAAAGATCTCTTTAGCGATCGTCCTGAGCCACCTCCGCTTGGCCAGTACATGAAGACACATATTCCCCAACGAGTATTCAGTCCGGGAACGATACCGGCTTACTCAAACTACGGCGCATCGTTGGCAGGTTATATTGTGGAGCGAGTGTCAGGTCAGCCTTTTAATGACTATATCAACGAGCACATTTTCAAGCCTCTGGGAATGACTCATTCGACCTTTGCTCAGCCACTTCCAGCAACTCTGTCACCGTTGATGTCGAATGGTTACAAGTCGGGGTCCGACGCGGCCCAGCCGTTCGAGACAGTGAATCCATTTCCGGCGGGCAGCTTGACCAGTACTGCAGCCGATATGGCTCGGTTCATAATCGCGCACCTGCAGGATGGACAACTTGAGAACGCTCGGATTCTTAAACCCGAAACAGCCCGCCTGATGCACAAAAGGCTTTTCGCCCTGGACGACGCTGCGAACGGAATGGCCCACGGGTTCTACGAAGAATCCCGCAATGGGCATCGAATCATTGGCCACGGCGGAGACACCATCTGTTTTCATAGCGACCTGCACCTGATTCTGGATGCAGGCGTGGGCTTCTTCGTTTCATATAACAGCGCCGGCAAAGGCGAGACTTCACCAAGAACAATGCTCTGGGAAGCCTTCCTTGATCGCTACTTTCCCTACACGCCAGCGGCCGAGGCTCTGCCGGCGAGTGCCAAAGACGACACCAAAGCAGTCAGCGGCCGTTACATGTTAAGCCGGCGCAGCGACTCATCTTTTCTGAAGGTGGCAACGCTGCTGGGACAAATGACGGTTTCACCGGCTGGAGAAGGAGTGATAGAAGTTGCCCAATTGACCAATGCTAATGGGAAGCCGAAGAAATGGCGGGAGGTCGGACCCAAAATATTTCGCGAAGAAAATGGTCAGGACAAACTGATCTTTAAGCCGGACCAGAATGGCCGCATGATGCTGATCCTGCCATTTCCGTTTTTTGTCGGTCAACGCGTTGCGTTGCTTGAAAACAGCAAATTAATTTTGACGATCCTCGTAATCTCACTTGTCATAATGCTGTTGACGCTGCTGTTATGGCCCGTCGCCTGGTTCGTGAGAAGGCATTATCGTCACAGATTAGCGTTGACTCGCGGCGAGTGGTGGCTGCGACTGATTGTGCGGCTGGTATTTATTCTGGATCTCACTTTCCTCGTTGCTATGACTGCCCTCGTTTTCTACGGGTTGACTCATCTTTGGGTCTTCAGTGACCGCGGTAACCTGTGGTTTCATCTCATTCAGGCGATCGGTGTCATCGGAGCAATCGGAACGCTGGTGGTGTTGTATAACGCGGTGCGAACCTGGCGTGACGGACGGAAGAGGATTTGGGCAAAAGCGCAGGCCACGATATTCGTGCTGGTAACTTTAGGCTTCATGTGGTTCGCCTTTGCCGGAAACTTATTACAATTCAGATCGAGTTATTGAAAACATATCCATCATAAAAAAGAATTCAGGAGCTAGCCATCTTATGAACACCCGAAAACTGGTTTGCGCCCTACTATTGTGTCTGGCCAGTTCGGCCATTGGCACTGCCCAGGGAACGCGGCTGTTACGTCATCCGACGGTGAGTCGAGATTCAGTTGCGTTCGAATACGCCGGAGACATCTGGATCGTCTCTCGCAGCGGTGGAGAAGCCCGTCGGCTCACCTCGACTCCGGGCGCAGAGATCGATCCTTATTTTTCACCTGACGGATCGCTGATCGCCTACACCGCTACGGTCGCCGGTAATACCGATGTTTATGTGGTGCCGACGGCAGGCGGCGATCCGAAGCGTCTGACGTATCATCCCGGGCTCGATCGCGCGCGCGGGTGGACGCCAGATGGAAAGCGCGTGATCTTTGCTTCAGTGCGCGACAGTTCGCCACAGCAGGCTTACTTTCAGCTTTGGACAGTCAGCATAGACGGCGGATTTCCCGAACGACTGCCGATGCCACGCGCGTTCAATGCGTCCTATTCGGCCGATGCACGGCGCATCGCCTATGACGAGATCACCCTGGCGTTTGTTCCTGATTGGTACGAAGCCAGCATGTGGCGCCACTATCGCGGCGGTCGGACTCACCCGGTCCAGGTGATGAACCTCGCCGACTATTCTGTCGAGAAGCTGCCGTGGACGAACAGCAACGATTCGCTGCCGATGTGGATTGGCAACACGATCTATTTTCTGTCCGATCGAAACTTCACGACCAACCTGTTCGCTTATAACGAAAGCACGAAGCAAGTGACCCAGCTTACCCGTCATGATGATTTCGACATCATGACTGCGTCGGCTGGCCCGGACGCGATCGCTTACGAGCAAGCCGGCTACATATATCTCGTCGATGCGAACAGTCGCAAAGCCCAGCGGCTCGACATTCAAGTGACCGGGGATCTTCCGTGGGCGCGTCCGCAGTTCAAGAAAGTTGTCAGCATGATTCGCAACTCGGCCCTTTCACCGACCGGGGTTCGTGCCGCATTCGAGGCGCGCGGTGAAATCTTCACAGTACCGGCTGAGAAAGGGGATTATCGAAATCTGACCCAGAGCCCCGGTGCCCACGATCGCAATCCGGTGTGGTCGCCTGACGGCGCTCAACTCGCCTGGCTTTCGGACGCGAGCGGAGAGTATCAACTGATGCTCGGTGATCCGCTCGGCGTAACCACACCCAGGGCAATCTCCTTACCGTCGACCGCTTTCTTTTCGGCGCCCGCATGGTCACCGGACGGAACGCAAATTCTGATTCAGGACAACCATCGCAATCTCTGGTCGATTGCAATCGCCGGAGGCACTGCAACGAAAATAGACACCGACAACTATCCCGATCCTGCCCGTTCGTTTGATGCCGTGTGGTCTCCGGACTCGAAGTGGATTGCTTATTCCAAGAACCTTCCCAGTCATCTGCGAGCAGTCTTTATCTACTCGTTAGCCGAGAAGATGTCACACCAGATTACCGATGGGATGGCAGACTCGATCTCGCCGGCGTTCGATGCCGGAGGCAAGTATTTGTACTTCATGGCCAGCACAAATTACGGACCGAGCACAGGCTGGCTGGAAATGAGTTCAATCGATCGGCCCGTGCGGCGCGCGATTTATCTCGCCGTACTGGGTGCGAGCGAGCCTTCACCGCTCTTGCCCGAAACCGGAGACGAGCCGCCACCAAGACCTACGCCGCCTGAAAACGCGCCACCGCCGCAGCCAGCACCTGCCGCACCGCGCGCGGTGAACGTTCGAATCGATTTTGATCGGATTGGACAAAGAATCATTTCGGTAAACATACCCGCCGGCGATTACGGGAATCTCGTCGCAGGTGCGGCGGGAACCTTCTACTATACCGAGCCAATTCTGACGACTGCGCCTGCTCCGCCTTCACTACGTCTGCAGCGGTACCAGCTCAGGGAACGCACGGCCGCGCCTTTTCTCGAAGGCATTCGCTCGTACTCGTTATCAGCGGATAAAAAGAAACTGCTTTATCAGGCGAGCGCCGGCGGTGGAACCAGCTGGGGAATCGTGCCCACCGATCGTCCGGCTCCGGTGAGGGTCGGCGACGGGCCGCTGAACGTGGCCCAACTCGAAATGAAAGTCGATCCTCGCGCAGAGTGGGAGCAGATCTTTCGCGAGACATGGCGGATTGAGCGCGAGTACTTCTACGATCCGAAATTCCATGGCAATGATTGGCAAGCTATCTATGAAAAATATCGCCCGTTGCTTGCCTATGTCGGCCACCGGGCTGACCTTAGTTATCTAATCGCTACGGTCGGTGGCGAACTGACGGTTGGTCACTCTTATTTGACTGGAACAGGCGATGTACCGAGCGAGGATCCTGTTTCGGTTGGTTTGCTCGGCGCCGACTTCGCGATCGAGAACGGTCATTATCGGATCAAACGAATCTACACCGGCGAGAACTGGAATCCGGATTTGCGCGCGCCATTGAGTGCACCAGGCATTCAAGTCAGCGAAGGCGATTATCTGCTGGAAGTAAACGGCCGGGCCATTGCGCCGCCGACGAATCTCTACAGCACGTTCGAAGGCACCGCCGGCCGTCAGACCCTGATTCGCGTCGGCAAGAATCCGTCCACCGACGGGTCGCGCATTGTGACGGTAATTCCCGTAGCCAATGAAGACGGTCTGCGCACGCGTGCCTGGATCGAGGACAATCGGCGGCTGGTCGACCGACTCTCAAACGGAAGACTGGCTTATGTTTGGCTGCCCAATACCGCGGGGCCGGGTTACACATACTTCACTCGTTATTACTACGCTCAACAGGACAAAGAAGGGGCAGTCATCGACGAGCGCTACAATCATGGCGGGCAGGTGGCGGACTACATTGTGAACGAGTTGGATCGGAAGCTAATGGGCTTGTTTGTGCAGCGCGACGGCCAGCCTGCAACTTCGCCCATTGCCGGCATCTATGGCCCAAAGGTGATGATCATTAACGAGTCGGCGGGTTCCGGCGGCGACGCATTGCCTTACATGTTTCATCTGCGCAAGCTGGGACCCCTGGTGGGCACACGGACGTGGGGAGGGCTGGTCGGCACGCTCGGTTATCCGTCCACAATCGATGGCGGAGGTATCACCGCGCCGAATCTTGCTTTCTATGATCTGTCCGGCAGGTGGGCCGTCGAAAATGAAGGCGTGCCACCGGATGTCGAAGTGGAATACACCCCCGCGGAAGTAATCAAAGGACACGATCCGCAACTCGAGCGCGCCGTGCAGGAAGCTATGAAGCTGCTGGAGCAGAACGCGGTGAGGCGAGTTTCGCGGCCCGCGCCGATTGATCGAGTGTCGAAACCGCGAACGAGATAGTGAGCAGATCAAGAGACGCGTAGCGTCGAAATGAATTTAGCCCGGCCTTTCAAGGCCGGGATCAGCGCACAAAAATTCAAAAGGGCGTCGCGTCAGCGACGCAATGAACAAAACAATATGTCTTATTCTCAATTGTCGCTACGCGACGGAAAATGGTTAAGCCTCGGCTACCCGGCCTTGAAAGGCCGGGCTAAATTGATTTCGACGCTGCGCGTCGGTTTATTCAGCGTTTTCACCGCAGTACTTCTGTTTTCTCCGAAACTCGCCAACGCCCAAACCGTCAACACCGATCGCGTCATCGTTGAGCTCGAACCTGAGATTCAACGAACTTTGCTGGCGGGAAATATTCCGTCAGCGTCAATCGCTTTGATTGCCGGGGACAAAGTCGTTTGGACTAACGCGTACGGCTACTCAAATCTTTGGGCGCGGACGCCGGCGACGCCGAATACCGTTTACCTGATTGGTTCGACTTTCAAAGCTATGTCCACGATTGCCCTGCTGCAGCAGATGGAGCAGGGGAAATTCAAGCTTGACGATCGCGTTAACGATTACCTGACTGACTTTAAGATTCAGGGTGAAGATCCGCAGCATCCCATCACCTTTCGTCATTTGTTGACCCACACGTCAGGCCTGCCTGGAGACTTTGGGGCATTTCCCGTTTGGGGCGATACCGTGCCGCCGTCGCTCGATGAGTACTTGCGGAAATCACTGAAAATTACCAAGCCTCCATTGACTTCCGTGACTTATTCGAACATGGCGTACACCCTGATTGCTTACCTGGTGCAAAAGTTTTCCGGCGTGCCTTACAAGCAATACATTCAGGAGCACATCTTCACGCCGTTGGAGATGACAAGCACGGCTTTCGAGCCGCGGCCTGACATGGAAGAGCGACTTGCGATTCCTTACGTCGTTGACGAAAAGACTGGGAGCCAGACCGGCACGGTGCGGGTCAAAGCTTCGGTCTGGCCTGCCGGTATCGTTTACGGGACAGTGCTGAATCAGGCGAACTGGTTAATTGCCAATCTCAACGGCGGAGTCTTCAAAGGCAAACGGCTGATCAGCCAGGCCATCCTCGATCAAATGTTCACGCGCCAGTACGACCAGTTCAAAGGCACGATCGAAAACATTTGGGGGAACGAGACGGCGGGCTTTGGTTTGACCTGGTGGACGGAGATTCGTGAAGGTGATCGCTACATTGCTCACAGCGGCAGCGTGGCAGGCTACACCGCATTTCTGCTCGGCAATCGCGATCGGAAATTTGGGTTCGCGATCCTTACGAATGGCAATCGCGCACATCCTCATCTCTTCAAGTTGGCAGATAAGGCGATGGATTTGATGAAAAAGTACAGCAACGAGAAGACCGAAACGACGACAACTCGAACCGTCCCGTAGGAACGAAGTGTTGTAGGTTTTGCTTTTTTGAGCCTCTTTAAGGGACGCATAACACGCTCCTGAAGGAGCAACGACGATGCGAATCAAACTAAAGACGTTCTTCGTCCTGATTTTCGCGTTGTGCCAGATCGCATTTGCCCAAGGGCAATCGCGCTCAGGATCAACGGCTCAATCCTTCGATATCATCATCAAGGGTGGCACGGTTTATGACGGCACTGGCCGCCCACCAAGAAAAGTCGACGTTGGAATTAAGGGTGATCGCATCGCCGCGGTTGGCAATCTGAGCCACGCCACAGCTGGCAGTGTAGTCGATGCAAAAGGACTCGCGGTCGCTCCGGGCTTCATCAACATGCTCTCTCATTCCGAGTCCTCTTTGATTCGCGATCCGCGTTCGCTCAGTGAGCTAAAGCAAGGCGTCACAACTCAAATCTTCGGCGAGTTGTCGATGGGGCCGCTCAACGATCAGATGAAGCAGCGGCTTCGCGAACAGCAGGGCGACGTGAAGTACGATATCGAATGGACAACGCTCGCCGAGTATCTCAACTACCTCGAAAAGCGAGGGATTTCTCAAAACGTCGCGTCGTTCATCGGCGCCGCCACCATTCGCGAATACGTAATCGGCTTGGAAGATAAACCGCCGACGCCTGAACAACTCGATAAGATGCGCGACCTTGTCCGGCACGAGATGGAGGCCGGGGCGCTCGGCATCACCACCGCTTTAATCTATCCGCCCGCCTTCTTTGCGAAGACCGACGAGTTGATCGAGCTATGCAAAGTTGCCGCCAAATATCAGGGCAAGTACACGACGCACATGCGCAGCGAGGGTAACCAGTTGCTCGAGGGCGTACAGGAAACGATTCGCATTAGCCGCGAAGCGGGTTTGCCCGCCGAGATTTATCACCTCAAGGCATCGGGCCAGGCCAACTGGCCAAAAATGGATCAAGCCATCAAGCTGATTGAAGATGCTCGCCGCCAGGGGGTAAAGATCACCGCCAACATGTACACCTATCCGGCGGGCGGCACCGGACTCGATGCAGCGATGCCGCCCTGGGTGTTCGATGGCGGTCGCGAAGCCGCTTACAAACGCCTGCAGGATCCCGCAACCCGCCAGAAGATTGCCGACGCTGTCCGCACGCCGAGTAATGATTGGGAGAATCTCTATATGCTTGCCGGCTCTCCCGATCGAATTCTTCTTGCGAGTTTCAGGACTGAAAAGTTGAAGCCGCTTACCGGCAAAACGCTGGCTGAAGTCGCTGGCATGCGCGGCAAAGATCCGATCGAAACGATTATGGATCTCGTGCTCGAGGACCGCTCGCGCATCGGCACGATCTATTTCCTGATGAGTGAAGACAATATCAGAAAGCAGATTCGGCTGCCGTGGGTTTCGTTTGGCTCTGATGCTGCTTCGATCGCGCCGGAAGGAGTCTTTTTGAAATCGGCCGCGCACCCGCGTGCTTATGGGAATTTCGCGCGATTGCTCGGTAAGTATGTCCGCGAAGAGAAAGTAATCTCGGTGACCGAGGCCGTGCGGCGTCTCTCGAGTTTGCCGGCAACTAACCTCGGCTTGGATCACCGGGGCCTGCTGAAGCAGGGCATGTTTGCCGACGTCGTCATCTTCGATCCGCAGACGATCGCCGATCGGGCCACTTTTGAGAATCCGCATCAGCTGGCCGTGGGCGTGAAGCATGTCTTTGTGAATGGCGTCCAGGTTCTGAAAGATAGCGAACACACCGGCGCGAAACCAGGAAAGGCTCTTTGGGGCCCGGGAAAGATCAAATAACGCGATAAGTTGCGGTGCGAATTTAACCGCAGAGGATGCAGAGAAGTCCGCAGAGGATGCAGAGTTCAAGTCCTCTGTTACCTCTGAGAAATCCTCAGCGTTCGCTGCGGTTGTTTAGTTTCTAACCTTTTGGAGAACTCGATGATCAACAAGATACAATTCCTGCAAATCGCTCTAATCCTGGTTTCTGTTCCGGCCTACGCTCAAAACCAACAGCCCACGGATCCGCCCAAGGGTTTCGATAAGATCGAGCAGATGGTCCCGATGCGCGATGGAGCAAAGCTGCACACAATCATCTACGCGCCAAAGTCGCATCGCGAACCATTGCCCATCCTTTTTAATCGCACACCGTATGGCATCGATAACATTTATCGCGCCTTTCCCGGCTCGCTGCAGGAGTTAATCGACGAAGGCTTCATCTTTGCCTTTCAGGACATTCGCGGCAAGTTCAAATCTGAAGGGCAGTTCATTATGCAGCGTCCGCCACGTGGACCGCTAAACTCAACGCCGATCGACGAAGGGACCGACACCTACGACACGATCGATTGGATGATTAAGAATGTGCCTCACAACAATGGTCGGGTGGGCATGTTCGGGACGTCTTATCCAGGTTGGCTTGTGGTCATGGCCATCATTGATCCTCATCCGGCGCTGAAGGCCGTCAGTGAGCAGGCAACGCCCGCAGACATGTTCCTCGGAGATGACTTTCATCACAACGGCGCGTTCCGCCTGAGCTATGGTTTTGAATACTCGTATGAGTTAGAGACTTCGAACGTACTCACAAACTTCAATTTCGATCGCTTCGATACTTATCAGTGGTATCTGCGTCTTGGCGCCCTTTCGAACGCCAATGAGAAACACTTTCACGGAAAGTTGCCGACCTGGAACAACTTCGTCGCGCATCCCAATTACGATCAGTTCTGGCAACAGCAAGCCCTGGTTAATCAAATCAAGAAACCGACCGTCCCGATTATGCATGTCGCCGGCTGGTGGGATCAGGAAGATTTTTATGGTCCCGTCAAAGCCTATGAGATTCTGGAGAAGACCGATACGAACCATTTGAATTATCTGGTCGCTGTGCCGTGGAACAACGGCGGCTGGAATCGTCTCACGGGAGACAATCTTGGTGATATTGATTTCGGCAGCCCGGCGAGTCAGTACTTTCGCGCGAATATCCTGCGGCCGTGGTTTGCCTACTATTTGAAGGACAAAGGAAAGCTCGCACAGGCGGAAGCGACTACCTTTGAGACCGGCACGAACCGTTGGACTTCGTTCGACTCCTGGCCACCACGAACAAATGTCACGCAGCGCAATCTTTATTTCCGCGCGAATGGACAACTCTCTTATGATCCGCCACCGGCCGGAGAATCGACGCAATTCGATAGCTACGTCTCAAATCCACTTCATCCCGTACCCTACCGCCATCGACCAATTGAGCCCACATACAATCCGGGCAACCTGGGGGGCTCTCGTTGGTCCACCTGGCTCGTGGAAGATCAACGTTTTGTCGAGAATCGTTCCGACGTACTTACATGGGAAACCGAACCCCTAACAGAAGACAGGGTGATTGCGGGGGACATAGTCGCGCATCTTTTCGCTTCTACCAGCGGCACTGACAGTGATTGGGTAGTCAAGTTGATTGACGTATATCCGGAAAGTTATCCCAAAGATCCAAAGATGTCCGGCTTTCAACTAATGATCGCGGACGAGATCCTGCGTGGGAGATTCCGCAAGTCATTCACGAACCCGGAACCGATTCCTGCAAATCAGGTGATCGAGTACGCGATTGATTTACACACCAATAACCACGCTTTTCTCCGGGGCCACCGAATCATGGTGCAGGTCCAGAGCACGTGGTTTCCCCTCTACGATCGCAATCCGCAGAAGTTTGTGCCGAACATTTTTCTCGCCCGCGATTCGGATTATGTAACCGTCACACAGCGAATCTTTCGCTCCAGCCGTTATCCGTCCCACGTATCCGTGCCAATACTAAAGTAGTTCCGGCGGAGGACAGGAGGCAGAAGGCAGAGGGCAGAGGGCAGAAACCACTTTCTTCTTGATTGCGTAAGCC
>Ga0126384_10002998_pt1 | contig 10229 bp, 9 predicted proteins | sample PanSoiMetPlot_36_FD_92543 | JGI IMG/M metagenome (GOLD analysis project Ga0126384, IMG submission 92543) | Tropical forest soil microbial communities from Panama - MetaG Plot_36 | ecosystem: Environmental > Terrestrial > Soil > Tropical forest > Bulk soil | place: Panama | collected 2016-02-17 | reverse complement strand
ACATTGCCTGGCCAGTGCACGAACCCGTGCGATGTACCCGGTTCGTTCGGCCACGCTGATCGCGCCACGGGCATCCAACAGATTAAAGGTATGGGACGACTTGATGCAGTAATCGTAGGCAGGCAACGTCAGCCGTTTATCTGTTTGGGCCAGCAACCGCTTACATTCGGCCTCGTAGGATTGGAACGCGTTCATGAGCATCGCGACATCGCCTTCTTCGAAGTTGTAGCGAGAGAACTGTACCTCGGTTTCGTGATGGATATCGCGATACTTGATATGGTCGGTCCAATCGAGATCAAACACATTGTTCACTTGTTGCAGGTACATGGCAATGCGTTCGGTGCCATATGTAATTTCACCGCTGATGGGGCTTAGCTCAATCCCGCCGATTTCCTGAAAATAGGTGAATTGGGTGATTTCCATGCCGTCAAGCCGAACTTCCCAGCCTAGGCCCCAGGCCCCCAGGGTCGGTGACTCCCAATCGTCCTGGATAAAGCGGATGTCGTGCTGCTTTGGATTGATTCCCAGCCGAGCCAAACTGTCCAGATACAACTCTTGAATGTTGTCAGGGGACGGCTTCAGCACGACCTGATACTGATAGTAATGCTGCATGCGATTCGGATTTTCCCCGTAACGTCCGTCAGTCGGTCTGCGGCAGGGCTGCGGGTAGGCGGCCTTCCAGGGCTCCGGTCCGAGGGATCGCAGAAACGTGGCGGGGTGGAAGGTACCGGCCCCCATTTCGAGGTCGTAGGGCTGCTGAATCACACAGCCTTGCTCGCCCCAGAATCGATGTAGCGTAAGGATGAGATCCTGGAAGGTCACGGGCGGTCCAACTGTTGTTCAAAATTCTGTTAAGACGAGGAAAAAAGGACTCAGAACGTAACAGGAACAGAGTCAGACTGTCAAGAAACCTCCTCTCAGATCAAGGAGTTGTAACGAGCTTCATGGAAGATCGAAGCGGCATGTACGATGCAGTCATTAAGGCTAAATTTCACCAAATATTGTTTCCTCTCTTGACGGGATGCGGCGCTCTCCTCTATTGTCAAACATCTTGATTAACACACTCGGATTTATGATCAATCCGTGAAACTCTCAAAAAAAAGCGAATACGCCCTGCGTGCTCTCCTCGAACTCACCTTGGTGCACGGCACGGCCACATTGCAGCGTCATGAGATTGCCAATCGCCAGCATATCCCGGTGGAGTTTTTGGAGCAGATTTTACTGGCCCTCAAACGAGCCGGCCTTTTATCCAGCCGCAGAGGCATGAAAGGCGGATACACGCTGATCAAATCGCCGCAGGACATCACACTGGGACAAGTGATTCGCGTACTTGACGGTCCGCTCGCTCCAATCGGTTGTGTGAGCAAGACGGCGTATCAAAAATGCAGTGACTGTCCCTATGCCAACAAGACTCAATGTCCCGTCCAACAAGTGATGGGCACGGTACGCGACGCAATCGCCGGCATCCTTGACCACTATACGCTGGCAGATTTTGCAGCCGGGTCTCCTAAAGGTTAGTGCATGGACCAGATCGTCCTTGTCCTCATCACCTTCATAGCCGCCACAGTCAATGGTGCACTGGGTTATGGGTTTTCATCGATCACGGTGCCTGTGGCTCTGTTGTTCTACACCAACCGTATCCTCAATCCCGCTCTAGTGCTCGTGGAATTGGTCATTAACAGTTACGTGTTATTTATCAACCGGCGGAGCATCCCGAACATCTGGTGGCGGGTAGCGCCCATCTTGATCGGCCTCGTCGTCGGTGTGGCGATCGGCAGCTACATCCTTTCACTCGTGCATCCGGCCTGGGTCAAGTTCGCGACCTATTTCTTCTTGCTCCCGCTCATCCTGCTCCAAGCGGCCGGTATCAGAAAACCCATACGGGCCGAGAAAACCATTGCCATCCCTTTTGGGGTTGGTATCGGAACACTCTATTCGGTCACCACCATTTCCGGGCCACCTCTAGCGCTGTTATTTAACAATCAAGGCTACGCGAAGCAGGATTTTCGTGCCGCGCTGGGGGTAATCCGTGTGGGTGAGTCCGTCGTCACCGGCATTGCTTACGCTTTCCTCGGACTCTATAGCGCCAGTAGCCTGGAGATCATCCCCTACATTGTCCCCAGCGTCATCCTAGGCATTCCGCTTGGCACATTCCTGATCCGGTGGATGGATCCCGAAACGTTCCGGCGCATTTGTATGGCATTCGATGGGCTCGTGGTGGGATTCGGACTCTCGCGCGTCCTATCGGAATTAAACCTGGCCTCGCCCTTTACCACATACGGCATTCTGTCAATTGTGGTCTTTATTAATTCCTATTTGTTGTATCGGTTCTTTCGAGACCGACCTGCAGCCCCAGCTTAAAGCACAGATCCCTCCGCTCTCCTCCTGGCCCCCTTGCACCACACGATAAACTGACTGTGCCTCAGCATCCCTTTCTTAACACCATCCTTTTCCATTTTTTACTCAGCGACAATTGTGCTCCGTTCGTTTGGGAATCCAGTCGAAGGTATGACCCTTCATAAGCTTCATACCCGTGTAGCTACCCCCAAGTGAAATTCTACATAAGTACTTAATTCTACACGCTATTCAAACTAGCACCCTACTGGCATTTCAATTGCTTTCGAACCCTTCCAAAGTGTTTCGGCTTGCTGGTTCTTGATCACTCCCAGTGTAGACCGAATTTTCATCAACTCGAAACATTCAATGAGGCGGAACGACATGGCATTGACCACACTACCCTTCTGGCTTCTCGGGATTGATAACTGGTACGCGTCACAATCGACGACGCTCAGGATTTTGGTTCTTGGCTTTACGTTTCTGGCGTTCACCATCTTGAGCGGCTGTGGATCTGGTGGAGATGAATCTGCTGCAAACACCGATAGTCCTGGAAGCAGTAGTGTAGGTGGAGCTCCAGCCGGCTCAGCCTTTGCCTCCTTGGCGTGGGATCCAGTTCCAGACGTCGTCGGGTATATTGTCCACTACGGGACCAGTTCTCCTGGCTCGCCCGGATCTTGCGCATATGCACAATCGACGTTTACCACCTCTCCTTCTGCGACGGTAACGGGGCTTGCAAACAATATGACGTACCATTTTGCTGTCAGCGCCTATAATGGTCTGGAAAGCGCTTGCTCGCCTGAAGTCTCAACAGTCACCAGTTCAGCATGACGGTTCGGATCGATGACACGCCGGCCTTACTGCATACTGATGTCTGTGTCGAGATTCCCGTTTCACCTTCGTTGACTCCTCCACCCTCCGTTTGTTAGCTTCAAACTCTGCAGTCTGCAGCACCGACTTCACGAAAACGCCGTTCCGACTATGAAGGAGAAGGTATGACCGCCTCGACCCTATCCCATGAACAACTCGACGCGCTTCACAATGCTGCAACGCACTTGCGCATCGAAAGTGTCCGCTCGACGAGCGCAGCCGGCAGCGGACACCCGTCTAGCTGCTGCTCCGCTGCCGATATCGTCGCAGCACTGTTTTTCTCCATTATGCGGTACGATCCAAAGAATCCAAAAGCCCCCAACAGCGATCGATTCGTCCTTTCCAAAGGTCATGCGGCTCCATTGCTCTACGCGGCCTGGGCCGAGGCAGGCCTCTTCCCTAAACAGGATTTACTGAAATTACGAACGCTGGGATCTGACCTCGAAGGACACCCGACTCCCCGCCTTTCCTTCGTTGATATGGCCACCGGCTCGCTGGGTCAGGGATTGCCTGTCGGTGTTGGGATCGCCCTTAATGCCAAGTACGTGGACAAAGTGGATTATCGAACCTACGTGCTGATGGGAGACGGAGAATCCGTTGAAGGATCGGTCTGGGAAGCAGTGGAAGTGGCTCGCCAGAAGCGATTGGACAATCTCTGTGCGATCGTGGATGTCAACCGCCTTGGTCAGAGCGATCCCACGATGTTGCAACACGACATGGAGGGGTATCGCGCCCGCTGGGCTGGCTTCGGCTGGCACGCGCTCATTGTGGATGGCCACGATCTCTCCGCCATTATCTCCGCGTTTCAGGAAGCGTCTCGTACCAAGGATCGGCCGACGGTTCTTCTGGCGAAGACATTTAAGGGCAAAGGTATTTCCTTCATGCAGGATCAACCGAACTGGCATGGGAAACCGGTGCCACAAGGTGCAGAGACCCAAAAAGCAATCGACGAACTGACCAAACAACTGAAGCCGAATGGCACGGCACCTACAATCGCACCGCCATCGGCCGCTCCAACTCTCACCGCCGCAATCAGTCCACTGCCCGCTCCCTCGTACAAGGTCGGCGAGTCCGCCGCGACGCGTGAAGCATTCGGCGTCGCCCTCGAGGCTCTGGGCGCTGTCAATCCCTTGGTAGTCGGTCTCGATGCCGATGTGAAGAATTCGACCTACACCGAAAAATTCGGCAAGAAATTTCCCGGCCGATTCTTTGAGAATTTCATTGCAGAACAAAATATGCTTGGATCTGCGGCCGGCCTTGCAGCTTGCGGCAAGATACCCTTTGCCGCCACCTTCGCGGCGTTCTTCACCCGAGCCTACGACTTCATTCGTATGGCAGCGATCAGCCAATCCAACATCAAGCTGGTAGGCACTCACGTCGGAGTCAGCATCGGCGAGGACGGGCCATCACAGATGGGGCTCGAAGACATCGCCATCATGGCGGCCCAACCGGGCGTGACTGTCCTCTACCCATCGGACGGCACATGCACGTATCGCCTGGTAGAAGCCGCCGCCAACCACAAAGGCATGGTCTATATCCGAGCCGGGCGACCAAAATCTCCCATTCTCTATGGACCGGAGGAGCGCTTTCAGATCGGTGGATCCAAGGTCTTGCGACAGAGCGCCACCGATGCCCTGACCATCGTCGCGGCAGGCATCACACTCTTCGAAGCGCTAAAAGCCTACGATCAATTGAAAGCGGCGGGCATCCTTGTGCGAGTGATCGATCTCTACAGCATCGTTCCCATCGACCGCACCACTTTGCTGGAAAGCGCCAGGAGTACTAAAGACCGGATCCTTACAGTCGAAGACCACTACGCACATGGCGGGCTGGGCGATGCCGTGCTCGATGCCGTCGGAACCGAAGGGATCCGCGTGCACAAACTTGCGGTGCGCGCCATCCCGCACAGCGGAAAGCCTGAGGAACTCGTCGACCACTTTGGGATCGGAGCACGATCCATTGTTGAAACGGTTAAACACATCGTCAAGTAAGCGGCTCGACGTTTCGACCGATAGTCTGCTCGACCGCGTGCCTCTCCTCAAGATCCTGAGCAGCCAGGATCGTCAGCGCGTTCTCAGGGAAATATCAGAGACCCGCTACACCAAAGACGATTTTATCTTCCGTGAAGGCGATCCGACCGAATTTTTCCATATCGTCAAGGAAGGCACCGTCAAATGTGTGAAATCAACGCGTGAAGGCAAAGAATGTACGATCAAGATGCTCATGCCAGGCGACCTCTTCTGCTGTGATGCTGTCGCGTTCGACGGCGCCTGCCATCCGGGAAGTGCACAGCCAATGGGAAACGTGAGCATCATTCGTATCCACAAGAAAGCCTATTTCGACATGCTGAGACGTAGCCCCGACGCCGCGATCGAGGTCATCAAATATCTTGGTAACCGGCTGCATGAAGCGCAGGAACGGAATAAAATCCTCGCCCTAGACCGGAGTGATCAACGACTCGCCGCTCTCCTCGCCGACCTGGCGGTTCGAAATGGGGTCAGAGAACGGCACGGCATCAGGATTCCCATGCGTTTGACCAGGCAGGACATGGCGGATATGATCGGAGCCACGACGGAAACGGTCATTAGGATTATGGGCCGTTTCAAGCGACACCAACTCGTTTCTGGAACGGCCAACCGACTCACCGTATTGAATCTCGAACACCTCAAGACCCTGGCCTCGACATAGCTTCTCGAGCAGTCTCGACTAAAAATCCCAACTAATTCCTCACAAAACATGACATTCGTCATGTTTTGTTGACAACCCTTTGAGTATTCTTCTACCCCTTGAACTTCGGGATGGCTGTTTAGCTGCGAACTGTAGTGCCCAAACCTCATGGGAAAGAGTGGTGTCATGTTGAAGATCGACTCAGACCGACGTCTAGGTGTTATCGGAGTGAGCTTGCTTTTGGGCCTGATATTTTCATCCGCGCCGGCCTTTGCGAAGACCCATGAAGTATCAATGACAGCCGTTGAAACAGATGTGATCATCGACGGCAGTGGCGAGAAATATGCGGCTTGGACTTTCAATGGACAGATGCCCGGCCCAGTCGTGCGAGTCACCGAGGGAGACACGGTCAAGTTTACCCTGACCAATCCTGCCACCAATAAGTTTCCGCATGCTATGGATTTTCATGCGGCGGAGATCGACTTTCTGAAAAACTACCGGGCGATCAATGCGGGAGAGACCATCAACTACACCTTCGTCGCGAAGAAGCCGGGAATTTTTTTCTATCACTGCGGCGCACCGCCGATGATTCAACATATCGCCCGTGGCATGTTCGGAGCGATCATTGTTGATCCGAAGAATGCCAAGGTTTGGGCGAAGGCGGACCGGGAATACGTCTTAGTGCAATCCGAACATTTCAAGAATCCAGACGACGTCCAGGGAATGTTCGATCGGAAATTCGACGGGATCATGTTCAATGGCGGCATTTTCAAATATCATCCCTTCGTCTCGGGCGGCGGCAAGCTGGATGCGAAGCCAGGCGAGCGGGTACGGATTTACTTTGTCAATGCTGGTCCAAATGAGTTTTCGGCATTTCATCCCATCGGAGAGATCTGGGACAATGTCTATGAAAGCGGCAATCCAGCCAACAAACTCACCGGCGTCCAAACCTACGTCGTCGGCCCAGGCAGCGCCGCAACGTTCGACGTCGTTGTGGAGTCAGCAGGCGCTTACCCCCTCGTCACCCATTCATTGACCGGTGCGCTCCGTGGCGCGATTGCGGTGCTGCTTGCGTCTCCCGACGCGAAACCGCAGCCACTCATGCCGATGGTGCCGTGGAAAGTATCGACACCGCAAACGGAGATTACTCCCGTTCCCGTGCAGTAATAGTCCAAATCGGCTGACTCCCTGCGGTCGGCAGGTTGCAGTGACTGGTGTTTTAATGCGGGCGCGTTCTGATGTTTCCCCTGTTCTCCAAATTGCCATTTCTCTCTGCGATCTTGGTCACCAGTGTCTGCACGGCATTCCTCTACTCTTCTCCGATCGTCACTGCAGCCCCATCAGTCGAGCGTGTCACGTTTCAGCTCAACGGCCCCCGGTGCAACGTTCAGCATGCAAAGATCATCTCTACTCTCTCACCATTACCTGGCGTTCGAGCCGTCGATCTTTCATCCGTCCCTGGCCATGCGCTGATTGATATCGACACAGAGACCAGCTCTGGTCAGAATTTGATCGAGAACGTTCGCAAGCTGTGGCGCGATGAAGCCTCATGTTTGGTGGAGCCTATGCAGTCCTGTATCTCGGCCAATCCGTTCGATCATATCGGTCGCTCGTCGACAAGCCATGTCAGAACGGTGCACTAGCACCGCTGAAAGGCTGCGATAGTTAATCTCGGTGGGCTTACCGTTTCAGGTCTTAGATCTTCTACATGACGACTGCAGGCCGGTTGCCTCGAATGATCAACATCAGCCGTTCTCGAGCCAGCGGCCGACCGGGATCGCGGGTATAGTGGAAGAAGTCCTTCCCCAGTTCGAGATCGCTCAAGGGCACGGAGATTTGCTGTCGCATGTGCGGCACTGTGGTTTCCAATGAGAGAAACACGAGTTGATCGCTGCAGCCCGTCACTTCCGCGTTTAGATTGCGCTGATCGTCGAAATGTACCGTCACCCGTTCCTCGGGGTTGATCCACTTCCTGATCGTCGCCACTTTTTCCTTGTTATTTAAAACGGGCTCCATGATTCTCCTCACGCCGCCCGATACGTGTCCGCTGTTTTCGTTTCGACTTCAGCCACAACCCGGGATCCGATGATGGCCCCCCAAATGGTCGTTCCGAGTGAGAGTATTCCCCCGATCGCCACGAACCAGGCCACTAACGAAATGACATTGGCAGTCGGCGCTACTCCGGAGAGTGTGGCACCAACACCCATCGTGCTGGGGGGAAGAAACATCAGGACGAACGTCAACAGACCCCACAGCACAAAACCGTGGAAGAGGCTCTCAAGGTATCGAGAGGAATCTGCAATCCACGCGGCGACGTATCCGCCAACGAAGGAAGCTGCGATCCAGGCCACACCGCTCCACAACAATAGGCCGATACTGGTCATTCCCTCATGGAGTGGGTCACGGTCAGCAAACGCAATACCCAGCCCGAAAGCGGTCACGACAATATGGATGCCCAGAGCTACGAACAGACCTGCAATGATTGCCGGCCAACGAAACATGACAATCGTCATTCGGTCGCGAAACGGTAAAAAGGCCATGGCGCTCCTCCCTTCTACCCCCTCGGGTTTCTACCAGTTCCTCGCCTAGCCTGTTTTTAATAGCGACGCATACTCTGTACCATGAGACGTGCATTCCATTTCCCAGGGCCTCCGGTCATCAAGCCGGTTGATCGGGCCGCGATTGTCCGCTAATACGGGCAAACTGTCCCGATGCTACGTTCATTCTCAGTCATATGACTCGGTTGAACCTTCTTCCATAACAATCGTTCTTCAGCCATTTAGCCGTTTCCCGAATTGAGCGAATCCGCACAGACCGCTCAGGTCTGATTGAGAGGCATTGCCGCTCTACTCCCGCTTTTCTTTCCGCGTTTGTCGCAAATCCCGTGACATTCAGTAAGTTTACTGATTACCGCTTCTACGTGGAGCGCTGGCCTCAAAGTTGCTGAGTAAGTTGGCGCCCACGCTGGATATATCCATTCGACAGAGCAATGGGCAAGCCCAAAGGCTTGGTCTGAATCACCGCGTGAATTCTACCTATTTTCCTCTCGCGCTGCCGGTTCGACCAGGTTTTCTGGCCGGTACTCGGAATTTCGGCAACTGCGATGATGGATCAGCTCATCTGCTGATTTGACATGGCTTCTCTGCCCTACTTACGATGAGATGCCAGGAGCAGGCGACCGTCCATGCTGCGACGATTCGTTCAGTTTTTCAACAACCTTCCTATCGCATGGAAATTACTGCTCACCGCGATCATTCCCTTGACCGCGTTTGTGGTCCTCGGTGTCGAGACTTACCGAAGTCTCGAAACGCTGACAGAGCACGAAGAACAATTGGATCGGGTCTATGTGGCTCAGCGGGCGGCGGCCGAATATATGCGGTTGATCGTCGACTATGAAACCGGATTCCGCGGGTACGTCATGACCCGTCAAGACGCATATCTGATCCCCTCGCGAAATGCCCATCAACATCTTCCCTCGGTCGAACAGGTGCTCCTGGGCCTCATTCGTCCCCATCGGGCGCAATATGAAACCATGCAAACGGTGCAGCGTCTGGTCAAGCAGCTGATGGGCGAGAAAGAAAACCTGATTCGATCAGTGAAAAAGGGACAGACGGCTGAGGCGTTGGATTACCTTGAAGAAGGCCGCGGAAGAGACTTGATGCAAACGGTTCGCGAGCACATGGCGCGTTTCGATCGGCTCGAACAGGAGGCGCTCAACGATGCGCTCGCCAATATGGCCCGCTCGCGCAAATCCATGGTCGCCCGCTTCCTGTGGGGCATCGCGCTCGTGTTCGTCCTCATGGTACTCGCGTTACAGCTCATCGCTCGTTCCATCACAGGTCCGTTAATTGGACTGGCCAAGTCTGTCCGTTCATCCGATGGCCTTGTACCGGCCGACGTGCCGGTCCTCTCGCGGCAGGATGAACTGGGAGAGTTGACTCGTGTGATGGGCGCGATGAGCAGGCAAGTGAGGGAACATCTCGCGAGCGTCCAAGCCAACCAGGCCGAGTTGCGTGCACTGAATGAAGACCTCGCTGCTTCCGAAGAAAAATATCGCAGCATCGTGGACCATGCGCCCTTTGGCATTTTTTCCACCTCGGGTATGACCGTCACGTTCAGCAATCGCTATAACCGGGTGCTCGCGGGTTTGAATCCCGACGACACGAGCGAGCCGGATGCCTTCCGTCAATGGATCCATCCGGACGACCGAGAGCGAGTATTGCGGGAGTATGCGCAGGCGATAGCCGAGGACCGACCTTACGAGACGGTATTTCGGTTTCTGCACCGTGACGGATCCGTCCGGAAAGTGTTGAGCCGGCGCATACCGATCCGAAACAAAGAAGGGCAGACCACGATGT
>Ga0126384_10002997_pt1 | contig 10230 bp, 9 predicted proteins | sample PanSoiMetPlot_36_FD_92543 | JGI IMG/M metagenome (GOLD analysis project Ga0126384, IMG submission 92543) | Tropical forest soil microbial communities from Panama - MetaG Plot_36 | ecosystem: Environmental > Terrestrial > Soil > Tropical forest > Bulk soil | place: Panama | collected 2016-02-17 | reverse complement strand
CGGACCGGCACCCTCGGTCGATAATGAGGTGGTTTCCACGGGCTACATCGAGAACACCAGCGGCCGCATTACCGCGATCGCCGCCCATCCGACCGACGTCGACATCATCTACATTGCGGCCGCAGACAACCTCGGAGCGGCCTAGCTGATCGTTACGTGCTCCCAGCCCGGCGGACTCAAGGCATCCTCTGTAAGGCTCCATCGCCGCCAAGTCCCGCAGACAATGGCCGACCTTCCTGGGCGTCCCAAATGTCGATGGTCAGAGAGTTCAAGAAATGGGAAATGCCGCCGTCATTTGTCGCGAATGGCTGCAACCCTGCAACGGTGGCGCCACGGTTGCAGGCGGTAACACCATTGGCGATTCTTTGAAATAGAGCACTTCGCCTAAGCATCGAAGCAAGACGGTGATTTTACCGTCCTTACCAGGCCACAGCTCGTGGCACGGCGTATGCTGGGGTGTGACTTCTCAGAAGCGAGGTAGTTGTCATGCGGGATAACCCGGTCCGCGCGACACGTCTGTGCGAAGAACAGTGCCTGAAAAAGTTGGGCGCAGCATTGCATTCCGGGGTCTGGAAATCCCATCTAAAGACTCCTGACGCTACGAGGGGCAACTAAGGAGCAGCCATGCTGAAGCGCGCTCGGATGGCGTGGAGAGAAATCGTTCTTGCTGCGATCGTTCTCTTTGGAGGCCTAAAGCTTGCCAATGCGGACGAACCGCAGCTCAACGACAGATTTCCCGTAAAGGACCCCAGCAACTTGTCCCCGCCCATTGTGGCCCCGCCCATACACGAGTGCGCGCTTGCGGCATATGTGTATGGATTCATTCCCGGAGCAACGGTGAGCGTGTTCGCCAACGGCTCCGAGTTGATCGGACAGGCAAATCCTGTCGTGGGCTTTGCTGAGATCAAGCTGACTCGGGCTCTCGTTCTCGGTGATTCGATTACGGCCCGGCAAAAGGTCGGCGGCGTTACGAGCGGTCATTCTTACGATCCCGTGATCGTGGAGCCGTATCCAGTACTGACGAAACCGGTGGCAGGCCCCGACGTTTTTGCATGCGGCAGGGTGGTGCCGGTCGACAACCTTGTGGCCAGCACGCACGTGGAGGTCTCTGATGTCGAGACCAATTCGGTGATCGGAACGGGAGAGGCGACCGGCCCATGGGAGCCGATCGTCACCAGCAGCCTCGTGGCCGGCCATCACGTTCGCGCCGTGCAAATTGCCTGTCCAAATAATCCGGCCAAGAAAGTCATCGGCCCCTCGTCGGATCCAGTGGCGGTAAAGCCGGAGCCAAGTCCACTACTCCCGCCAAAACCGGATGACGTCGTGCCCGGGAATAACGTTATCATTCTGCACAAGCAAGTGGTGGGCGCGGAGGAGCTGGTCCACAACGGCCCTACTACGCTCATCGGCGATGGCCTCGCGGCTGCAGAGACGGCCTGGCAGAGTGTCGCGCCGCCAATTCCGGCGGTACCGACACCACCCGGCATCACGGCCACCCAGAAGCTTTGCACATCCAGTAAGCCCTCCGATCCGGCTCATGTGATGAACCAACTTCCGCCGCCGATTCTCGGCGCCCCTATTTGTGAAGCAAGCCATTATGTGACTGTTGACAACACGGTTTTGAACGCGAATGTCGTGCTGCTTCGCGGCGGCCTGCCGATCGGATATGGCGGAGCGGTCCTAGGAACGCTCAAGCTAGGCGTAGGCTTTGGCGTCAACCTCAACACGGGGAACGTCCTCACGGCCGTGCAATATATCGGCGCCATCATCAGCCCACCGTCCAATGCGGTGACGGTCGGATGCGGCAGCGGTGGGGACGTAGTGACCCAACACAACGACAACTACCGGACAGGGCTCTATCCGGCGGAAACCACGCTCACGCCGGCCCAGGTTCTCGCGCGGGGCATGCACATCAAGTACAAGCACGCGGTCGACGGCGGGATTAACGCCCAACCTCTCTATGTAAGACGAGTCGCGTTTTCGAAGGGTGCGGCGAACGGTCTCTTTGTTGCGACCTGCGCCAACAAGGTTTATGGCCTCGACGCCGATACTGGAACTGAGAAATGGGTGACGCCCCTCAAAGACAGCGATCCAGGTAAGCGGGGCATCCCTCGCTGCATCTCCTCCACGCCGGTGATCGATGTACCAAACCATCGCCTCTACATATTGTTTAGTACGAAGAACCAATTGCAGGACGGCGCCAACTGCCCCGATAGCACGCATCCTGATTCGAGCTGCGGCACCTACGAAGATCAATTGGGTAATCTCGACGTTGCGTACTGGCTGGTGGCTCTGGATTATCGCGACGGAAGCGAAAAGGCACGTGTGCGCGTGGCCGCTTCACGATTTCGCACCAACGGCACACTGGTAAACTTTGTGGCCAAGAATCAGGTTGACCGCCCGGGGCTGCTACTTCAACAAGGGTCTGTATACATCGCATTCGCGATGCGTTTTCGTGAAGAAATCATCGAGTATCACGGCTGGGTGATGCGTTACCGCGCTTCGGACCTCGCGTTTCAGAGTGCGTTCTGCAGCTCGCGCGATGCGGTCGTGCCGACGTCGCCTTTCACTTCCCACATCGCTCAGGGTGCCGGGATTTGGCAGGGTGGAGGAGGGCTGGCAGGAGATCCGAATGGAAACGTATACTTCTTGACTGGGAACGCCCATGCTGACATCGCCAAAGGGTCGTTCGGCGACAGCTTCGTCAAGCTCACGCCGTCCGGAAGTAGCTTGGTTCCCGCCGTCTTCGTTCCGCCTGGCGCGAACACGCTCGAGGCTAACGACGCTGATCTCGGGTCAGGCGGTACACTGACTTTTCCTGGCTTCAACTTGGTTATTGGAGGCGGAAAGACGGGTTTCATGTATCTGCTGGACCAAAGCACGATGAAGCTCGTGCAACAAATCACCGCCTCTACCAATCAGTATAATCCGGCGCTCCGCGACCAGGGCTGGGACGTCGGGCCGCACTTGCATGGTTCTCCCACGTATTGGCGTGGGCCCGATTCGAAGTTCGGAAATCTCTACGTATGGGGTGAGAAGGACAAGTTACGACAGTACCAATTTAACACGCCAACGAAGAAATTTGTCCAACCCGCAGTTCACACTGGGCCCGTTACGGCGCTCGCAGATACGATGCCCGGGGGAATGATCTCGATCTCAGCGAACGGAAATGCGACTGCCAGCGGAATTGTTTGGGCGACGCTACCCGCTTCGAATAAAACGGCGCCCGGCTCAAATAATTACCCGGGTCGGCTCTATGCATTCCACGCCGAGACCTTGAAACCCCTCTGGGACACAGGCTTCTCCTCGTTGGGGAAGTGGTTGCCGCCGACGATTGCTGACGCAAAAGTGTTTATCGGAACTTCGTCGAACGAGCTCATTGTCTACGAGCTGGGGCCGCAGAAGGGGGGGCACTCTGGAATGTGGAAGGCTTACCAACCGCCTCCCGGGACCACGCGAGCCCCACTGCATGAACGTTACATGGATGAACAGAGCGTCCATGCCCTCCCCGCGTTGGCCCTGAATGTGCTGGCTCCTCCGGGAGATCACGTGAGGGATTTGGTCATGGAAGGCAACGGCGTTCAGATCTACGAAGCCAGCCAGGGGGCTGACGCGGGCGGCAAGCTGACATGGACCTTGAAAGGTAGCAGAGCGACGCTAACAATCGTCGATATCAACGGTGTGACAACAAAGCCGGTTCAGGTTCAGCTCTTGCCGGGGCCTGTCTGGTCCGCAGCCGATGGCAGTACGGCCACGGGGGAACTCGAAAAGACTCATCCAGCACCCGAGAAGACCGACACGCCGTGGGTTTTGTTCAAGGTGATCAAGACCAGCGGTAGTGGCATTCTCACAGCCCAACGCTACATTCAGTGCGTGTTCACGCGAGGTGGCCAGGCTCCTGAGGGTGCACCGTCCCGCCCGGGAGAAACGCGGGAAGTGCCCTACTACGCGCAGTACATCACGTACCGATCTGCGCAGGCATCACCCCGCTGAACGCGAGGGTAGTCAACTGTTTGTTTGGGATGCTACTGCTGACTTTGCTGCGGCCTTCTCGACGTGCGCGAGGCCCAGACCAGCAGGGATGGCGCGCACCATGGGATCAGAAGAAGGGAATACAAGATCAAACGACTTTTGCCTGAACGATGACTAGGACGCGCAAGAAAATCAGCTTTGTCGTCTGTCTGTCGAACAGGGGTACCCAGCCGCCCTCGAGACGAGGAAAATCTACGTTTCGCTGCGAGACGCGAAAGCCGAACGTAAAGGCTTGTTACGCGTAGTGGACGAATCGGGCGGGGACTACCTCTACCAGCGCTCGCGCTTTGCGCCGTGGAAGTTGTCTCGTCGGCTGCAGCAAGCCTTGATCGCGGACGCTTCTGAACCGTCATAAGGGACGCGGGGGACTTCAGTCGCTCTTGGTGCTACCGCTCACCGTCGCCTTCGGTACCTTCACGTTTGCCTGGTTTCGACCAAGGAAGCTTCTTCTACCGCGAGACAAAAAGGCTCGCCGCGGTGCGGGAGCGCAAGCCGCGCTCCGTTACGGTCGATTCTACTTCCGCCCACTATCTGCACCTGAAGATGGTCGGACTTTCGGGATCTCTCCCTTTCCGCAGGGGGTGCTGGCGTTCTCGCGGATTCTGAACGACGTAGAGGTACTTGTCGTAGCCAACACCAATACAAACGAAGTGCTGTCTGTCGACGTGATCGTAGAGATTCAATTAAATGCGATGAATTCGGTACGCCGAATTCTCTACAGCAATCACTCGGCGCTGGTGGCTCCGGGTCTAGTCCGAGAGACAGGCCCAGTTACCGTTCACGAGGTCGACGGCACCACTGGACATGGTCCACTGCATGTTATTCGGGTTACACTGCAGCCTGTGGAAGTGCAGGTCCTGGGCACCTGAGTTGTAGAGCCGCGGGCTCTCTTCAAGCAACCATTGCCGGAACCCGATCATCGCGCTGCCTCGCTAAGAGACATCATCGCCTCTTCGTACGCTACCGAGCGCCCGCGGCTCTCGACTTGGGCCATGCACAGCAGCACTGCTCTGTAGAAAACGGACCCGCGCGTGTTGGCGCCAACCGACCTCAACGGCTCGCGCTCGAACCGCTGGAAAACGTTCTGGAAGCTGCATCGCCCGTCGCGCCTTGTTGAGACACCGTCGCCCCGCAGCTATCCTTCCAGCAGCGTTCACGCTGTTGGTTCAGAAAGTGCATCTCGCGCAGGATGATTGCCTTCCACTCCTTGTCAATAGTGGAGTCGCTCAGTACACTCTCGTTTTGGACCAGCCGATCTGCAATGCGCTGACAACGCGGGCAGCCCTTTGGCGCTTCTTTCTGTTTGTTCTCAAGCGCCTGTTTGTTCTCGGGGGCCTTTTTGTTCTCGGGCGTCTGTTTGTTCTCAGGCGCGACCTCAACCGTTGCCTGCCCGACCTTGGTGTCGCCATGCTCGACCGTCGGCGTAGTAACCTTTGTCCCTGCGCCGCAGCCAACGAGCGCCGCGAACATCATCGGCGCTGATAATTGAGCCACCCTTCTGGCCATTCCATCGCAAAACATAAGCTCTCCTTCTTCGGCTTTGGTGCCTCGAAGATCCCTTTCTTCGTCGCAGCCTCGCCGGAAAAGCCCGTGCAGCCGCCGTGCCAGCGACAAACACCCGACCCTAGTCACCTACGCGCGTCTGCAAACAACCAGGCAACTTAAAGGCCAAGAATCCCTTGAATGAACAGTTTGGACGCCATCGCTGCCGAGACTTGGTTTGGAGCTCAACGAGCTCGACCGCTTGTCAGCCTTTCGCGGGCTCTACTGGCTGCACTGTAGCGCTACCGTTGCAGGGTTGCAGTTTGCAAAGCAAAACCTCCACCCTCCGACGCTTGGCGGACGAGCTCGGCATGGCGCCACATGCACAGACTGCGTACCCGACAAACAATCGACGCGCGCAGGCCCCTTCGGGAGACACTGAGCCGCTTGACAAACGATGCGTTTTTGCTCGTCCGGTCACCCGAAAGTGGTTATCCGGATGGAATCTCCGGCATCATCAATCATGCGGATGTCGATAAGCTCCCGGTGCGCCTTCTCTTGTTTGCACAAATAACCGAGATTGAGAGTCGCCTGCGCGAGATGGTGTTGGACTTACCATGGCAGACAGATCCAATTTTCGCCAATACGGCGCGGCAAGCGTCGAATATGCGCAAGGCACATCGTAATGAAGCACTTTCACTCATGAACTATTTGAATTTCGCGCAGCTTGGAAGAATCGCCCACCACTACAAGATCTTTCACATTTCCATGGACAGCGAAAAGGTTTTTGCGAGATTACAACAACTAAAAGATATCCGAAACGCTGTGGCCCATGGCAATGAAATTCAGAGAAGGCCAGACCCGTTGATGTCGGTTAAGGCAAGCAGAGAGGCATTATCTATCGTCGATGAATTTCTTGCTTTGACCCGCAGTAGTCGACGAATCATCTCTACCAACTAGCCAGGGCATGATTCAGCATCACCTGATTAATCAACCTACACGCACAAAAGGCCTGGTGCTGGTGAGCGGGAAGTATATAAACCAATTCACGCGCTTAGCCCTTTTCTTAAAGATGGACCCTAAAGCAGTTGCTCACTACGTTGATTCGCGGGGCCGACTCAGTCAGGCGACGTAGGTTCTCGACCGCTTGGTTGAATTGCTTGTCTCAGGTAGGCTTCTTCGTGTGGATGGAACAGATTACACTTGCATTGTGGATCAGCATGCAAGCATCAAGGCTGCTCGCCTTCTGACAAGGCGCCAGCCGGTTCATTCGGAGCAAGTCCCTCGCCTGATGAACAGTGGCAACTCGCTTTGGTGCTTCACCTGCAACAGTGCAACTGTAGCGCTACTGATGCAGGAAGTAGCAGCCTTCGGATGAGAGGCGTCAATCTTTCATCCTGTGTGAGCGGCGACGGTGAGCAGAGCACACTCGGTTTGCGGCCGTAGTCGCTTACCTCTTCGTGATGAGCACGTACCTGCTTTAATTGTAGATCTTTTACTCAACTGGGAAGCGGAACCCGCAAGGCCGGTGCCTATGCACACTTTCAATAGGCGCACCCTAGGCACGGCTGTTGCTAAGCACAGACACGGCGTTATCGATGCGCTCATGTTGTCAGCTACCGAGAGGGACCTGGCAAACTCCCCAACCGTACTGATGGAGGGACGGTATGGTGACCAACAAGCATGTCGCTGTGCCAGCATTTTTGACAGCTGCGCTATTCGGCGTCTTAGCGACAGCAGAGCCATTTACGCCACCGTGCCCGAACCCCTCGTTACCCACGCCAGCTCCTACAACAGCGCTTGAGATTGACGCAGTCTGCGGCGTCAACGGGCAACCAGGCCAGCCGAAACCGGAAGTAGACCAGAATTCGGCGAAGAATAACTTCTGCGCGACTGGACAGACTGGACAGCCGCAGCCGATTACTGTGCAACAGATGCAGGACCTTCAGACTCGAGTCCAGAACGACAAATCAATCAATTTCGGCGGTGAAGTGCATCCACTCTCTAGCCAGCCTGGGCCAACCGTCGATCGCGCCCCGTTGGGCAAATTGGGAGAAGGAAAATTGCGCGTGCTTGAGGGTTATATCCTGATTGCGCGGCAAGAGAGGAAGGAAATGGTAAATTGCGAGACGACCCCACAAAATGTTCCAACATCTCACGATATTCACATATCAATCGTTAGCAGCTTAAACCAGGTGCACGGTAACGAATGCGCTAGCGTTGTTGTTGAGATGAGCCCGCATCACCGTCCGGATTCATGGAACGAGGCGAACTTACAGAAGGTCGCATTAGGCCACAAACGCGTGAGAGTTACGGGCCAGCTCTTCTTTGATTCAAGCCACAGTCCTTGTATCGACGGCAAGGCCGAAAAGGGCGATCCGCACCGATCTTCCCTCTGGGAAATTCATCCCATTTACAAATTCGAAGTGTGTCCGAGCGGAGACTGCAAGTCCAGGGGGTGGAAGGCGCTCGACAAGTGGGTACATTCGTAGCTTCGAGGCGTCGGCTCGAAAAGGGCTAGCGAATATCGCGCCTAAGATTAGCGAAGATGATCTCGACTATTCGCGCCAACTCTGCCTCTGCCACCGAAAAGTCATTGCCAAGGGACTCTGCAATCGGCGTAGCCAGAGGAGAGTAGCGCCGTTGGCCTTCAGAAAACGAAGGTTACCCCACCACCCCTTAGGAGCGCTCAGCCACGGCATGGTTGTTGCTGTGACTTTCAGCAGATTCAAATTTGCCTCGAGGGAAACGATGGCGCCTACCACCGATCCGGGCGCGACCAGCGCGCTCACGAACACGACGACAGTCGTGTTTGGAGTAGCGTTCGCAGTGCAGCGACTCCTGGATATTTTTGACGACCCGCTATCAAGGCTCTGGCCCAGGCCCGCAAACAAGAAAGTGGCGGCGGCAGTGATCGCATCGCTGATCGGTATTGCGGCCACATGGGTCGGCGGCTTGACTCTGATCTATAAGGAGTACCCGCACTTCGACCAAGGCTTGGGTGCGTGGTTGATCAATTTGCTTGTCATGGGCCTAGCCATGGGTGCAGGCACCGAGGGCGTTAATTCGGTGCTCAAATTTGCACAATACTCGAAGGACTCAAAACGCGCCGACGCACAGCCATTAAAAACATTGCCACCGCCTCCAGCGATTGCAAGCGCCGCTGTGCAGCTGGCCCGGAGGATCAGCTGAGATGCCGCTCGCTGAAATCACTATCGGCAAGGGGCGGCCGATTACCTTTACCATTACATATCTCAACGCGGGCGTTGGCGCTGCAGCCTGTTATTTGTACAATTCGCAAGGTCTTTCTCCGAAGGAAATCGTTGGGACAGTCACAAACAACGGCGACTCCCAGGTGTTCGATGTTCAGGAGGCGGACCTTACTGGCCGCCTCCTGTTCATACGCGCGCTGGTGACCCCCTTAAAGGTTCCTGATGTTGGCCGCGCTCAAACATTGGTGAAAGAACCAGGTGGCTCTGGCAAGAATCAACTTAATGATGCAGAGCTAGTGACCGACATGGGCAAGCCTGCAGACCTTCGATTTGCTTACCAGTTCAAGTAGGCATGACGATGACAATCCGAAGGAGCAAGCTTCGCCTCGCGATTCTGCTAGTTTCCTTCATACCCCTCGTCGTCGGAGCTGAGGAGCCGAGTGCCGATGCCGCTGGTGTTCTCGAAGTGCCGAATAGTCCAGCCTTCGAGGCTCTCAATGTTTCGCCTACGAAAGTCTTGCGACCTACGACGGTGAAGGAATTCGCGTTCGACGTGTCATCGGCGATTGGCGCGAACGGTCCTAAACCAGCTTTCGCAATCGAGTTCGCTCCGATCTGGTGGTGGTTTGTCGGCAAAAATACAACCTTGTCTCAGTGGCGGCAGAACTACTCAGCTCGATTTTGGTCCCGGATGACAATATCATTGGCGACCACGAGCCGCGATCACAACGCTGTTGCGATCGCGGAGGGCCTGCGGATCGTGTTGGTAGACGACTTTGACCCTCGCTGGAGCACGGAACTGGAGACGTGCGTCCGCAACGCATTGCAGGAAGCGGTCAGGAAGCTGGGACCGCCCGCGGATCCGAGAAAAGCGGCCACGGAAGGTGCGGCTACCATGCCGGCTACAATCGACGCTGTTGCTGAGTGCACGAAAAAGCACGTCGCGGATCAGCGCAAGTCGGAGGGATGGCAAGCGGCTATCGCTTTCGCACCAGTAGAGCGAACCAGTGCAAGTGACGGTAGCGTTCCGGGAGGCTGGGAGAGTTTCAATGCATGGTCCGCCATCTCATATGGCTGGACCCAACGCACTCTAGCTCTTCTAACTGCTAGATGGTCGCGAGATGTGAATGCTAACAAGAACACGTTTACGCCTGCGGCAAGGCTGAAGCTTGGCGATGAAAATCAATCCTTTTCGCTCGAAGCCGGCTGGTCACTCATTCGAGACGCAGGTTGCAATCTATCGAACGGCGTCGAGCTCGCCGCACTCTATGAACAGCGTCTTGCGGCGACTGTTTTTCTCGACGTAAAAGCGGGAGGTACCATCGGCACTCTGTCACCAGGTGCAGATCGGATTTCCACTTCCATTGCTCTAAAATTCGATACCTCCTCGATTCCTCTGTTTTCATACAAGAAGTGACCGTCCAGTTTTGGAGAACCCACGCTGGCGACCGGATCTATCTGGCCGCGATTCTCGACCTCTTCCCCCTTTGGTTGGGACTTAGCG
>Ga0126384_10002996_pt1 | contig 10230 bp, 10 predicted proteins | sample PanSoiMetPlot_36_FD_92543 | JGI IMG/M metagenome (GOLD analysis project Ga0126384, IMG submission 92543) | Tropical forest soil microbial communities from Panama - MetaG Plot_36 | ecosystem: Environmental > Terrestrial > Soil > Tropical forest > Bulk soil | place: Panama | collected 2016-02-17 | reverse complement strand
TGATTGTTTATCTGATCGAAGGCGCCAGCGGTTTGCCATTCTTCCAGAACTTTCACGGGGGGCTCCAATATCTGACCGGTCAGACTGCGGGTTACTTGATTGCGTTTCCGGCGGCGGCCTACATTACCGGCGCATTTGCTGAGCATGGCTGGGATAAAAGGTTCTGGTCGGCTGCCGCTGCGATGACGATTGGCTCGGTGGTGATTCTGCTTGCCGGCTGGGCCTGGCTGTCACAGTTCATGCCTGCACAAGTTGCCTTTCACGCAGGCATCACTCGGTTCATCATTGGGGATATTGTGAAGATTCTACTCGCGGCCGCTGCCCTGCCGCTCGGTTGGAAGCTAATCAAGAAGAACTAGCAGAACCAAACGCCTTCCTCACTAACCAAATTCCGCCCACGGCAGTGGGTGGTATCTTCAGATCCTTTCTACAAGCAGGGACCCAACGACTCAACTGAATCCTACCAACGGCAGTTGGTAGTTCCTTCAGATCCTTTCTACAAGCAGGAACCCAACGACTCAACTGAATCCTACCAACGGCAGTTGGTAGTTCCTTCAGATCCTTTCTACAAGCAGGGACCCAACGACTCAACTGAATCCTACCAACGGCAGTTGGTAGTTCCTTCAGATCCTTTCTACAAGCAGGACCCAACGACTACTTCAGATCCTTTCTAACGGTAGACAGGACCTGAACAATCCACCAACTGCCGTTGGTGGGATTCGGAAAAGTCTGGAACGACTTCTATGTAGAAAGGATCGGAACAATCCACCAACTGGGTCGTTGGTGGGATTTAGGAGGGTTGGACTCTTAGAATTAATCCGACTCCCCATCTACGCTCTTGCCGTTGTACTGGTCGAGCTTGCGATAAAGTGTCTTCCGTCCAATTCCAAGCGCGCGAGCTGCGTGAGTTTTATCTCCATTCGTGTAGTCAAGTGTCGCTTCGATCGCGGCTTTCTCGATCTCGTCCATCGATGAAGGCACGGTGATTTCAATTGTTGTTGTGCGTCCTTCGCTGGCAGCCCGAGCGCGTTCAACTTTGATTCGATCACGCTCCTGCAGGGCAGTCTTGCTGATCGCTTCCGGCAAATCCTCAAGTTCTATCTGCCGGCCAGAAGCAATAATCACAGCTCTTTCGATCGCATTCTCAAGTTCGCGCACGTTGCCCGGCCATTCGTAAGTCATCAAAGCCTGCAAAGCATCCTTGGAAATACCGGAAATAAATCGTCCAGTCTTTTGCTTGTAGTGTTCCAGGAAGTGAATCACCAGCGGATGAATATCCTCAGGACGCTCACGCAGCGGCGGTAATTGGATGGGAAAGACCGAGAGGCGATAGTAGAGATCCTGACGAAACTGGCCCAGTTCAACTGCTCGCTTCAAATCAATGTTCGACGCTGCAATCACACGCACATCGGTCTTGATCACTTCGTTGCCACCAACGCGAGTAAACTCTCCGTCCTGCAGCACACGTAAGAGGCGCACCTGGGCAGACAAGCTCATCTCGCCCACTTCGTCCAGAAACAGCGTCCCGCCGTTGGCCTCTTCATAACGTCCCTGCCGGCGCGCCCGCGCATCAGTGAAGGCGCCCTTTTCATGACCAAAAAGCTCGGACTCGAGCAGCGTTTCGGGAATCGCTCCGCAGTTGAGCTTCACGTACGGCTGATCTTCGCGTCCGGAATTATAGTGAATCAAGTTCGCGAGCAGCTCTTTACCTGTACCCGATTCTCCCTGAATCAGCACTGTCGTCTGCGCGTCCGCCACATTCAAAGCCAATTGAATTGCGCGGCGAATCGCAGGCGTTTGACCAATGATGCGTTCCTCGCCATAGCGCTCGTGCAGCGCACTTCGAAGATGCATGATCTCAGCCGAAAGCTGATCGCGCTCCAAAGCGGTGCCAATCTGATCGGCGATGCCCTCAACCAGCTCAACCTCGTGATCCTGAAAACCCTGACGCGCTGCGCTCCAGACAAGACCCAACAATCCAAAAGTTTGTCCGGCCACTCGTACAGGCGCGACCAGCGCCGCTCGACCGCCCAAGGTGGCGTTGAACATGAGTCTCAATGCGAAAGGCAAATCCGTATCCAGCAGTTTTAGTGTTTTGCCTTCCGCCAGTAGTTCCATAATCGCCGGAAAAGCGGTTACATCGAGCGACTGACCATGTTCGTCGATCAAGCCGCGGATAACATCCGTGGGTGCATGCGCAGCTGCTTTGAAAGCTGCCAGGCTGATGCGGCCACCATTTGGATCCAGCACACCCAGCGCTGAATAGTCAGCGCCGACCAGTGCAATCGCTCGCTCCAGGACGAGCGAGCTGACTTCACGAAAATCCGACCGAGCATTGAGTGCGTTGGCAATTTCGAGCAACGCCCGTCGAGTCTCTGCTTCACGCTGCTGGTCGATGAATAGGCGCGTGTACTGGTAGCCAACGGCGATATGCCTCGCTATCGACCGCATAAAGGAAACCTCATCATCAAGCCAGGTACGCAGCGAGCGTGTCATGTGTAGCCCGACAAGCCCAAGAACGTCCTCGCCGCGAACGACCGGAACAACAAGTAGTGAACGCGTCTTCAGGCTAGCAGCCAAGAATCGCACCTTTTGATCCAATCCGGGCGCGGTCGTATCGTCGAGCCTGATCGGTCGGGTTATATCAACGTGTCCTGACAGTTGCTTGAGATCGAGAGGAATTGCGGTTCCCAAACTCGATGGAACTTCATCATTGGCTCGCCACTCGTGGCTGATGCGCAGGGCGCTGGGTTCGTTCAGCTGAATCACATCGCAACGGTCAACATTCATCGTGCGGCCGAGCTCAGACACGATCACGTTCAAAAAACGATCTAGATTAATGGCGGTCGGCAGATCGAGCTCGAGACGATCGATGATCGCTTCACGCGCCTCATGCATCTTGATCTTTCGTTCGAGCGATAGGGCCTGGACGGATTCTGACATGATTGCAGTGCCGACAAACTTTTTAGTTTGTCGTTGACTTGAATATCATTCGAGATGAGTACTGCCGTGTCAACGACGAGCTGGCTTGTCGGGTCGAATCATAACAAGCCGGGTGTTACCGGTGTCAAACGACAAGCTGAAGCCTTGAGGGAATGCAGGTTTGCAAGGTCTTTAACCCATTCGTATAATCGCTGCAGCCCTCATGAAGGAGCTCAGGAGCCAGCCGAATGCCAATCTATGAATATGAGTGCCGGAAATGTACTGCACGTACTGAGGTACTCCAGAAGTTAAATGACAAACCGCTTACCAAATGCTCTAAATGCGGTGGCCGGCTCGAGCGCGTGACCTCTGCGCCTGCGATTCAATTTAAAGGCTCAGGTTGGTATGTCACCGACTACGCTGGGAAGAACGGTAACAAGGGAAAGAAGTCTGAAGACAAGGCCGAGGCTGCCCAGACAACCAGCGGCGAAAAATCTGATACTAAAGATACTTCCCCGGCGAAAAAGACTACCGACTCCACATCAGCATCGAAAGCTGACTGAACACTTTTCGTGGTGAGTCTGATGCGTTCGCAGAAGCTCGAGGCGCCAGCATCAAAACCAAATCTGACCTGTTCTCTTCGTCTGCTCACCGCTCTTCAACTGCTGCTGATAATTCTGCTACTGTTCGCTCCTACTGGATCCGCTCCGGGCCAGGCCGGCCGCCGCTCGGATGCAACGATTCAAGGTCCTGGAGTGTTACTGAGCGTGATCGCCAAGCGTGACAAGGACAACGGCGCGCCGATCACCGGCAAACAGCTTGCAGTCTTTGATAACGGAGTGCAGCAGGACATCCGAAACCTGTCGCGTGATCCTTCACCGTCCCGGATTGTGCTGCTGGTGGATAATTCTCTAACTTTGCGAGCTGATATCGATCGGCTCGAAGAGGCAGCGCGAGAGTTTGCTTATGAGATTTACGAAGGCGACAAACTCCTGATTGTTGGTTACGACGAGCAAGCGGAAATCGTCGCCGATTGGACTGACAACGCCAAAGCAATCGAAACTTCACTGAAGGGCTTTCGCAAGAAAGGCCAGCCTCACCTGTTCGACGCTTTGTATGCCGTATCGGACGCGTTGCGCCCGATGGCCGGACAGAAGCGGGCGATTGTCGTGATCAGCGATGGCCTCGATCGCGGCAGCAAGACAACATTCGAACAAGTGCTCGCGGATCTACAGGTGCAGGATATTACCGTCTATTGCGTTCAGGCGCCTGACCGTACGCGCGGTGCGATAAGGCGCGACGTGCCGAAGCCCAAGCAGGTCATTGAGAAGCTGTCCGAAGGCACGGGTGGGGTAGTCTTCGCTATAGATGATCCGCGCACTGCTGCCAATGCAATCTGCGACGAACTGCGGAAGAGCCGCTATGTGCTTTCTTATATGCCGAGCAGCATGCCTTACGGCGAGACACGCGCGCTGCTGGTCGTCGGAGATCAAGGCATTACTGTTCGGGCAAAGACCTCACAGCCACCGCACCAATGATCATTATTGTCAGCTCTTCTTTCGCGAATACACATAAAACATCACCGAGATGATCGCGAGCAAGAGCAGCTCCATGAAGACAAAGAATCTGGGAACGAAGACGCCATTGTCATCGTGCGCGTCAAGGTAGACGATGAAACTGCCAACCCCAATTCCGGTAACAAGCCAAATCAACTGTCGTTTCGCATCCCAGGCCATGATCAGTTTGATGACGAGCGAAATCCGCCGGTCCGACAGTGTCCTTCCTAAAAATCCACACAGGATGCGCTCACAAGTGCTCCTGCGACGGTGGCCTTACCACTGCAAACAACACCGGTACTCAGTGACTATCCACTGAGAACCAATACGAAAGTGTTGTTGGGGCGGCCTGGCGTCACCGAGAACACCACGAAACTATTCGATGATTAGTTGAATTGCAGCGGTGCTACTTCATCAGACCTGAAAGCCAGTGCATGATATTGAGTGCCAGTTGCTGGTTGTCAGCATCCGGGGAATTAATTCCCACCGGTGCTCTTTGTCGGCCGCTGACCTGGGCGTTGAGCATGCTCGCCTCGCCGAGCACAACGACACGTCCTTTCCCGAATCTTAATGCGATTGCCTGTGACTGACCGGCCGCAGGAGTCTCTTTGTTTGGAGGCAGAGCAGCTGCTTCAACTGCAGTCTGGCTAAGCCTGAGAAAGGCCGCACTGCCCTCAGGGCCTTTGAGCGTTTGGCCACCGAAGGTCATCACTCGGTTAATCTTTTCCGTATCACTGCGGCCGGCGGTGATTGCGTGATCCAGGACCAGCTTGTTTTCACGCGAAGAGATGAACCAGTTCTGACCGTCCGGGAGGGCCGGGTCGCGCGTCGTGCCTGCGCTCATCTCCACTCCGAAGCGTTTGGCGAGAATTTCGGCGGCTCCGCCGAAAGGAGCATGATCAGTTATTAGCAACAGGGAACCGCCCGCCTTCACCCAATCACGCACGGCATCGCACTCATTGTCGGCAAACGCCGGATGTCCTGCTTCCGCATCATCCACATCCTCGGCGCCCAACGCATCAGCGATGATGAGAACTTTGAATGTCTCGAGCGATTCCTTGCTGAAGGTCTTTCGACTGGTCACCACCTGGTATCCGTCCAGTTCGATTAAATTGACGAACGGCTTGTAGCGACCGAGCCGAGTTAGATAATTGTTGTGGCCTTCATCAAACATGACGCGGGGAAAGTTCTTCGTGAAGGCCGGTTGGCTGACGCCGGCTTTGAAATCAATGTCAACAATTTGCTGTGCTCGAGCTGAGCCGACCAGAAGCAGGAGAGAAATAAGAAGTAGCGCTTTCATCATTATCATGGGAGTTTGGAGCAAGCTCTGCGCTTCTGCGCGTGAAAGCTGGTCTCACGCAATGCCTGGAAAGGCGCAGAAACAGACATTAAGACAGATCGATATATCTACGACGACAAAGTCCGGGCAAACTCTTCGTGCCAGCTTACATTCTGCTCTTCAGCTTTTCGAAACGCTCGGCAGCCTGTAGCAGGGTTTCATCCTTCTTGCAGAAGCAAAACCTGACCTGTTGCGAGCCGCGTTGCGGAACACTGTAGAAACTCGAGCCCGGCACACAAGCGACACCCACTTCCCGAATTAGATGACGCGTGAAGGTAACATCATCGGCAAACCCAAAGGTAGTGATGTCGGTCATGATGTAGTAAGCGCCGTCGGGTGCAAAAACCCGGAAGCCTGCTTTCTCGAGCACCGGTAGCAGCAGATCTCGCCGCGCGCGATACTCCGCTTGCAGCGTGTCGTAATACTCAGGCGGCAGGCCTAAAGCGTATGCGCCCGCTGCCTGCAAGGGAGCGGCTGCGCCAACAGTCAGAAAGTCGTGAACCTTACGTATGCCGCTGGTGATCTCAGCCGGCGCGATACAATAACCAACACGCCAGCCCGTGACCGAGTATGTCTTCGACATCGAATTGACAATCACAGTCCGCTCGCGCATGCCGTCGAGCTGCGCCATTGAGATATGACTTATCTCGGCGCCGACGCGCGGGTAAAGGATGTGCTCGTAAATCTCGTCCGTGAAGCAAAACGCGTCGAACTCCTTACAGAGCGATGCGATGAATTCCATTTCGGCGCGCGTGAAGACCTTGCCGGTGGGATTGTTGGGATTGCAGAGAATGATGGCGCGGGTCTTCTCATTAAAAGCGGCTCGCAGCTCGTCTCGGTCGAAGGTCCAATCGGCGCCGCGCAGCGGCACATAGCGCGGCGTTGCGTCCGACAGAATCGCGTCAGGGGCGTAGTTTTCATAAAACGGTTCGAAGACGATTACTTCGTCTCCGGGATCGACAGTTGCCATCATTGCGGCAATCATGCCTTCGGTTGAGCCGCAAGTGACCGTGATCTCGGTTTCTGGATCGATCTCGAGCCCGAGGTACCACTTCGTCTTGCGGGCAATCGCCTCGCGAAAGTCACGCGCACCCCAGGTTATCGCGTACTGATTGATGTCGTCGTGTATGGCCTGCATGGCCACTTGCTTGATGTCAGTTGGTGCGGCAAAGTCCGGGAACCCCTGGGAAAGATTAACGGCGCCATACTTCATTGCTTCGCGCGTCATTTCCCGAATGACAGACTCGGTGAAAAGACTCGCTTTGGCTGAGATGTGCCGCCGTGATGATTGTGCAGGTGTTGTCATAGGTGCAAAGGGCAAAGGGCTAAGAGCTAAGAGCAACAGCCGCGCGCTAGTGCTTTATGTTAACGCTTTCCTCGGCGCCGCTCTACAGCTTGCAAAGCGGTGACAGGTCACCGCCCTCCAAATTGTTATTGGCAGCTGGCGTTGCTGCGCGTGGCCACCGAACTGAAGCGCCGTTGGTATTCCAGCGAAGTTATGAACGAGCAGACCATAGCATGCTGGATGCTCAGGTTGCCAACCGCGAAGCTGTTCATTTGTCCCAGCCAGAACTTGAATCCTCCGATGTCGGCGTTACGTCGCAGGTAGCCTGCGTACTGCGTAAAGACAAAGGTGCGGTTATATTCCGCATCGATCAAGGCGCGATTGTCAATCGGGTTCGTAGCCGCGTTATCGTCTGCCAACCGGTACAGCACCATGCCGCGTCCACCGGAGTTGAATAGCGCGATCAACGCTACATCACTTGAAGCCTCCATTGACGTGCCAATTTGGTACCTCAGAAAAGTAAACACTTAATTGTTTTTCGAGATCAGTGGCAAGCTTGAAAATTCCAGTCAAAGATCAAAGTCCGAAGACCTAAGACCTTCTTCTAGCTAGTTGACCTGAGGCCCTCGTCTGTTTAGCATCACAGAACTTCATAGGACCATTGTCATAATAGAGCAGGGGGCAAACCATAGATCCACTCATTCTCAAGAAACTCGGTATCGGCATCGCGTGGATCATAGTTGGCACGCTGCATGGTTATGGCGCGGCCTGGCTCGCGATCTGGATGTTGTTTCACCCTTACCGCTCCATCAAACTCTTCGGCATCACGATTTGGCCGCAAGGGATGATTCCTCGCCATCGTGACAAGCTGGCCCAATCAATCGGCAAAGCCGTAGGAGGCGAACTTGTTTCGCAGGAAACCGTTTTCAACGCGCTGTTCGAGACGGATTTCTTTCGCCTGCGCGTCGAGAACTTTGTTACGGGCTATACCAACGATCTATTGTCGACTGTCTACCCGTCATTCATCGATGCGCTGCCAGGACCGGCGCGGGCACCCATACTCGATACGATTTTCTCACTGCAATACCGTCTTGCCGAATACATCGCGGAGATGCTCAAAAGCAAAGAGACGGCCGCTGCGATTGAGCGTTTCGTAGATCGGCAAGTGGATGAATTGCTCACGCACAGGCTCGCGGATACGGTCAGCGAGGAATCTTTCAATCAGGCAGTCAGCTTCGTCGAAGAACGTTTCCAGCGGCTGGTGAGTGAGGCCGGGTTTGAAAACACAGTACGGGAGTTTGTCAGCGGACGGCTTGACGACCTGGCCCACAGCGGCGCTACGTTGGCCGAAACAGTCACAGCTGAGACTGTCGCTTTGCTCAAAGAGCGGCTCGATCAGCAGGTGCCCCCTATTGTCCATCATCTCGCCGATCTCGCGAGCAGCCAAAGTACCCGCCGGCAGATCGGCACGCTCATCAAACGCGAAGTTGACGAGTATTACGAGCATCTCTCACTCATCAAAAAGATCTTCATCTCACGCGAGCGCATTTATCGCGAGGTGGACGAGCTTGTAAACAAGACGCTGCCGAGACGTATTGATGAGTATCTTCGCGGGCCCGCTTTTGAGCAGGAGGCGGAAGCATTTCTTAATTCCACAATTGATAAGGTGCTCGCTCGGCCGCTGAATGAAATCATTGGCCAGGTCTCGCCGGAGAAGTTTGAGACAATCAAGGCCCAGGTAGCGGATCGCCTGTTGAAGATGGCGCAGAGTGAAGAACTCTCGAGTTCAGTTGCGAGATACGTATCCGATGGAATCGAGCGGCTTCGTCCGCAGACACTCGGCGCCATGCTCGATCACCTCAATTCTGATTCAGCCGAACGCATCAAGTCTTTTCTAACGAAGGGTCTGCTTTCGCTAATTACGCGTGAAGACACGGCGCGGACAGTCAACGATATACTCAGCTCGCAGATTGAACGGTTGTTGATTGCGCCGATTGGACGTCTCGGCGATCACCTACCGGAACCGAGTGTGAAACGCGCTACCGAAACGCTGGTTGATCGGATCACCCTCGCAGCCCGCGAGCGCTTGCCGGCGACGATTGCCGAGTTTGACGTCGGCGGGCTCGTGCGCAATAAGGTTTCGAACTATCCACTCGAAAAATTGGAAGAGTTGATTCTTTCCGTAGCCGGAACTCACTTGAAGACAATCGAATATTTTGGCGCTGCCATCGGGTTCGTTATCGGCTTCGGGCAAGCGGTCTACACTTGGATCATCATGAAGTGATGGGGCGGAGCCGCGACACAGGTCAGTATGATCGCGCGGTAGCGGATGGGTCCCAGGATTGCGGATTGCGGAATTCAGATCGTGAAGCAGACATTATGGATTGGATTCCGCAATCGACAATCCGCAATCCGCAACCTTGAGACCCACCCGCTACCGCGCGGTGGTACTGACTGCTTCACTTGCTTGGAACATAAGTTGCGGGCGAGCCGTTCTGTTTATGTGTCTGAAATGGCCCTAAGGCAAGCTTGTCGTCATTGAAGGGATAAGACTTATATGTATTGTTCAACTTGTGGGACGCCAATTTCTGCCGAACTCAGCTTTTGTAATCGCTGTGGAACCAGTCTGAGGAAGGAGCGGCCACGCGACGAAAGAGCATTCGTGGGCGCGCTCACAACAGCGATGGTGCTGGTGGCCATCGCGGGAATAGGACTAACCATCGGCGGCTCGATTGCTTTAAAAGCCGCTGCTCACATTCGTGATGCCGCGGTAGTGCTGTTCATGCTCCTGAACTTTGGAATCATAGGTAGTGTAGAGCTCTTACTGTCAAGACAGCTTACGCGAGTGCTGAGCAGAGGCCGAGAGCAGAGGCAACTGGAAGAACCATCGCAGCCGCTTTTTCAGCCGGCCATGATTGCTCCCAGCGAAGCGCGCCTCGCGCACTTGCGAACTTTGCCGGAACCCGGTACAAGCGTCACGGAAAACACGACACGCACACTTGAACATTCCTTTCGACAGAGCTGAAGTTGCGACGGAATTCTGCGGCAGTACCAAAAGGAGCACAAACAATGAAGACACTCACATACTTTGGCGCTTTGGTGTTGTTACTGGGGGCGCTTGCCGGATG
>Ga0126384_10002995_pt1 | contig 10231 bp, 11 predicted proteins | sample PanSoiMetPlot_36_FD_92543 | JGI IMG/M metagenome (GOLD analysis project Ga0126384, IMG submission 92543) | Tropical forest soil microbial communities from Panama - MetaG Plot_36 | ecosystem: Environmental > Terrestrial > Soil > Tropical forest > Bulk soil | place: Panama | collected 2016-02-17 | reverse complement strand
TGACCTGGCTTTCCAAAGTGGAAATCAGCTTGTCGAGATCCTCGTCCGCCATGTCGGGACGAACGATGAACATCAATTCGTAAGTACGATTCATTCTGTGTCTCTAACTTCACTTAACTACTAGCTTCTAGCTTGTGATTTCTAGCAAGCCTTGTGTTTCCCTGTGTAGCTTCGTGTCCTCTGTGGTTAACGTCTTCTTCACCACAAAGGACAAAGGAGCACAAAGGGAAACCTGTTCACTTTTCCGGGTCGCGGTTGAAGCGATTCATCGCCGCCGCGGGTCCTTCCCGCAAAATCACCTTCACAGCTTCGGTGCCAGTTTCCAGAATCTCGTCTACCAGACTCAGCTGTGACTTGCGGAACGGCGCCAGCACATACTTCGCGCCGTTGTTTACTTTTTTCTCCGGCGCGATCCCCAGACGAATTCGCAGAAACTCCTGCGATCCTAGAGCACCGATGATCGACTCCATCCCGTTGTGTCCGGCCGAACTGCCCCTCTGCCGGATACGAATCTTCCCGAATGGAAGATCCAATTCGTCGTAAATGACGATCAGATCTTTGGCCGAATCGGCTTCATACTTCTCAACCAGCTCGCGAACCGCCATGCCGCTGAGGTTCATATAGGTTTCTGGCTTGGCCAGAAGAACCTGCTGATCCTGAACTACGGCACGCGCCGTAAGCGCCCGGCAGTTCCGATTTCTTACTTCCACGCCCGAGTCGTTGGCCAGCCGATCAACAGTCAGAAAGCCCAGGTTGTGCGGCGTGAACTGGTACTCGATTCCCGGATTGCCCAGGCCAACGATCAGTTTCACTCTCGGCTCTTGGCTCTCGGATTTCGGTTCAGTTACCAGCTACCAGAAACAAGCGAAATGCTCTAGCCGATCTGTTAAATTCACCACAAACCAGCCGACAACTGACGACCGACGACTACTTCTTTTCTTTCTTCTCCGGCTTCTCAGGCTTCTCCGCAGCCGCTTCCTCGCCGCCCTCTTCCTCGGCTTCCTGCTTGCCCTTCTTGATGACCTCGGGTTCGGCTGGAGCAGCCGTAGCTTCGGCAGCCACAGCCTCCGCGGTCGGCGCCACTTCTTCCTTGACGGAGATCACGTGAGCAACCGGCTGGTTGGCATCGGTGAGAAACTTCAACTTCTCACCATGAGGCAGGTCAGAAACCCGCAGTACCTTCCCAAAGACCAGTTCGGTGACATCGGCTTCTATTTGGCTCGGAATATCGGCAGGTAAGCACTCGATTTCGACTTCGCGCGTTACTTGCTCAAGGATGCCGCCTTGTTGCTTTACACCTGCCGCTTCGCCCTTCAGCACAATGGGAACCATGACCGTGAGCTTCTGGTCCATAGCGATGCGCTTCAAATCGATATGCAGCAGGGCACCCTTGATCGGTTCGTACTGCCAGTCGACAATCATCGCTTTCGTGCGTTCGCCGTCAACCGCCAAGTCGAAAATCGTGTTGTGACCGCTTGCCGAATGCAGGATGCGGGAGACCTGACGTGGATCGACGCTCACCGGCACAGCGTTCTTTCCAGCACCGTATACGACGGCAGGAATCTTGCCGCCCTTGCGCACCCGCCGCGCATCGTTCTTGTTTCCGCTAACCCGCGGTTGTGCTTCCAAAATGTTGGTTTCTGTCTTGTTTTCTGTTGCAGTTGCCATTTGTGAATTCCTGCCTACATAAATAATTTACTGACGGATGTTTCCTCGTGAATGGACTGAATGGCTCGACCAATCAATCCGGCGATCGAGAGCACCTTGATCTTGGGCTCGCCACGGGCTGCATCCGAAAGCGGAATCGTATTCGTGACCACCACTTCGGTGATGGCCGACTTCGAAATATTTTCAATTGCTGGACCCGACAACACTGGATGCGAAGCGCAGGCAAAAACCTGTGTCGCTCCGTTCTCAAGCAATGCGCGCGCCGTCTTGACCAAGGTTCCAGCCGTATCAATCAAGTCGTCGATAACCAGGCAAGTACGTCCGTGGACATCGCCGATCACATGCATCACTTCCGCCACGTTGACATCGACGCGGCGCTTGTCGACGATCGCCAGGGCTGCGTCCATCTTCTTGGCGAAAAACCGCGCGCGCTCCACGCCGCCTGCATCAGGCGAAACCACGGTCAGGTTCGGCAGATTCAGCTTCTTAAAGTGGTCGACCAGCACCGGTGATGCGAACAGGTGGTCGACTGGAATATTGAAAAAACCTTGCAATTGGGGTGCATGCAGATCAACAACTAGCGCACGATCAGCACCCGCCGTCGTCAGCAGATCTGCTACAAGCTTGGCCGAAATCGGGACGCGCGGCTTGTCCTTGCGGTCCTGGCGCGCATAGCCAAAGTAGGGGATCACAGCGGTGATTCTTCGCGCTGAGGCTCGTTTCAGCGCATCGATCATCAACAACAATTCCATCAAGTGCATGTCCACCGGGTTGCAGGTGGGCTGCATGAGAAAAACGTCGGCCCCGCGCACGTTCTCCTGAATCTGCAAATAGACTTCACCATCGGAGAAGCGTGTGACGCGCGCTTGCCCGCGCGTCATTGCGAGAAAGGCACAGACCTCGTCGCAGAGCGGCTCATTGGCAGTGCCGCAAAAGATCTTGAACTTGTCGTCAAGACGGGCACGCTGAGGCTTGCGCTCAGACTTCTCGTCCGGGCTCATCTGAGGCTTCTTCTCCGTTGCGATCGCGATGGCCATGTTAGCTCTCGTTCGTCACTGTTGATCGTATCGCCCTTAAGTCGGCATGTTTCGCAAGGCCAACTGCCAAGGGCGAACAACCAACGACGGTTTTTCTGGCTGGGCCGCTAGGATTCGAACCTAGACAAAGTGCTCCAAAGGCACTTGACCTACCATTAGTCGACGGCCCAGTGGAATCGACGATTTACGAGGTACGATTTTTGATTGAAAACTGCGTCGAGCGCAAATAAAAAATCGTCAATCGTAATGCGTCAACCGAAAATCTTCCGCCAGTACTGCTGACGCGTCAGGGTTACCGTCGCCTGTGCCGGAATCCCCTTTTTTCGCAGCCGCTCGACGGCTTTCGCCGCCGCTTCCCGGGTCCGAAACAAGCCATAAAGAGCCGAACCAGAACCGGACAGGGAGGCATAAAAAGCGCCCCCGTCTTCGAGCGCACGCTTCACCTTACGTAATTCGGGATGTTTAGGAAAGACGACCCGTTCGAAGTCGTTTTCGATCCCGGTACGGACAAGGTCGAGAAGCGGGCTCTCGGCCCGGTCCCTGTCACCCGCAGGGACACCGGTTACGGGTTTCCCCAACTTGCCGGGCAACCCGCTCAGCCACGCAGAAAGTCTCCGGCTGAACTCATTCATTCTAACGGAGGGGCTGACGACCGTCAATTTTGAAGGTTTCGACTGGCAAGCGTTCCTGTTCGGGGTCCGGGAGGGCTTGGTCGGAGTGGGAGTGAGTTTGTGACCTTCTTGAGTTGCTATTTCGTCCCAATCGGCGAAAGCTTGCGGTGTTGATACCCCGACATCAGGGATCGCCAGAACACAGGGGGTCGCGGCCAGATCGGGTAAAGGAAAGACATCCTCGCCCCGTCCCACGCCGAGCACAGTTCCACCAAGCAAAAACAGCGGTAGATCGGACCCGACTTCAGAAGCGATACGAAGCTTTTCGGGCCCAGGCAACTGCTTCTTCAACACCCGCTCTAATGCCAGCAAACTTGCGACTGCATTCGTGGATGCACCACCCAACCCACCTCGTACGGGCAGTTGCTTCTCAATCTCGAGGGAAACCCTGCACTTGACTCCGAGGGCAGCCGTGGCACGCTCAAGGATGCGATAGCAGGTGTTGGTCTCAGCCGTGGGGACGCGAGAATCTTTGCACCTGATTGCAATCCCCGAACCGGGGCCGACGCTCATTCGGATCACATCGTGCAGTCCGATCGTCTGATACAGCGTACGCAGCTCGTGAAAACCGTCGGCGCGTTTCGGACCAATACACAGGCCAACATTGATTTTGGCAAAGGAACGGACTAGCACTTGCATGAGGCCCTGATTGTAACCAGAAAAGCTGCTGGGGTGCGGCGTCTTGCCTTTGAGAGTCAGCTACAACTGGCTGGCCACCTGGAAAAGCAAATACCTCGTCCCGAGTATCAGATAGGAACTTTCAAGCCGTGACGAATTGATTCCCGCGACCAGTTACGATCGCCGCTTGTAGTACACCGCGAATTCAAATCCGGGATTGGGTGGGAACAGTTCTGCAACTTTTCTCAACCGCTCAGCTAGAGCTGCCGGTGCGAGTAAAGGATAGTCGCGTTCGCGCAGATCATAGTAATCCACATCGAGGCAGAGCGACAAAAGGTAAATCGAAATCGCGTCCGCGAAGGCAGCGGCAAGAAATTCGTTCTTGTACTTCTCCGCGTCCGGCACTCCCGTAGTAGCCAGTTTGCGCGCATCCCATGCGTCGAGCGAAGTTTCGCCTCGCACCCCCGCTTCCACCTGCTTCCACGCCAATCCAGCAAAGGCTGAAGAGACGCCGGCGGCGTCCACAATCGCGTGCCCCACGTTGATGTAGAACTCGAAGGCGACTGAGAACTTATCATCCATCAGCCGGGTAGAGATAAACACGCACTGCGAATCGCCCAGATTCAGGTTGCGATGGCACACCGCGTTGTCGCTCAGCGTGACGTCATAACGATCAGCAATAACCGTGTCATCGCCCTGACTGACCGTTAGCGGCACGAAGTAATAAGCTTTACGGTTCAACGCAGCTGCTGCGGAACGTGGTACGGCAGAAACCATGCGTTCCAGGTCTGACTCGGAAATCGTGACCTGGCCTGAGACCGCGTAGCAGATGCCGTTCGCTGCCTGCGAGACGGGCGTGTCCTTTACGACATCCGCCGGGGACCGGGTAATTGCTGGGGCTGCCTGTGACATCGGGTTTATTGTAGCGCACTGTTTATTAGCCCCTGCGCGCCACCGCCGAATGTTGTAGGGTAGAGGATATGGCGGCACGCGTCCGTAGGTCGGGCAACCCGCGCCTAACAATCGCATTGGTGCGTGCCCTGCTGGTTGCTTTCCTTGTTATGCTCCTCTCGTTCGCGATCAGCCTTCTGCTCGCCATTGCCGGCCTGCTGATTGTTGCCGCAAGCCAAGGTACCCCCGTCGATATGACGTTTGCATATCGACATGTCGCCGCGCCAGTTGCGATGGTAGTTGGCCCAATCGTCCTGGTACTCTCGCTTGTGATGGAGATCCGTCACGACCGACAAGCCAAAGCGCTGGCATCAATCGAAAGGGCGGGATGAGCTCTAAGCCCAAAATTGCGATTCCACTCCCGCTCTCAGGAAATGCGGAATACGTTGAGCGCTCGCTGCCGCAATATGAGTGGGCGATTGAACAGGCCGGAGGCGAGGCGGTGCGGATTCCCCTCGACCTCTCACCGCAAGAGACAATGAGGATAATCGAGCGCTGCGATGCTGTGCTTCTTCCCGGAGCCTCGGCCGATGTCGATCCAGCAAAATACGGCGCTTCCCGCCACGAGAAGACAGCACCTGCCGATAGTAAGAGAGATACTGTCGACGAGTTACTGCTGCAGGATGCCTACAATCTGAAAAAGCCGATCCTCGGGATCTGTTACGGCTTGCAGATTCTCAATGTCTATCGCAGCGGAACTCTCATTCAACACATCGAATCGAGGATCAATCATGAGGCGGGGCGGAAGGTCGCTGTAGCACACCAGGTCGGGCTCGAGCCGAACTCGAGACTGGCGAAAATCGTCCTTCAAACTGCGGCTTCTCGTTCTGGAATGATTCCGGTCAACTCCAGCCATCACCAGTCGGCAGATATCCTGGGTGACGGACTGCGCGTGGTCGCTCGTTGCCCCGAAGATGGTGTTATCGAGGCTATCGAGGGAGCCAATCCGGATCACTTCGTTCTCGCGGTGCAATGGCATCCGGAAAGATCGGCGGATGTGGATGATGATGAGCCATCCCGCGCCATTTTTCGCGCATTCGTGGACGCCGCGAAACTGGCTCATAGAAATTTCGCTGGAGAATTTGAATCAACTGGCTAGCTCTTGGATGGCCCTGAACTTATGATGGCGGTCGCAATCCGTGGAAAGAGAAAGGGCTGAATAGAACAGCCGGTCCACGGTGGCCAACATTGGCCTCGCGGCCACTTCGCAAAGCTCTACATCGAAGATTTTCTACTTTTACGCTTCGCTGATTTTTCTAGCAGCACTGTAACGTGCGCGATAGCCGCGTGGTCGGTGCAGATGCCCTCGGGCGTTTTGGCCTTGATCCCGATCACGTCACCGGGAATCCCCAGCAGCTCCGAAATGCGAGCGCGAATCGCTGTCGTGTGTGGCCCGATTTTCGGTTCACTCAAAATCAGTGTCGAATCGAGGTTCACAATCTGGTATCCCGCCTCATTTACGCGCTTCAGCGCCTCCTCCAGGAAGACGATCGAATTTGCGCCTTTCCATCGAGGATCCGTCGGTGGAAACAGTGATCCAATATCAGGTGCAGCTACGGCGCCCAGCAGCGCATCGGTGATGGCGTGCAGCAAAACGTCTCCATCGGAGTGCCCGCCCAAACCTTTCGGATAATCAAGAGTCACTCCTCCGATTTTGAGCGGAACTCCGCGCTTGAACTCGTGCGAGTCCCAGCCGTATCCCATCCTCATGTTGGGCGTCGAGTTCAATTCTCAACCTGTGTAGTTGGTCTTTGGTCGTTGGCGAAAAACATGAGATAAGTGACCATCCTCTGTGGACCTTTGTGTCCTCTGTGGTTAGTTCTGGATCGCCTTCAAATAGAATTCCGCCAACTCCATATCAGCCGGGGTGGTGATCTTGATGTTTCGTGGAGAACCCATTACGACCGCGACTTCCTTTCCGGAACGCTCGACCAGCGACGCTTCGTCAGTTCCGAGAAACCCGTCAGCAGTTGCCTCGTCGAACGCCTTCTTAATCACATCGTAACGGAATCCCTGTGGCGTCTGCGCCATCACGACGCGCTCGCGCGGTACCGTAGCTTTGACCAGCGCTCCTTCTGCGGTGCGCTCCACTTGCTTGACCGTGTCCACCGCCGGCAGACCAGCGATGGCCGCACCATACTTCTTCGCAGCAGCTATGACTTCGTCGATAATTTCCGAAGTGACGAAAGGCCGCACGGCATCGTGGACAAGCACGATGTCGCCAGGTGCTGCGGAGATGGCCGACAGCGCATTGGCTACCGACTGTTGGCGGTGCTCGCCTCCTTCAACGAGTTCAACTTTCTTACCAAGAACATCTCCGGCTTCCTTCTGCAATCGCGCGCGGAATTCTTCCATCTCACCTTTGCGGAGCGCCATCCAGATCTCAGAGACGTCGGGTATCGATGCAAATCTGCGCAAGGTATGAATCAGGATGGGAGTTCCTGCTAGCTCAGTGAATTGTTTAGAGGGGGCCGGCTTCCTGCCTTTCGTGGCGACAGCCATACGCGTTCCGAGCCCGGCCGCTGGAATAATAACAATAACTTTCATGAAGGGCGTTCAGTATACGAGCCGAACAGCTATCGTTCAAACCTGGCCGTTAAGAGTTTTTGGGAGGTTCCCATAGTTCAATGCGGTTGCCATCAGGATCAACTATCCAAGCGAAGCGGCCGTAATCGTAATCTTCACGATGAGGATCAATTTCCACTCCTTCGCTCTTAAGAGCGTCCAACAAACCATCGAGATCCTCCACGCGATAGTTGATCATGGCGCACTGCGTGCCAGGACCGAAGTAATTCGTATTCCGGGGAAAGATACTCCATACTGTAAGGCCCTTGAGTTCAGGGATGTTGGCGTCGCGCCACTCGAACATGGCCCCACTCCCATCTGCATTCGTCTTGATTCCAAGGTGCTTCTCATACCACGCATAGAGCCTCTTGGGATCATCCGATCGAAAGAAGACACCACCCAGACCGGTAACCCGGCTCATAGCTGTCTCTCCTGCCCGACAAGCCGCGGAAGTATAGCCGAAATAAGCCGGTTATTCAAAAAGGAGAGCTGTGCTTGAACAGCGTTTTAGTTCACGTCAGTGACTGGTGCCCACGTCATATCACGCTATCGGTGTTATCGCCTTCAACTACTCAGGCTTCCTACAAACTGCCTTCGGCATCCAATTCCTGAGCGACATGAGCCGGCTAACGAGTCTCGTTGTCATTATCTGCGTGGCGGGTTGCGTTACCTTAGCTCAGAAGCTGGATGCTCCCACCGCGTTAAAGATGGGACAGACAGGCGCGAATACGTTTGTCGGCGTTATCAGTGACTCGTCTTGCGGAGCGCGGCACAAGATGATGGATAAGAGTGCAGAAGAATGCGCGCGAACGTGTCAACGCGCAGGCGCCAAATACGTTTTGGTTGCTGGAGAAACGGTTTATGGGTTGAGTGGACGCAACAACGATGTCTCATACCTCGCTGGTCAAAAAGCAAAAATCACCGGCTCGCTTCGACGAAATACTATCGCGGTGAGTGCGGTCGCACCCATTCGATAAGCAGGCCATCTTCGAAAGAATTCCCAGTTCCCATCAGACGTCTGTCTCAGAACGTCCCAGCAGGAAACTGAGTCACTCTATTGGACGATCGGCGAGTACTGGTTTCTTGACCTCCGCGGCTGTGATTGGACTCACAACATTGTTAACCGGCCGGCCAGTATCGGTACGCGTCGCCGTTCTTTCATCCCATTTTCCGAAAATCATCTTTCCGGCTGTGGTCTGAAGAACTGAGGTGACGGAGATATCGATATTTTTTCCGATCATCTTTCGGGCGTTATCGACCACAACCATCGTACCGTCATCCAGATAAGCGACCCCCTGGTTGTATTCCTTGCCCTCTTTCAAAACAAAGACCTTCATGATCTCGCCCGGCAGTACGATGGGTTTCAAAGCATTAGCCAGTTCGTTGATGTTGAGGACGTCGACGCCCTGGAGTTGGGCAACTTTGTTGAGATTAAAATCGTTGGTAACAATCTTTCCTTCGTAGAGTTTAGCCATTTCGATGAGCTTCAAATCCACTTCGCGAACGGCCGGAAAATCATCTTCCACGATCTGGATATTGAGCGATGCGACCTTTTGCAGGCGTTGTAAGATGTCGAGCCCTCGGCGTCCGCGGTTTCGTTTCAGCGAATCAGCGGAATCCGCTACCAACTGGAGCTCCCGCAAGACGAACTGCGGGATCACCAGAATGCCATCTAGAAAACCCGTCTCCGCAATGTCTGCGATGCGTCCATCGATGATGACACTGGTATCCAGAATCTTGTAGCTCTTCTTAGCCTGCTTCTCACCGCCGAAGATGCCGCCCAAGGCCGCGAGGTTGAGAAGGTCCCCTTTGTTGGCCCCGACTACCAGACCCACGTAGGCCATCAGCAGCATCACCATTAGCATCAGGAAGCTTTGCGTGTGGCCAGGCGCAACACTGTTGCGAATGACCAGGGCGAAAAGATAGGCGCCCACAATCCCCAGCACGCTTCCGATGGCCGCGCCGATCAGCCTTTTCAGACTCATCATGCGCAGACGCCACTCGAAGACTACGATCGCAAGGCCGAAGAGCAACCCGATACCGGCGTCCTGTGGGGCTGGACGGTTGAAGGGCTGTATCAGGTAACAGGTAACGGCTACAAAGAGAACGAATAAAAATCTTACGAGAACCAAGTCCACGAACAGGCCTCCCCGAGAAGTTCCGCTGCAATGAGGTAAAGGCAAACGAAACTATCCCGCGCTGGCCTCAGTTCGTCGTGCCCGGCCAGCGATCAAAGAACGGAGTCTCTGAATGAAGAAGCGATGAACAGACTCCGCGGATCCGGTCTCCCCAAAGAAGCCCCGGAACAAGCCAGTAAAGCTCGACTGAAGTATATACCCTTGCCAAAAGCACGACACAGGAAAAGGTACTGCCGGAGGTCCCGCAGTTCCACATCGGTCTTGTTCGGTTTGTCGAAGAACGCAGGCGGTTTGAGTTGATAGACTCGTGGCATGAAAGCTCTCGTGATCCCCGAGTTCGCCGGTCCGGAAGTTCTCTCAATTCAGCAGGTGCCCGATCCCAAGCCGACGGCGCAGGAAGTCCTTGTCAGGGTAGAAGTGGCAGGACTGAATTTCGCGGACGTGCTCACTGCCTCCGGCGGATACCCGGGATTGCCCCAGCCGCCGTTGATCGCAGGGCGGGAATTCGCCGGCGTTATCGAGAACACTAGCGAGCGGGTGATGGGTTATACGCAGTGGGGCGCGTTCGCAGAAAAAATAGTGG
>Ga0126384_10002994_pt1 | contig 10231 bp, 8 predicted proteins | sample PanSoiMetPlot_36_FD_92543 | JGI IMG/M metagenome (GOLD analysis project Ga0126384, IMG submission 92543) | Tropical forest soil microbial communities from Panama - MetaG Plot_36 | ecosystem: Environmental > Terrestrial > Soil > Tropical forest > Bulk soil | place: Panama | collected 2016-02-17 | reverse complement strand
TAGCCGGCGGGAGGACAACGCATGCGATCTCCCGGTTCCATGCGAGATTGGCCACGGTTTTGAGCCTGTCCCTTATATTTCTCCGCGGAAGCCTATTCGCGTTCCGCTGTGGGATCGATCCGGGACCGAACGTTCGAATCCATCTTCCTCCAGGGAAGAGTCCGCTGCGAACTTGTTGCGGGCGCGCCTTCGAGCGGTCCGCCGGTGGCTCAGCCCCAGCAACTCATTATCGTCGGCGCGTTTGCTGTGCTCCTCAGTGGATGCGGGACAACGAGCTACGTCACCAATGCCCGTAACGAAATCGCCACCTGCGCTGGGGATGTGCAGGACGAACCGTTTGTCAATGTGGGCGCCGGGGTTTAAGATATTGTCGCCGTAAAGCGTGGGCGGATAAGCGACATGCGGGTCCGCTCCCCGGATGGACCCGTGGCGGCGACGGTCTGGACGAAAACCATTCGTTTGCGCCAGGTGTGGCGACCGGCTGCGCGATGTTGACGCGCCCACGCGTCTCTGTCCCGACGCGCGGCCGACCTACGCGCGAAAACACGGGGTCCTCGACTTACGAAAGTCACCCAGCAGCAGGAGATCCCCGCTGACGCGGCTTGCTTTGGGCGAGCGGTTCCCGCAGCCAACCTCGACGCCATGATAAAACAGCGAAGGAGCTGCAAGGAATGCGCAGTTTGCCGCCGTAAGCCGCATGGCTTGCTCTCACAATCACTGGGTCAACCAATGCGCCTCCAGAAGTGCCTCGAAGGTCGAAATACCTGAAAGTAAGGATCCGGTTATCGCTGTCACGGCGAGCACCCCACGAGGCAAGCCGACGTTGCAAACCGCGGCGATAAAAATAGCTGTTACCGGTAGAGCAATGACGAAGTAGCGTCCTTGAACGCCCCGAACATGGTCCATCTCGATTGGCGTATAGGTCAAATAGAAGATCAAATAGACCATCACAATGTAAGCTAAAGCAGTGAGGCCTGTTATGAGGTCCACTCGCGCGCGCTCTGGGCGCTTCAGATCCAATTTTTCCAGTGGGACAATGAGCAAGGCGATCGTCAGCACGAGATAAATCCAAGGTGCAAGTGCAATGTCCTGCCACCCCAAAACACCTAACAGCTCCATCCACAGCCGATCTCCCCAGACGCTCAGGGCCGTCCACACTGCGAGCGGGAAGTGAAGCGGATGTTCCCACATGTATGCGAGCTTCCATAAAGGATCAAATTGCTGGCGCGGGACCGTCTCTGCTTCGAGAAGACGCCAGGCTGCTATATCCCCGGATACTGCCAGGACCCATAGCGGGGACAGGATGAAGCCGGGAACCACGACGAGGGCCAGATTGCTCCAGCGTCGTACCGCGCCGCCGCTTCGACTCGCCATCAGCTCCAACAGCGCGAAAACGATCTGCGGCTGTTTGCTCAACGCGCAGAGGGTCATCCAAAGCGAGCGTTCCCAGATCCGCCCGTTTCGTTGGACGGCGCTGAAACACAACGCCGTCACAACGAGAGCGCAAGCAAGCGCAGCACCGTCGGCGCTAAGCACCGAACGGTTGTAGATCGATACGGGGAGCATCGCGACGAGAACAAACGCCCATTTAAGTCCTGGCGTGACCGTGACCGCATATGCTCCGATCGCCGTGAATGTTACCAGGCCGAAAAAGCGCATCACGAGCAGCAGGTTCGGAAAATCGAGACCGAACAGATTTCCCAGCGTTGCCGCAAGAATGTAGGGAGCATAGACGACCGGGGTGTAGCCCTCGGTGCCGGCAAAGGGCATGAATTTTGCGGGTTGCCCCGCGTCCTGGATCGCGCCCCCAGGTCGCGGCGCGCTCTTCATGATCACGCCGTACCGGAGGCCCTCGTTTCGGTTTCGGGCGAACCGTTCCCCGGCGTTCCGGAAGAAGAAAAGCTGGTTGTACAGCTCAGGCTCGATGAAGATTCCCTTGCGGCCCCCCTCTTCTTCGGCAGGTAAAAGCTCCCCGCGGCTATAGGAATAAATTCGCAGGAAGTGAGCTATCTCGTCCGGTCCGCGCAGTGGGGGAACCACAACACTGATGGCCGACCCGAACGCAAGCGATAATAGGACGAAAACAAAAGCCGGTCGCGACTCAAGGCTCCAGCAAGCGGTTGAAATCCTGTCCCAGCGCCAGTACCAGGCGGCAATCCGCGCATCTCGAGGTTGCCGCACGCGTCCGGAGGCGGACTGCAAGGGAAAGCGCGATTCGGGTATCCTCACCTCCTCTATTCCAGGTGGTCAGCATCGGGCTTCGCTCGCCAGGACACGGCCTGCCGCCTGAAAACGCCTGAGCTCCTATGAGACCGGGTCTGACCTGAATCGGCGGCGTTGTTTGCTGTGGGTGCTATTTTCGGTTTCAGAACTTTGCGCCAGCTGAACTGGCGGCGAGCGCCACACCAGCGGCAACCATGAGAACGCCGATCCAGCCCCGTATCGAAGGCGTCTCGCCCAGAAAACACCAGCCGGCGAGCGCAACCATAACGAAGGAAAGCCCGACGAACGGGTACGCGGTGCTCAGCGGGAGCTTGGTAAGGATCCAGACCCAAAGCATCGTTGCCGCCGCATAGAGTAGGCAAGCGGCATAGAACGATGGGACGAAAGCAATCTTCGATACCATCGCCGCGAATGGCAAGCCTCCGACGCGGATCGCGGTCGACTTGAACAGCAGCTGGCCCACGGCTAAGGCGGCGGCATTCAGGAAGAGGAAAAATAACAGCACGGGTGTAATGCCGCCGCGAATATGGGCAGCCGTCAAGCCTCCGCTCCTGATCCTGATATCCTCCTGATTTCATCAGCTCCGCACTCGATCGCTGTGCCCGGGATAAAGGTCTGGTTGATCTGCTCCAACGACTTTAGCGGATGAGCGAGTGCAAGCTGCCGAGCCAGTTCCGTCGTCACTTGCTGGTTTTCACGGATCAGGACATGGAGATTCAACGCCATGATCAGACTGGTTAGAATCCAGCAATACAGAATGAGATCAGCCCCACGCCCGACGCCCAGGAGATAGGCGAGATCATTTGCCTGTTCGGGCATCCACACAAAGAACAAGCCGGCCGCTCCGATCGCGAGAGTGGCATAGAAGACAAAACGGGATTTGCCCCGCTGGCTGGTCCCGTACACGAGGAAGACCAACAGACCGACCGTCAAGAGTACTCTAATTCCCACGGGCCAGTTTTCCCAAGACGAGATCGCCAACGATATCGGCCGCCCCTAAAAGGGTCTGGCCTTTCGCCCTAGAATGGTTGGTATACGAGATCGTTACGGCAACCTCCACGTAGCTCATTTTGTGGCGTGCGACCTGGTCCAAGAGCTCAGACGCGTGAGCCATCCGGTTTTGTGTAATCTTGACTTTACGAGCCGCGGCCCGCGTGAAGACGCGCAACCCGTTATGCGCGTCCGTCACCTTGAGGCCCGTCGTGAGCCGAGTGAACAGCACCGCTAAATGGAGCAGCATCCGGCGCGCTGTCGAGATCCCGACCGCTTTCCCGAGAAAGCGGCTGCCGAGGGCGACCTCCGCGTCATGTTCGATAAGCGCGCGTACCATTCTCGCAATGTCCGCGCAGGCGTGTTGCCCGTCGGCGTCAAAGGTGACGACGAACTCGCCGCCTCGAGCGAGAGCGTAGGTAATACCGGTTTGGAGCGCAGCGCCCTGGCCTAGATTGACCGGATGGCGCAGTATGACGGCGCCGCTCGCCAGCGCGCAAGCAGCCGTACCATCGGAGGAACCGTCATCAACGACAACTACGTTGGGATAACTCTGCCGGATGTCCCGAACAACTGGTCCGATCACCGCGGCTTCATTGAAGGCAGCAATCACCACTATGATGACGTGGGGATCCACGAAGCGTTTCACGCTCTGCGTTTCCTGGTTCTCTCTGCAGGTCTTCTGCGGTTGCAACAACACTAACTTCGTGATCCCCCTTCGATAGGTTCGGCTGAAGCCGCTCTGTTCTCAAAACGAAGTGCGTTGCCACCGTATTCCGCATTTTGGAACTACGGGCCTATTCACTTTTGCACGGATCGTCGTTGGCACCGAAGGGTGGACGGTATAGGAGAGCTGGCCGGTTCCTGATCCTGGACGGCGTTGTCAATTTAAACAACCATGGCGGGAAACTGGCCGGCGTTGCGCTGCGGACCCCGACTATCTCCTGTCCAGGCTACAACCTTTCCTAGTTTCCGGTACGTAAACTTGACAACGCCGGGCGAACGGCCAAGGTTACCGAACCGTAAACCTTGGCTTGGCACCGCTAAGAGGGCTGGACCGTCGGAACACAGCGTCACGGTGGAACCGGTTCGGAGCGGATCTGTACCGCCACGGCGAACACTACTCCGATTTCAACGAACTGCGCCGAGCGAAGGCCAGGTTTGCTCCGCGCTGGGACCCGCGCTTTGCCATGCTCACCGCCCGGGCTCTCTTTAGCGCCCGCGCTCCCGGATTTGGCAAAATTGGTGGCAGGCAGCTCCCAAGCAAAAGCTGCTCGAAAAGCTGCATAGCCTGGTTTGCTTCGTTTAGGCTCGACTTCTTTCGCAACAGTGCTGAGTGGGATTTATCTTTTATTGCAACCGGAGCCGCGTGCTATGGCAGTGTGTTCGAACAAGAGATCAGTCAACCGAAGCCGGAGCCGCGTTACGGGCTAAACATGAGTACCTTCTTTATCTAAGAGCGTCATCCCGGGAAGCGGGGATGACGCTCTTTTAGGACTTACAATCCAAACCCGACGTGTTCCGGGGGAGGAGCTGGATTACCATGCTTGATTTCGGCGGCGCCCAATGAAAGCGAGTGGATGAGTTTCTCCAAGCTCCCTTTCGCTTTCAGAAGACGAGGGATATCGGTCGGATCACCATTTCGCGTTGCTATCGCACGCGCATAGCCTGCTTCGAAAGCTTTGAAATCGCGCCGGAGCGCGGTGAGTTGCTCGACGCCACGAACCAAAATGCGCTCGAGCTCTCCGCCGTTATACCGATCCTTTTTGAAGGCACCGCGATACGCCTCAGCCGTGCCGTAGACTGCGATCGTCTTGTTTGCGAGATGCTCGTACACACAGAGGACCAGTTCCATCGATTCCAGCGTCACTGCATTACGCTGACCTTCTCTTTGTAGCCATCGCAACGACTTACGCGCTTTTGCCACATGACGAACCAGTCGCGCGGCTTGAATAGTGTGTTGGTGCAACTTCTCGTCGATGCGCGCTTGCAGCTTTTCGTCAACGTGTTCTACTTTGAGTCCGCATTTAGTCTCATCACTTAACGCTTTGACAAGCTCATCAAACGGGCCAAAGAACACGCGGTGCGATTCCCATAAACGCTGCCAGCGACCATCGATGTCTTTGTGATCCCACCGATCGGACCCTGACACTCGCCAAGGGAACCAGAAGAGCCGATCAATGTGATCTGATGCACCGGCTTTTGTAATTCCGAACCACGCAGCTGCGAAGCGTCGATTGAAATCGGCAATATTGGTTGCCTCCGAATTCCACATGACTTGCGCAGCATACGCCAATCCATAGAGATAATTTTCGGCATTGCCTCCCCGACACATGCCCCAAGTCGTCGTAATCACGCCTTGCAGCTTTTCCTCCACGGCTGCGCGTACAATCCCGGCTATATTCCCAAAACTAGTCGGAATCTGCTGATACACGTCGTTGAACCCGTGCACCGCAGGAGCTGCCCAGATTTTCTTGAATTCCCACTCTTTGAATTTTCGGATCTCGTGGAAATCCTCGGAGCGCTCGTAGATCCATATCACCAGGTGGGTGTTCTTGTCGATCTTGTGGCGAAGATCCGGTTTGTCCCATAATTCGTCGTGCCAGATCATCATCTCTCGACCGAGGCCCTCGACGATTGTCTTCAGGCGATCCGCGTGCAGGCCGAAGAGTCCTTCATCGCCAAGCATGCATAGTGTTTGTCGACACCGCACATCCTGCGAGAGGTTCCACAAGTGACCCGGATGGTACCCGCCGACTTCGTCGAAGCCGACATGGAAAAGTTTAGATTGTGGAAACGCCTCGATGAGCTCGTTATAGAGAGCACGGAATACCTCATAGGTCTTTTCACAACACGGACTAAACTGTTCTGCCGAGCCTGCATGACGAAGCTCTTTGAGCTCTTCATGCTTCAGCAGCCCCCATCCGTGCCCAAATGATGCAAGCTGCGGGACGATCTCCAAAAACCGCTCTCTAGCATGCGCCACAAGCTCGCGCGCTTTCTCATGCGTGAACGTATGGAGGCGGCCGAGATACGGATGCGACCTATATGCGAAGTCGTCTTCCATATACAGCATCAACTGCCCGACTTTGAACTCGCTCAATCTGTCGATCCAGCGTTTCATGTACGGCAGCTGTACGGAGTTGTCGCGCACGTCATAGAGAACCATCCGATTCTGCACACTGGGCCAGTCAACGATTTGCATGGCGGGAACTTCACTCGAGCGCGCTAGCTGTTCGAATGTCCGTGATGCGTAGAACAAGCCTTGATCCGTCGTCGCAGTGGCTTCGATGCCATCTCGTCGAACATCCAACACGTATCCATGCGGACCGAGATCACACGGGGGGTCAAAAAACCGATCCCACGTGTCAATCTTCCTCAGGACCATCCCCATGTCAGTGGATACGGCAGGCCCCTCGAGCTTTTTTACTTGTTTTGGCGCGGGAAGAAGAAAGCGAACCGGATCCATATCTGTCGACTCTCCCTGCTTATGCCGAAATCCGGCGTTGTACCGTTTCATAAGACGGGATCACGGCAATAACCACCAACGCCAGTTGCTGTTTCACGACCATGCGCACATAAGATCGCGCCTTGACCGCTTTCTATTAGCCGACCGGGGCGTCCGATCGTTCCGTCGAGCGTGATTACCCGCTGGTGATAGGCCTCGAGCGAGGCCCGATGCCCGATGCTGATTACCGTCGTTGATCGCAAGGCATGAGCGATAATGCGATAGAGCGCCGCTTCCTCCTCCTCGCCGATCGCTGAAGTGGCCTCATCAAGGAACAGCCAGTCTGGCTTGATCAGCAGGGCGCGGGCGAAGGCGAGCCGTTGCTGCTCCCCAAGGGACAGCGTCTGCGTCCAATGTGAGGTCTCGTCCAGCCGTTGGCTCAAAGTGGACATTCCGACGGAGGCCAATGCCGCACACGCTTCGGCCTCGTGGTCAGACGCCGGTGGGGCGGGAAACCACAACGCCTCGCGCAATGTTCCAATTGGCATATAGGGTCGCTGCGGAACGAAAAGTACCTTGGCACCGGCCGGTAGGTGGATGCGCCCGCTCGCGAACGGCCACAATCCGGCCAGGACGCGGACCAGCATGCTTTTGCCGCTGCCCGAGGTTCCCTTCAACAATACGGCCTCACGCGGTTTGAAGCTCAGAGATATGGTGGAGAGGAGAGGCTCTCCATCCGGCAGGAACACGCTCACATCGCACAAGTCGACCGTGTCTTGCACGGCCGTTTCCGTGCACGTGCCGAAAAGTGCCACTTCCGCCTGGCGATTGATCTCAGCCGCGAACTCGGTCAATCGGTCCACCGTTGCGCGCCACTGGGCGAAGACGGTGTAGCTACCGATGAACCAGGACAGCGCTTCATTGACACGCTCAAATGCGTGCGCGGTCTGGATCAGCACACCGAGCAGGATTGCGCCGGAAAAAAATCTGGGCGAGGCGATCAGCAGCGCAAGGAACGAGGTGAACTGACTAAAAAGCAGCTGGAATACCCAGATAATGTTGCTACGCAGGATGATGCGCTTGAAATTGTTATAGAGGGTTCGGAACCTCACGCGCGCAGCACTGCGCGCGTGCGTTTCGCCGCTATGGAACGCGATGCCCTCTGCCTGCTCCCGAAGATAAAGGAGGCTAAAGCGAAAATCCGCCTCCACCGCCTGTTGTCGGTTGTTAAGGCTGATCAATGGCCGGCCGATTAAATGTGCGACAACCGATCCGAGGCCCGCGTACAGCAAGGCCACCCACAACATGTAGCCCGGGATCGTGATCGCGAAACCGCCGATCGGCAGCGTGATGCTGCCGGAGAGATACCAAAGTAGCGCAGCAAAGGAGGCGAGTGTCGCTATCGAATTAAGGAACCCGACGCCCAAAGAGCCGGATCGTTCGATAAAGAGGCGGACGTCCTCAGAGATCCGTTGATCAGGATTGTCGACCCGCCCCGAAAAACGCATTCGATAGAAAGCCCGGTCGGCTAACCAGCGCGTGACATATTGATCGGTCAGCCAACGTCGCCAGCGAAGCTGCAGTACCTGATCGAGATAAGCGCCCAACACCGCGACCGCGAGGTAGAGCAGGATAAGCAGGATAACGATGACGAAGGCGCGATAGAAGCCAAAAGCGTTCTGCTGCTGCAACGCGGTGAAGAGTGCGCCATTTGCCAAATTCTGCAGCAGGCTGACCCCCACCAAACCGAGGTTTAGCCCGATGATCGACGCCAACAACACGCGAGCCGACCGCCGTTCCTCACTTTTCCAATAACCTCGTATTAAAATCCAGACGTCGCATGCGAGCCGCTTCAGTCTCGCCATCCCACCCTCCTGGCAGGATGGCCCAGCATTCGCACGGGCGAGCAAGGGCCCTCGTGGATTAGTGGGCTCCACCACACCGATGAACCCGCTCGCTCGAAACGCAGATACCAAGGCAGGCGATCTCGTCTATTCCGTGCTCATGACCGTCTCTGCCCGAATAGCTCACGCAGTAGTCTCACGCCTCGTTTAAATGCAAAGGTAGCAATCGCGACGATTATACAGAGCGCTGCCGCATACCCCATTCCATGGCAAGCAACGTGATCGGGTTTCGTCTGTCACGCCCGCTGTATGCCAGAGACAGATTGCTTAGGCGTTAACTGCGATTTTTAATAAAATGCGACTGGCATACCCGAACCGGCTCGGCTTGTATTTTGCCAGCTCAGCGTCGATTTTCCTACGACGCCCGCTTTCGCCCGACACCCTGCTCTACCTTGTCTCTCTCGGCGTTATCGCAATAACGATCGTTGTCGTTTTCTTCGGCCTCGGCTTCCTTTTGCTTGCCCATCCCAACGAGCAACACATCGCCGGTCCAGGTCTCCACGACAGCGACATTGAAGTTGAGCCCCAGCCTTCCGATCCTCTGCGGCCGCCGGACAAGGATCCCGCATCCTTCACCGTACACTAGGAACCACCAGTTTGCAGACTCACTGTTGGAGCGAGATGGATTCGAACCATTGGTCCCGCCGGGAGAACGGAGTAGCCTTTTTGAGACTCCCTGATCGAACTCCGACCCCTTCGCCGGTCCAGTTGTCAATCGACGTCGGCCGAGGGAGGATCAATACCTCTTCAAACCCAGGGGGGAATAGTTACGATCAGGCGTAGATCTTGACGAGCTCGGCGTGCGCCCATTTGACGGCGTCCGCGGCCGGCATGCCCTGCACCGCCTTCGCATACATGTCGGTGATGATGTACTTGGTCACAACCTCGGCCGCGGCGCGGCTGGGGCGCCCGGCATAGCCGGCGGCGCGCCCGATATCCGCTATCGAGCGAAACGGCAGCATGACCGGATCGTTTTGCCAAAGCGGATGATTCTGCCACTGGGCGGTCGGGCCGAGCGTAAACCCCTGCCGCGAGGTGAACCACTTCTCGAAGACCGGCTTCGAGTGGACCCAGGTGAGAAACTCCTTGGCCGCCTTTTGATTCTTCGAATAACCCATCACCATGTCGGAGAATGGGAAGGGGAAGGTAAACTGCCCGCTCGGGCCCTTTGGAAGCCGGGTGTGGAAGATGTCCTTCCACAGCGGCGCGCCCTTCTCGGTCAGGTACGTCTCGGGCTTCTTCTTGGCCTCGAGGTAAATTGAGGCGCCATTGTTGGTCGAGCTGCAGGTGCCCGACAGAAAGGCTCGGTTGTTGCTCGAGTCGTCCCAGGCGAGCCCGCCTTCGTCATAGGCGTCCTTCCAAAAGCCAACCGCGAACTTGACCGACTCGACCGTCTCCTTGCTGTTGAGTGCTACGGTCTTACCGTCCGTCTCAAGCTCCTTGCCGCCCCATGACCAGAGAAAGGGGTACCAGAAGACAACCGGGTCGCCGAAGGTATGGCCGAGCGACTGCCCCATCGGGCGGCTCTGTGCCTTGAGCTTCTTGCCCGCAGCGCGGTATTCCTCCCATGTTTCCGGAAACTTCCCCTCGCTGTAGCCGATCTCGTCCCACCAAGACTTGCGATTGGTGAGCAGCCCGCCGCCGATGCTCCACGGCACCCCGATCC
>Ga0126384_10002993_pt1 | contig 10235 bp, 11 predicted proteins | sample PanSoiMetPlot_36_FD_92543 | JGI IMG/M metagenome (GOLD analysis project Ga0126384, IMG submission 92543) | Tropical forest soil microbial communities from Panama - MetaG Plot_36 | ecosystem: Environmental > Terrestrial > Soil > Tropical forest > Bulk soil | place: Panama | collected 2016-02-17 | reverse complement strand
TCGCATTCACCACGTCGAGCGCCGATAGTCCTTTGGATTGCAGGGCAGTCGGACTGAGGTCAACTTCTATCTGGCGTTGCTTGCCTCCGTAGGGATACGGCACCGAAGCACCCTGAACCGTAACTAATTGAGTGCGGATGAAATTAAGCCCGTAGTCGTTAAGCTGCTGCTCCGAAAGTCCTTGTCCCGAAAGAGCCAGTTGCAACACGGGAACGCTGGACGCGCTATAAGCCAGAACCAACGGCGGCGTTGTGCCTGGCGGCAGCTGGCGGAGTTGGGTTTGCGAAATTGCAGTAATCTGCGCGATCCCACGCTCGATATTTGCATTGGGTTGGAAGAACACCTTAACGACAGCAACCCCATAAAGTGATTGGGATTCGATGTGCTCGATATTATCTACCGTCGTCGTGAGAGCCCGCTCGGTGACATAGACGATGCGATCGCTCATGTCCTTCGGGATCAAGCCGCTGTAGTTCCAGATAATGCTGACTACTGGAATATTGATGTTGGGAAATATGTCGGTCGGAGTACGGAAGATCGCGACCAACCCCATCACCAGGATGAGAATGGCAAGTACTACGAACGTATAGGGCCGGCGTAAAGCTAATCGAACAATCCACATGAGACTGATGTAGTTCCGTGGGTAGGAATTCGTTCATCCGAGCGTTTACCCAGTTACATCGGATGCGGTTTACTTGAAAGCTCCCGATGTTCGTGTCGGGACGAGCAAATCTTAGGCTCGGTATTTACCCTGTATAGCAACTGGGCTACCACAGATCTAGTCGGCTAGATGTCTCAGATAAACCTAAAGTTGCGAACAATTGGGTGGTTGAAAGGCCTTGACCCTTTGTTTTCAGCCAGAATCGGCGTCCTGGCGAGAAAACCGGCCTCCGGATGGAAACCTCCATAGGCTTAGGGCTTGTCCTTTCGTTCTTTGCCTGTCGAGGTGTGTCGATATTTCGACAGAGGATCGCGTTGCAGGCCGTATCGGAGGCACGGAGAACACGGAGTTTGGTCGTTAGCTATTCTGGTTCGATTCGTTGGCCTTGAGAATCAAAATGCGGAGCAGGGGCGAGCTTGTAAAGGGGATTGAGAGCTTCTTACGAAAAACTCGAATCGGCGAGGTGACGGTGGAACGAAGCCTTGGGGTTTCGCTTGAGAAGCTTAGCCCGAAGGGCGAAACAATGGTAGCCTGGCACGTCAGTGCCCGGATCGAAGTGGTAAATTTCATTTGAGTCCCGGCGAAGCGTCGCCTTTGCGCTTCGTGGGGTGGCGGAAGGACCACTGAGTTTCGTAACAGCCTCGTGAGCCCGGGCACCGCTGACCACAGTCAAACCTCGGCCGCGGAGCGGCGCATTTTTGCGATGCGGAACCAAAGAGGCAATGCGATACGCAACCAGCCTCTCTCTACTTGCTCGTCTCGTTCCAAAGAAACGCCAGCTCATCCGCCGTATCATTCACCAGTTGGGTAATGGAAACTCCTGCACTGTGTCCAGCCTTTAATTCATAGTGCAGCAGAATCGGACGGTCGCTGCCGTTATCAGCCTGAATCAGAGCCGTCATCTTACGGGCGTGCAGCGGATCGACGCGCGTGTCGGAATCACCCGTGTTGAACATGATGGCCGGATACTTCACGCCCTTTTTCACGTTGTGATACGGCGAGTACTTCTGTAGATAAGGAAACTGCTCGGCGTTTTCGGCCGATCCATACTCCGCTGTCCACCAGCGGCCGACGAGGAAATTCTGAAAGCGCAACATGTCCAGCAGGGGATACCCACACCAGATCGCCCCAAACATCTCCGGATGCTGTGTCATCGCTACCCCCATCAACAATCCGCCATTCGAGCGTCCCCGTATCGCTAGTCTTGCTGACGAGGTGTATTTCCTGTCGATGAGGTATTGCGCCGAGGCGAAGAAGTCCTCAAACACGTTTTGCTTCTTTTCAAACATTCCGGCTTTGTGCCAGGCTTCGCCGTACTCGCCTCCACCGCGCAAGTTCGGTTGTGCAAAGTAACCGCCCTGCTCCATCCACCACACGTACTCCGGGTCCCAGTGCGGAGGCAGGCTGACATTAAATCCGCCGTAGGCAAACATTAGCGTCGGCGTTTGCCCATTCAGCTTGAGTCCTTTCTTGCCCGAGATGAACATCGGCACGCGCGTGCCGTCCTTCGACGTCGCAAACACCTGCGTCACTTCGTATTGCTCGGAGTCGAATGGCACACTCGGCTTGGCAAAAACGTCGGTCTTTCCGGTTGCTACGTCGTAGTGATAAATTGCCGGCGGAATCGTAAACGACTCGAAGTTGTAGAACCCATGATTCGACTCTTGTAGACCCTCGACAGCCGATGCAGCACCGAGCGTGGGATACGTCAGCGTTCCGGCCGCCTTGCCTTCCAGCGTAAAGATCCGCGTCTGCGTAATCACGTTGTGCAGTCCGGTGACAAACAGCTTTCCACCGACAATCGAAATAGCCGAAATGACATCCTTGCCCTCTGGCACCAACGTCTGCCAGTGCTCTGGTGCGGAATTGTTCAACGCCAATTTGATGACACGATAATTCTCGGCCCGGTTATCCGTCATCACGTACAGGTCATCGTCGTAGTTGACGGGATAAAACCGGTTGTCGATGCCATGAATCACCGGCGTAATTTGCCCGTTCGCCAAGCGCAAGTCCTTTACATAAACATCAATTCGCTTTGCCGGCACACCATGATTCACATGAATCAGCAAGTACCGCCCATTCTCGGTCACTTCGGGATAGATCAAATCCATCGCTCCCAGGGTCTCACCGCCGAACGATTTGCCGAAGATCATCTCGTCGGCTGAAACAGATGTTCCCATCTTGTGATAGAAAACCTGTGATCCTGTCGGCTCATACTTTGCGTAATACAACCCCTGACCGTCCGGACTCAGCGACACCCCCGCGTACCGCGCCGCAGGAAACACATCTGGCAACTCCCGTTTCGTCTTAACCTCCAACAAGTGCAGCGACTGTTCGTCCGCTCCTCCTTCCCGGACCTCATAGACCAGCAGCTTCCCGTCCTTGGAAATGTCCGCAATACCAACTGAGGTGTTCTGGTCTGAGCTGAGTTTCGAAGCATCGATCAGCTTCTCGTCCGCACCCTTTAGTCCTTCCCGCACATAGATCGATCCCTGGTTCTCTTGCGGCAAGCGCTTCTTGAAGAAGTACAGGTTGGCACGCTCGACAGGCATCCCGTAGCTCTCCACGCGCACTAACTCACTAAGTCGTCTTATGATCTCCGGACGTACCTTCACCTGAGCAAGATAATCCTCGGTGTACTTCATCTGCGCTTCGAGCCACGCTCTCGTTGCCGGACTCTTCGAATCCTCCAGCCAGCGATATGGATCCGTGACCGTGACACCATGCAGCGTCTCCGTAACCGGTTCGACTCTGGTGGGCGGCGGAGGTGGCAGCATCACACCATTGCCTCCGCGGATGACCGCGGTGTTCTCGGCAGCGAAGGCAAAGATAACGATCAGTAAGAGAAGGGAAGACAAAAGAATCTTCAGGATCATAGCGATTTGTTTGGCTGATTGAGGAGTAGTGTTTTGGGTAGAGCCGAGCTTCAGCTCGGCCTCGCAGCTTCTTGAATGACCGTATAAGCCGGCCTCAGCCAGCGACACATCGGTCTGAACAAAATACACCAACCCAATCCGTTTTAGGATACAGGACTGACGCCGCACAGGCTCAAATGGTAGCGGGAACTATTGAGAATTAGCGCCGTTCGAGGCCGTTAGCCTAGCCAATGCGGTCCTTACCTGGGGGGCCTCGGCGCCGTTGGGCGATTCCTGAAGGTAGGTTTGGTATTCGGCGTACGCTTCCGGCACCTTCCCTTCCTGCTCAAAGGCTCGCCCGGCAACGTAATGCACCAGCGGATATCCCTCATGCGGAAGCTGGTGCGCTTTGTGAGCAGTGGTGATTGCCCCATCGAAGTCGCCCGTCTCGATCTGTGACACGCACAGCAGCATGAGGGTCACCGGATTGAGAGGTTCCACCACCAGCGACTTCTTCAGCAGCTCCTGGGCACGCGTGTAATTGCTGTCGTGAAGCAGAATGCGTGCCAGGTTGCGGTCGGCATCGGCATTCTTGTCGTTGAGAGACACTGACTTCTCGAATGCCTCCCGCGCCTTGTCCACCTGATTTGTCTGGTAATACATGACCCCCAGGTTGTTGTAGGCTGTATCGTAAGCGGGATAAATATCGACTGCCTTCTGGAAATACTGTGCTGCCTTCTCGATGTCTTTTCGCTCCCAGGCGTCCATTCCCTTGTGAAACGCTTTTTGCGCATCCGCCGGGATGCGCAACTCTGCGGCAGAGGTTACCGGAGGCGACTTCGATTTGGTTGATGTAACCTCGCCTTCGACCTTCGGCTTCGCACGCAGGTAGACGGTGCGCCCTTTATCCATGTCGTCGATCCGGACTCTCTCCGTGGCGGTTCCGTCGATCGGAATACCCGAAGCCCGCACCGTGTAAGTGCCCGGTCCGGACAAATGGAACACAACTTGCCCTTCCGAATTGGTAAAGGTCTCACCCACAGGCACGCCGGTTTCATTCACCAGTTCTACTCGAATGCTGTTGCCGGCGGCCCGTTCGTTTTCGAACGTAACATGCACCAGAAGGTCAACACTGGTTTGCCGGCCGGGTGAGGCCCCCTGGGCCTGTGTGATGTTCGCCGTGAGCAGGGCGAAGGCAAGAAGAGCCTGAATTGCGAGGAAACCCGACATGAGGACATCCGGCGTGCGTCCCTGACGCCAATTGTCTGCATTGTACGCCCGATCTCAAATGCGGTTGTAAACGATTCGCGACGAAACCTCGAAATCTAGGGTTTTGGCGGGACAAACATTGGATCGCCCGGCTTACCCTGGCGAACCATGTAATCCGCAGGTATCTGGAACAGGGAAGCATCGGGGGCGGTCTGCGTAATATTCGCCAGCTTGGCGGTTACAGTTCCCATCATCGGGTCCGTGTGGACGGTCATTACCGCAAGCTGCAGCTCGGGAGAATACCAGCGCTCGGTTACTACGCTGATAGGTTTTTCGTTCCCCATTACGCCGGCGGGGATGGTGCGCGTTACGCGAACTCCTTCGGCTTGAATTCCATTCACCGTCTTCGTTCCCAGTGACTCCTTGATGACGTCACTTCCTCCCATGGCCTTCATATGCGCATCGCGATCCCTGTCTCCGGGATGCCCTCCGCGCATCGGCATCGAGCGCGCGGTCTTGTTGTCGGGATTCAGCATGTAGCGCGTCCCTGCCACCGGATCGGTGATGACCACGAGGTTGTGCTTAATCTTTCCCGTAGCGGGCATAGCCAGGTTGATATCAAGATCGCGGCGCACGCGGCCTTCGGCATCGCGGTACAACTTCGACTGGGATTCATTGTGAATGCGGTTTCCGTCCGCCAGTACCGTGTCGCGAGTAATAATGAGGTCTGCGCTCAACGGTGAGCCCTTAACCGTCTTTCCCTCGAGGAAATCGGACATGGGACCGCCCATCCCACCGGGGCCGCCCATCATGTCGTGCGGTGGATGGGGTGGCTCCTGAGCGGCTGCCAACCCAACGCTCACCAGCGATGCGGCCAAAACCATCAACCAAGTCGCGCGTTTCTTGCCATTCATAACCATTGCCTCGCTCTCTTCGCCAACCCTAATTCACGATTCGCATACCGCGAATCAACCCATCCTCTCCGATAACGATGTCCGCCAACACCGTTCCTGCATTACTTCCATCTAGCGCTGTAGCGCTGGTGGCTGGCAACTCCATGCGAATTACCTGCTCCTCGTCTGAGCAAATCAGCGGGTCGCACAGCATCAAGGCCACATAATTCCCGTTGTCAGCAGTACTCGTCTGTGGCGAGTTTTTCGGCTGAACGCGCACCACGGTTGTTACCGATGGAGCTTTTCCGTGAGATGCGACCAGTTGATTCCGCGGTTCCTCGACCTGGGCTAACCGTTCTTCCGTCTGGCCGTGGTCAGCTGTAATCTGTGTCGCGGATTCGGGCTCTTCTGGTGCGGCGATCGTTTGCGCCTGCCGCGGGTGCGAACTCTCCTGCCGGTCGTGCAAAATCCAATAGCCCAGGAACACGCCGACAATCAATGCTGCGGCAACTGCTGCATACGCCCCAAGCTCGAATACGCGGCTGAGCTTCCATAGCGGCGCGCCAGTTGGCTTCGGCATCTCAACGAGCTTTGGAGCAAAGCCCTGCGTCCGAAATGCCTGCAAGATCGCCTGCTCGACCTGGGGGCTGGCTTCGCGCTGCGCCGTCGATGCGCTGAGTGATTGCAGCGCCGCCGCCAGCGATTGCTGGGTTTCCAGCCAGCTTGCACACGCACCGCACTCGCGACTGTGAGCTGCCAGCCCTTCATCTTCCGCAGTCAACCGCAATAGCTCTAGCGCATTTAGCTCCTGAGTGGAGTCCATAAATTCCCGGCATGTCATGACAAGCACCTCGCCGCATCACTGCGCACCCCGCTCAAAGCAGGCGCCGTATTCCTCAGTTTCTTCATCAGCATGTCGTGCGCCCGATGCAGCCGTGAACGTACCGTCCCTAGTGCGCAGCCCAGCGCTTGCGCCGCATCGGCGTAGGTGAGTTCTTGCAGATCGCACAGCACCACGACTTCCCGGTAATGCTCTGGAAGCGACAACACCGCCTTCCAAACCGCACGCGACGTCTGATTGCGCGCGATGTCGCGAACCGGATCGAATTCTGTCACCAGCTCGGGATCGTCTTCTTCGGCCGGCGAGGTAGTTACGGCTTCCGAGTAACTCTTTTCCATTGCCCGACGTACATAATTCCTGGCCACACCAAATAGGTAGGCGCCCAGCGCACCGCGCTCCGGATCGAAGTCGCGTCCGCGCCGCAGCAGGAAAAGAAAAACTTCCTGTGTTACCTCTTCTGCCACCTGCGCCGACCCGCTCATGTGCAGGGCAAACCTGTAGATAGGACCTTGCCTCCGCCGGTAAAGGGCGGTAAAGGCGTCTTCGTTTCCGTTCAGCGCCAGTTCCAGGAGCTGTTCGTCGGTCCGGTCGGCTAGCAACGCCACCTCAGCCCGCCGCGGCGGGTCCGCTGTTGATTCCACTAGTAATTCAACCCAGTAGCAAGGAAAGTTCCGTTGACTTGTGGACATTCTCTAATGCCCGGTTTCCGCTAAGGTTGAGAAGTCTTACCTCTTGAAATCAAGCGTTTACGCGGAAAAGTCTCTGCCGAGCCCAGCAAAGTGTACTACTTGAGAGAATTGGACTACTGCCTCACGTCCGGCGGGCCTCCGGGCTCGAGTCGGCATCGGAAACATCTGGTCCCAGAATTGCACCTAAAGAAGGTTAAGATGTGCGCCAGATTACGCCAAGTAGATCCCGGGTTAGCAGAGTTGTTGTGGGAGACACTCTTGCATGTTGAAGCCAGCGAGCACTTCAAGGCAGAGGACCCAATCTTTCTCGAATTTAGGAAAAATGTACTGCGCATTATTGCCGACCTTGAAATTTTGAAGTCACATGAGAAACGTGTAACGGAAGATACGGATGAAGCTAAGTCTGGTTAAATCAGGACTTTGTCGCACCAAAGCATCCCCTCACAGACCTACCCCGAAAACGACGGATAATAGCTCTTCTGCAGTTGCATTAAGCCTTTTGCGTTAAGTCTCACGGGCTCTACAGCTTGCACGGAGAATTCTTTCTATCTACAAGAAAACAAGAAATTTCCAAGGTACTGAACATCCTATTTCGCCTTCGCCACCGCCAGGAATACCGCGCCTACGCACGCAAACAGTGCCGCCATCGCCAACACAATCAGCGGCAGGGCGAAGAAAGTTCGATTCCATCCCGCTCCCAAGCGCGCTTGCGAGGGATTGGCCGGGTCGTAGCGAATACTGTGGTGGCTGCCGACAGGGAATTGTTGCGTCCGTTGAAGAGCGGCTTCATAGTTCCTGCTCTCGAAACTGGTGAGTTCGGCAATCACCGGCTTTCCCACCACCGTGTAGAGAACTGCCAACTTCGCCCGGTAAACGTTTTCATGTCCTTCGGGGGTACCCGCAACGACTTCGCTACGCAAGACTTGGGCGTCCGTCTCAGGCCAATTGCGTACGACCTGAATTTGGCGCCAAAAGAAAGGCAGGCTGAAGACGAAGAAAATCGCCGCAAAGATGAAATTCGCGACGGCAATCATGCCGAGCGTTCCGCGCCGCTGGTTGATTTCCTTACTCTTGGTTTTAGCGCGAGTGCTCAAGGTCGGCCATTTCTCGTCGAACGCGACGGTATCGCGCCACAAGATACCAAACGTAGGCAGCCGCAATAATCCACACCACCGCGTAGGCTGACTTCAGGGCTACGATCCCACTCATCTCGAGCCTCCGTGCAAGGCCAGTTCGGTGTGCTTCGCCTCGAGCTGGTTCTCCATCTTTTGCAGACGAAACCGCGCTGCGATGAGCACAATCCCGACACACGTGAATGCCAGGAGGTTCCACAAGAAAGCATGCAGCATCGCAGGATCCAGTCCCGAATTCGCGCCGCCTCCCATCACCGGCGACGGGTGCTGGGTTCGGAACCATCGTATCGACATGTACACGATTGGTACGTCCACGAAGCCGAAGATCCCCAACGCCGCCGCCAACACCTGCGTCTGACTGCCTGCCGCAAAGCGTCGCAGCACCAGATAGCTGACGTAGATCAGCCAAAGCACCAGAGTCGTAGTCAGCCGCGCATCCCAGGTCCACCAGATGCCCCACACCGGTCGCGCCCAGATCGGCCCCGTAATCAATACGATTGTGCAGAAGACCACGCCCACTTCCGCTGAGGCCGCCGCCAACGCATCGGCATTCAGGCTCCTCTTGGCCAGGTAGACAATTGACGCCACGAAGTTCACGAAGAAGCACACGCCCGCCACCCACGCCGACGGCACGTGGTAGTAGAAAATCCGTTGCACGTCGCCCATGGTCTGCTCGGTGGGAGCGACGAACAGCGCCTGATAGGTACTAAACGCCAGTAGAGCAAGCGTCACAACGATGAAGCCAATACCGAGAGATTTCATTCCGCGTTGAGCACACTTTCGAATAGCAGCAGGCAAACGAGCGTGAACACCACATCGTAAACCAGCAGCATCTTCAGCCAGAAATCCGGCGTTCCGCCACCGGTGAGGATCATCGTCGTCGCATCGACCATAGCGAGCAGTGCCGGAATGGAAATAGGGAAGAGAATTAGCGGCAACATGATTTCGCGGCTGCGTGTTCGAATCGACAGTGCGGCAAAAAACGTTCCATTGACCACCAGTGCCCACGTTCCCAACAAAGCCACAATGACTAGTTGCCACATCGGCCCCACCGATCGGAGTTGGTAGAACACCACAAACAGCGGCGCCATTAGCAGCTCCAGCACGACAACGAACAGGAAGTTTCCCAGCACCTTCGCCAGGAACAGCGCATTCGCCGGAGCCGGAGATACACGATATGCGTCCAAAACCTGGTTGCCCAGCTCGCGTGCCCAGGTCTGGTTGAGCGCCACCACTGCGGCAAATAGAAACGCCACCCACACTAGCCCGCCGGCAATGCGCCGCGACTCCTCGGCATTCGGGTTAAACGCAAAGCTGAAGATCACCACCACCAGTAGCGAGAAGAAGAGCATGGAGTTGATCGCGTCCTTCGACCGCCACTCTATGCGGAGGTCCTTCAGCAGCGTCGCAACCGTCACAGCACTCGGGCTCACGCCAAACCTCCCGGGGTTACGGCCACAGCGCTTCGCCGCATACTCTGCCGCTGAATGATCTTTCCTTCGGCCATGTGGACGAATTCGTCAGCCACCGGTTCCATCAGTGTCGCTTGATGCGTGACCACAAAAATTGTCTTCCCTCGATCGCGTACGCGACCTAAAACTGCCGCCATGTCGCGTGCCGAGTGAACGTCAACATTAGAGAACGGCTCATCCAGCAATATCAGCTCAGGATCATGCAGCACCGCCCGAGCCAACGAGAGCCTCTGCCTCATTCCTTGCGAATACTGTCCCACGCGACGCTCAAGCCTCTCATCCAGCCTGACCTGCCGCATGGCCTCGCGGCAAATCGCATCATTCCGGATCCCATATAGACCTGCGAAGTACCGCAGGTTTTCCATCCCGCTGAGCTCGTCATAAAGCAAAGGAGCATGCCCCATATACCCAATCCGATGGGCCAGCCTGCGAATGTCCTTCGATCCCAGCAGCGAAACCGACCCCTGACTGGGTTGCGTCAG
>Ga0126384_10002992_pt1 | contig 10235 bp, 6 predicted proteins | sample PanSoiMetPlot_36_FD_92543 | JGI IMG/M metagenome (GOLD analysis project Ga0126384, IMG submission 92543) | Tropical forest soil microbial communities from Panama - MetaG Plot_36 | ecosystem: Environmental > Terrestrial > Soil > Tropical forest > Bulk soil | place: Panama | collected 2016-02-17 | reverse complement strand
GCAGCCGGTGGCACGCCACGCGAGTTCTGCACCATCACGGTCACCGACGGCATCGCGATGGGGCATGAGGGCATGAAGAGCTCGCTGCCCTCGCGCGAGGTGATCGCTGACTCGGTCGAGTTGACCATGCGCGGCCACGCCTATGATGCCTTGGTGGGCCTCGCCGGCTGCGACAAGTCGCTGCCCGGCATGATGATGGCCATGTGCCGACTCAACGTCCCGGCGATCTTCATCTATGGCGGCTCGATCCTGCCCGGCACTTTCAAGGGCAGGCCTGTGACCGTGCAGGACGTCTTCGAGGCGGTCGGCAAGCACTCGATCGGCGACATGTCCGACGCCGACCTGGACACGCTCGAGCAGAACGCCTGCCCGTCCGCCGGCGCGTGCGGCGCACAATTCACCGCCAACACCATGGCGACGGTGTCCGAGGCGATCGGTCTGGCGCTGCCGTACTCGGCCGGTGCCCCAGCCCCCTACGAAATCCGCGACAAGTTCTGCATGACGGCAGGCGAGCAGGTGCTCGACCTGGTCAAGCAGGGCATCCGTCCGCGCGACATCGTCACCCTCAAGGCGCTTGAGAATGCGGCCGCCGTAGTGGCGGCCTCGGGCGGATCGACCAATGCGGCACTGCACCTGCCAGCGATCGCGCACGAATGCGGGATCAAGTTCGACCTGTTCGACGTCGCCGCAGTCTTCAAAAGGACACCATATATCGCGGATTTGAAGCCGGCCGGCCGTTATGTCGCCAAAGACTTATTCGAAGCTGGCGGGGTGCCGTTGCTGATGAAGACCCTGCTCGACCACGGTTTCCTTCACGGCGAGTGCATGACGGTGACCGGCCGGACCATGGCCGAGAACCTCAGGCGGGTGGAATGGAATAAGGACCAGGACGTGGTCCGTCCCGCCGACAGGCCGCTGCTTGCGACCGGCGGCGTCGTGGGCCTCAAGGGAAACCTCGCTCCCGAGGGCGCGATCGTGAAAGTCGCCGGCATGGAGAACCTCAAGTTCTCCGGTCCGGCGCGTTGTTTCGACGGCGAGGAGGCGTGTTTTGAGGCCGTGAAGACGCGTAAATATAAGGAAGGCGACGTGCTGGTGATCCGTTATGAGGGCCCCAAGGGTGGCCCCGGCATGCGCGAGATGCTGGCCACCACCGCGGCGCTTTACGGCCAGGGCATGGGCGGCAAGGTCGCCCTCATTACTGACGGCCGCTTTTCCGGCGCGACGCGTGGGTTCTGCGTCGGCCATGTCGGGCCGGAGGCGGCCGTCGGCGGACCGATCGCCCTCGTCGAGGATGGCGACATCATCGAACTCGATGCGGACAACGGCACGCTCAACGTCCATCTCTCGACGGCCGAGTTCGATAAGCGCCGGCAGAGCTGGAAGCCGAGAAAGTCTGAGTTCACCTCCGGGTACCTGTGGAAATACGCCGAGCAGGTTGGCGCCGCCTGCAGCGGCGCGGTGACCCATCCGGGCGGAGCGGCCGAGACCAGGTCCTATGCGGACATATGATCGTCTCATAGCGGTGGCGCTGCTCGCCGCCGGCCTCGGCCTCACCTCGGCCATCGCGTTCGAGGGCACGGGGGCGCGGGACGGCGCCGCCCCGACCGTCAATGCCGCGCCGGTGCCACCGGGCGCCGTGACGGCACCAGCGCTCGCGCCGGCGTCGCCGGCGATGCCGGTGCCCTCGCTGGCGCCGCCGAGCAGTCCGGGCGGGACGATACCGGGCGCCATGCGTGCGCCGGATCTCAAGCGCGGCCTGACACCGGGTGAGCGCCTCACGCCGGCCGAGGCGTTCCGGTCCGGAACGCAGGCGCTGCAGGCCGGCGACATCAAGACCGGGCTGCGCGCGCTCGAATACGCCGCCCAGAACGGGCACGCGATCGCTCAGTGGAAGCTCGGCCGCATGTACGCAGACGGCGACCAGGTGCGGCGCGACGATGTGCGGGCGTTCGAATATTTCCACGACATGGTCGATAACCATCCCGACGATAGCCTCGGGACGCCGCAGGCGCGCTTCGTCGCCAACGCATTCGTCGCGCTCGGCAGCTACTACCTCACCGGCATTACGGATTCGCCAGTCAAAGCCAACCCGCAGCGCGCGCGCGATCTGTTCTCCTACGCGGCGTCGTATTTCGGCGATGCCGACGCGCAATATCGGCTCGGCCGCATGTTGCTCGAGGGGCAGGGCGGTCCGAAGGATCCCTGGCAGGCTGCGCGCTGGCTCAAGCTTGCGGCCGACAAGGGCTACTATCAGGCGCAAGCGCTGCTCGGTGTCACGCTGTTGAAGGGCAATGGCATTCCGCGCCAGGTGTCACGCGGCCTGATGTACCTGACGATTGCGCGCGACACCGCGCCACAGGACAAGACGGTGGCTGACCTGCACGCGGCCGCCTTCGCGCAGGCCTCCGACGAAGACCGCGCGCTTGCGCTCGCCTATCTTGAGTCGTGGCTCAAGGGACGCCGCGAATAGAGCGTGCGCTCGGCGCCACTGCGGCGCCCACTGTTCGACACCTCATGTGTGTGTAGCGTGGCCGGCCCCGACCGAAAGCGCACACGCGCGTCTTAGAGCACGCTAGCCCTCGGCCGCGAGGTCGACATAGACCGGAACGTGATCGGAGGGTTTCTCCCAGGCCCTGACATGCTTGTCGACGCCGACATTGGCGAGCCGGTCCGTCGCCTGCGGCGAGAGCAGCAGATGGTCGATGCGGATGCCGTTGTTCTTCTGCCAGGCGCCCGCCTGATAATCCCAGAACGTGTAGACGCCTCCCTCGTCATTTGCTGCGCGCAGCGCGTCGGTGAGGCCGAGGTTGAGCAGCGCGCGGAACTTGGCGCGCGTCTGCGGCAAGAACAGCGCGTCATTCGTCCACGCCGCCGGATCGCGGGCGTCGCGCGGCGCTGGAATGACGTTGAAATCGCCCGCAAGGACGAGCGGCTCTTCCAGCGCCATGCGTTCGTGCGCATAGTGAAGCAGCCTGTCCATCCATTTGAGCTTGTAGGTGTATTTCTCCGTCCCGATCGGATTGCCGTTGGGCAGATAGATCGATGCGACGCGCACCGCGCGGCCGGCCACGCTGACCTGCGCCTCGATGAAGCGGGCGTGATCGTCCTCGCGATCGCCGGGGAGCCGAGGCGTGACCTCGTCGAAGGGAAATCTCGAGAGGATCGCGACCCCGTTGAACGTCTTCTGCCCGTGCACCGCAACATTGTAACCGAGCGCCTCGAACGGCTCGCGCGGGAAGGCATCGTCGAGGCATTTGGTTTCCTGAAGGCACACGATGTCGGGCGCCCGCTCCGTGAGCCACGCAACGGCGGCGTCGGTTCGCTGTTTGACGGAATTGACGTTCCACGTGGCGATGCGCATGGCAAGGTCGGCTCGATGGTGTAACCTAGCCGCACAATGCCCGCGGCGGCGGCGGCCTGGAAGGCCGGGATGGGCTGGCCGCATAAAATTTAAGTTAAATCCCGGCATGCAACCGCCGGAGGGCTGCACCGAATTTACGAATATGTTAGGTCAAACTGGGGTTAGTAAACGGTGCTCAGCGACCCGGCGCTACAAGCAGAACAGGACCGGGGCCGAATGGGGAGTTCATGGCGGTAAGCCAGGACGCTAAAGTTTGATGGGCAAGCGACTAGCGTTAGCAGTGGTGGCTGGGGCGGTGCTCCTCGCGGGAGCAGCGGCCACACGCTGGTCCGGACCGGGGGACGGCGCGGTCGCGCAAGCGCCGCAAGCCGCGCGGCCGGTGTCGGTCGAAACCGCGATCTCCGTCAAGAAGCCGATGCCGGTGCTGCTCGAAGGCATCGGCAATGTCACGATGATGGCGAGCGTCGCGGTGCGATCGCGGCTCGACAACGAGATCGTCGGCATCCATTTCGCCGACGGCGCCAAGGTCGCGAAGGGCGATCTTCTGGTCACGCTCGACACGCGCTCGCTGGAGGCGCAGATCAGGCAGGCCGAAGGCACGGTCGCCAAGGACCTGGCGCAGATCGAGGGCGCCGAGCGCGACGTGCGGCGCTACACCGAGCTGGTCGCGAAGAATGCAACGCCCGTCGTCAATCTGGAGAACGCCCAGACCCAGGTCGCGACGTTTCGCGGCTCGATGAAGGCCGATCAGGCGGCGCTCGAGAACCTCAAGGTCCAGCTCAGCTATTGCACCATACGTGCGCCCATCTCGGGGCGCATCAGCCAGGCCGCCGTCAAGGTCGGCAATTTCGTGCGCGCGGCGGACCTCCAGCCGATCGCGGTCATCAACCAGATGGCGCCCGTCTACGTCACTTTCACGATTCCGCAGAAGTTCCTGCCCGACATCCGACACGCGCTGGCCGCGGAAACCGCCAATGTGGAAGTCATCGTGCCGGGCGAGACCAAGCGCGCCAGCGGCGCGGTCACCATGATCGAGAACGCGGTCGACGCCACGACCGGCATGGCGACGGTCCGTGCCACCATGCCGAACGAGGACGAGTTGCTTTGGCCCGGCACGCTCGTGACCGCACAGATGACGCTGCGGACCGAAAATGCGGTGGCGGTGCCTTCGGCGGCCGTGCAGGTGAGCCAGACCGGGCCCTTCGTCTACATCGTCAAGGATCACAAGGCGGTCGTGCAGGCCGTCAAGGTCGCCCGCACGGTCGGCAACGAGACGGTGATCAGCGAGGGCTTGCAGGGCGGTGAGGCGGTGGTGACCGACGGTCATCTGCTGCTGACCAACGGCGCGCCCGTGACGGTGCGCGACCGCAAGGCCGGCGCCTGAGCCATGCAGATCTCCGAAGCCTGCATCCGACGCCCGGTGATGACGACGCTGATCACCGCGTCGCTGATCGTCTTCGGAGCCTTCGCGTATCGGCTGCTCGCAGTCGCGGCGTTGCCGGCCGTCGATTTCCCGACCATCCAGATCACCGCCACCTTGCCTGGCGCGAGCCCCGAGACGATGGCCGCCTCGGTGGCGGGCCCGATCGAGCGGCAGCTCTCGACCATCGCCGGCATCACGTCGATGACGTCGACATCGGCGCTGGGAACCACGTCGATCATCATCCAGTTCGACCTCAACCGGAACATCGACGGGGCCGCGTTGGACGTGCAGACCGCGCTCACGGTGGCGCAGCGCCGGCTGCCGATCGAGATGACGACGCCGCCGTTCTTCCGCAAGGTCAACCCGGGCGACTTCCCGATCCTCTACATCAGCCTTGTGTCGCCGACCCTGCCATTGTCGACGGTCGACGACTACGGCGAAATCACGCTGGCTCAGCAGATCTCGCAGCTGCCGGGCATCGCCCAAGTGCTGGTCTATGGCGCGCAGAAATTCGCCGTCCGGGTGCAGGTCGATCCGATCGCCGCCGCGTCGCGCGGCATTGCGCTCGACGACGTTCGCAACGTGGTCGCCAAGGCCAACTCCAATACGCCGGTCGGCACGATCGCGGGGGTGCGCCAGGATACGACGCTGATGGCGACCGCCGCGATGCGCAACGCCGCCGATTATCGTGACGTCGTGGTCGCCTACCGCAACGGATCCCCGATCAAGCTGACCGAGATCGCCAACGTCATCGACAGCGTCGAGAACGACAAGATCGCGAGCGCTTTCAACGGCGAGCGCGCCGTCGTGCTGGCCATCCAGCGCCAGCCCGATGCCAACACCGTCAAGGTCGTGGACATGGTGCGCGAGCGCCTGCCGACCTATCGGGCGCAGGTTCCGGCCGCGGTCAAGATGGAGGTCCTCAACGACCGCTCGACCTCGATCCGCGATTCCGTCCATGACGTCCAGGTGACGCTGGGCATCGCCGTCTCGTTGGTGGTGCTCGTGATCTTCCTGTTCCTGCGCAAGCTTTCGGCGACGATCATTCCGGCCCTGGCGGTGCCGATCTCGCTGATCGCGACCTGCGCCGCCATGTACGCGCTCGGCTTCTCCATCAACAACATGACGATGCTCGCGCTCACGCTGTCGGTCGGCTTCGTGGTCGACGACGCCATCGTGATGCTCGAGAACATCGTTCGCCACATCGAGGGCGGCATGCGTCCGTTCGAGGCCGCGCTCAAGGGCTCGCGCGAGATCGGCTTCACCATCGTGTCGATCACCTTTTCGCTGATCGCCGTATTCATCCCGGTGCTGCTGATGGGCGGCATGGTCGGCCGCATCTTCCGCGAGTTCGCGGTGACGATCGCGGTTGCCATCGTGCTCTCCGGCTTCGTCTCCCTCACGCTCACGCCGATGCTTTGCGCGCGCGTGCTCAAAGTGCATCACGAGGGCGAGAAGGAGAATTTCATCCTCGCGATCTTCGAAGCGGCGTTCAGGGCGCTGCTGCGGACTTACGAAGTCACGCTCGGGGCCGTCCTGCGCTACAAGTTCGTCATGCTGATCGTCACGGTCGCGACCATGGCGGGCACGGTCTACCTTTATTACGTGATCCCCAAGGGCTTCTTCCCGGTCGAGGACACGGGGTTCATCGCCGGCACGGTCGAGGGGCCTTCGGACATTTCCTTCAAGGCGATGCTGGAACGCCAACGCCAGATCGCCGCGATCGTGCAGGAGGACAAGGCGGTCGACTACGTGAACTCGACGGTCGGCACCGGCGGTCCCAATCCGACCAACAACACGGGCCGCCTGTTCATCGCGCTCAAGCCCCGGGGCGAGCGCGGCGAAAGCGCGACCGACGTGATCCAGCGCCTGCGCCGCAGCGCCAATGTGGCGACCGGCATGCGGACGACGTTCCAGCCGGTCCAGAGCATCAATATCGCGGGCCGGATATCGAAGAGCGAATGGCAGTACACGCTGCAATCGAGCGACACCGAAGCCCTCTATGCGGCGGCTCCCGAACTTCGTGACCGGATCGCCAAAATCCCGGGCCTGCTCGACGTCACCACCGACCTCTACATCAGGAACCCGCAGATGACCGTCGATGTCGACCGCGCAGCGGCCGCGGTCTACGGTGTCTCGGTCGACCAGATTCGCCAGGAACTGTTCAACTGCTTCGGCACGCGGCAGGTCGCGACGATCTACACGGCGTCCGCCGACTACCAGGTGATCCTCGAGTGCGACCCGAGGATCCAGGCGGATCCCTCGGGGCTGTCGAAGATATTCCTCAAGACGAACACCAGCGGCGGCACTGCAGGCGTACCGGCGGCGGGGCCGGGAGCCGGCATCAATGGCAACGGGGTGCCGACCGGCCCGGCAATTCCGCTGAGCGCGGTGACGAAGATTGTGCCCACGGTCGGTCCGCTGCAGGTGAACCATCAGGGACAGCAGCCGGCGGTGACGATTTCGTTCAATCTCGCACCCGGCTTCACGATCGGGCAGGCGGCGGATGCCATCCGGCAGGTTGAACGCGAAGCGAACCTGCCGGCGTCGATCACCAGCGATTTCCAAGGCGCGGCCGCGGTATTCAACGACTCGAAAAAGGGACAGCTGGTGCTCGTCCTTGCCGCGATCTTCGCGGCCTACGTCATCCTCGGTATCCTCTACGAGAGCTTCATCCACCCGATCACGATTATCTCGGGCCTGCCCTCCGCCGGCGTTGGCGCGCTGCTGACGCTGATGTTCTTCCACATGGACCTGTCGGTCATCGCCATGATCGGCATCGTGATGCTGGTCGGCATCGTGAAGAAGAACGCGATCATGATGATCGACTTCGCGATCGAGCGCCGACGCGTCGGGCTCGGCGCAGAGGCGGCGATCAAGGAGGCGTGCCTGCTGCGGTTCCGGCCGATCATGATGACGACTTTCGCGGCGATCTTCGGCGCGCTGCCGATCGCGCTCGGCACCGGCGCCGGCGCCGAGTTGCGCCAGCCGCTCGGTGTCGCGGTTGTCGGGGGCTTGTGCTTCTCGCAGCTGCTCACGCTCTACATCACGCCGGTCGTCTATCTCTATCTCGACCGCATCGACCGCCTGCTCAAGACGCGGCTCGAACCGCAGGTCGAGGAGATTTCGCAGCTGCCCGATCGGCCGGCCGTCGCGGCGGAATGATTCGCGCGATTGCGTGACCTTCTGAGTTACCACGGGTGTTGCCGACCACTGCGGACGTGTCCGCCGACCCGCCATCGCTGAAATCGTTGATGTTTTCGACCTAGCTTCGTTCTGCCAAAACGCCCGCGCCGGCCGATCGGGGCCTCACCAGACTGAAAGCCGGAAAACATTGCCTTGAGCCATGCGCTCGACGCAACCCAACTAGAGCGCGTTCCGTTCCTCGGAATCGGAACATGCTCTAGATTTTGCTGCGTTGGCGCCGCCGGTCTGTTCGCCTCAGCGCATGTTCGGGCGAAGTGGGCACCGGTTCGCCGACAAGAATATGCGCGACTGCTTGGCGCGCGTGACGTGCGGCGCATGTCGCCGTCTCCCATTTCGCCAAATAGCGCCGATGACCGCGCGACCCAAGAACATTTTCGCAGGGCGCCCACTTTGTTCCTTATCCTGACTTTTCGGAATCGTGCGCTAAACTAGGCGCCGCGAAACGTCCAATGGTGAATCCGATGGTGAAGGTGTGCGACTGCTTTCCGGAGCTCAAGGAGATCACCGAGGCGCGCGAGCGCCGCTACCGTGCGCATCCCGACAGGCCGGCGCCGGAGGGACCGCAGTCCTTCGTCGAGGTCAAGGTGACCTCCATCGGGCAGCTCAACGAGCTGGTCGAATGCAAGAAGAGCGGCCACAAGTTCATCATCAGCGAGCCGGTGCATGTGGGCGGGCAGAACGTCGCGCCGACGCCGCTCGAGTTCCTGCTGTCGGGCGCGGTCGGCTGCTACGCGGCCGTGTTCGCGTTCTACGCGGCCAAGCTCGGCGTCGACTACGAGAGCTTCGAGGCGACCGCGCGCGCGGATTTCGACGTGCGCGGCCACATGATGCCTGACGCGCCGCCGAGTTCGTTCCGCTCCGTCACGATCGACATGCGGATCGTGAGCGACGCTGCACCCGAGCGTCTGCGGGAAATCGAGCGTCTGTCGCTGCAAGGCTGTCCTGGCGTTGCGACCTTGCGCAATCCGGTCGAGGTGCGCTCGAGCCTCGCCGTCACGCCGCCCGGCCAAGCGGCCGTCGCAGCCGAGTAGGGCGGGGCTGACGGGGTCGATATCAGATCGAAAAGCTGGTGCCGCAGCCGCAGGAAGCGGTGGCGACGGGATTGTTTACCTTGAACGAGGCGCCGATCAGGTCGTCGACATAGTCGATCTGGGCACCCGCCATGTACTTCACCGACATCGGATCGATGAGCACGGTCGCGCCGTCCTGCGCCAGCACGAGATCATCCGCCGCCTTGGCCTGCTCGAAGCCGAACTTGTACTGGAAACCCGAGCATCCGCCGCCCTCGACCGAGACGCGCAGCATGCTTCCGGCCGGTTCGGCCTTGAGGATCTCGCCGATCCGCCGCGCCGCCCGCGCGGTCATGGTTACCGCAGCCGTCATGCTCTCGACCGTTGCCATTGTGTCCGCCTGATAGTTAAGTGCGGCCCCGGTCGAGGTCAACCTTGGGCAATCGACGGGCGCAGAGGCAACGATGGCGGTCACGGCGGCGCGGGCGCGCGCGTCCTATGCGGCCGATCCGGTACGGAGCCGCGGTCGGCTGCATTCCGAGCCGGCGAGCGCCACCCGCAGCGATTTTCGCCGCGACTGCGACCGCATCATCCATTCGACCGCGTTTCGCCGCCTCGCCCACAAGACCCAGGTGTTCATCCCGCACGAGGGCGACCACTATCGCACCCGGCTCACCCATACCCTGGAGGTGACCCAGATCGCGCGTTCGCTCGCGCGCGCGCTCGGGCTCGACGAGGATCTGGCCGAAGCGTCAGCGCTCGCTCACGATCTCGGCCACCCGCCGTTCGGCCACGCCGGCGAGCGCGCGCTCGATCGCTGCCTCGGCGACTACGGCGGGTTCGACCATAACGCCCAGACGCTCAGCGTGGTGACGCGGCTCGAGCGGCGCTACGCCGACTTCGACGGTCTCAACCTGACCTGGGACACACTCGAAGGACTGGTGAAGCACAATGGGCCGCTGACCGATACCGCCGGCCGGCCGACCGGTCGCCACGCCGAAACCGGCGTCGCCGGCGCGATCCTCGACTACTGCCGGCTCCAGGATCTTGATCTCTCGCGCTTCGCCAGCGCCGAGGCGCAGGCCGGCGCGATCGCCGACGACATCGCCTACGATGCCCACGACATCGACGACGGCCTGCGCGCCGGCCTCTTCGCGATCGATGATCTCGCGCCGCTGCCGCTCGCCGGCGACATCCTGGCCGAGCTCGCGGCCCGCCATCCCGATCTCGATTC
>Ga0126384_10002991_pt1 | contig 10239 bp, 8 predicted proteins | sample PanSoiMetPlot_36_FD_92543 | JGI IMG/M metagenome (GOLD analysis project Ga0126384, IMG submission 92543) | Tropical forest soil microbial communities from Panama - MetaG Plot_36 | ecosystem: Environmental > Terrestrial > Soil > Tropical forest > Bulk soil | place: Panama | collected 2016-02-17 | reverse complement strand
TCGCTCGCGCTGCCTGCTATTCATCCAGCGATCGGCATTGACTCGTTGCCAGCGGTCAACCACCAACCAGAGTTCACCGCCCACTGCGTGACCGAGGCAGCAGACAAAGCGGTAGTTGATGGGGCCATAGCAATGGCGTGGACCGCGATTGATTTGGCCATTGACGCTAAGGTGCGCGAACGTTTGCTGGCACGCAGCGCCTAAGAAAAAAGACAGGAAGCGAGATTTCTAGCAAGGGTAGGGCTCTAGGGCGAGTCGCGACCTACCCTACCCTGCTCTCACCACAGCTCGCGCACGGGCAACACAAACCCCGGTAAGACAGGATCACCACTCAACGCGGGTGGATCGTCTAATACTTCGACAGGTTGACCTGGACAATAAATGGACACGCGTTTCTCTAACGGGTCGATCAACCAGCCGAGGCGTGCGCCGTTAGCGAGGTACTCTTGCATCTTTTCTTGTAGATCTGCCAGGCGGTCGGTTGGCGAGCGCAATTCCACAACGAAGTCAGGACAGAGCAGTCCGAACCCCGTTCGTTCCTTGGCAGGAAGGGCATCCCACCGCTCCCGCCGCACCCAGGAGGCATCCGGCGAGCGTTTAGCGCTGTTGGGAAGCGTAAAGAGGGTTGAAGAGTCACAGGCGATACCAGTTCCATCCGCGAGTGCCCAAGCGACGAGGAAGTGTGTGAGTTTGCCGTTACGTTGTCCAGTTTCCAATCCTGTCGGAGGTATAATCACCAATTCCCCCTGCGCGGTCAGCTCAATCTGCAAATCTGGATTTTCCTGACACAAACGCACGAACTGCTCTTCGGTGAGCTGGGTTTGCTGGACGTTGAGCTTGAAGGGTAGGCTGTATTCCGTCGCTACAGCGGAGTGAGACATCATCAGCTTCTCCATCTCATCAGAGGCCTCGTCTCGTTAAGGGTAGCACGATTCTAGCATTACCGAGCACTCCCCCTCACCCTGTCTCTCTCCCACAAACGGAAAAGGGGACCCAAAGTCGCAGCGGTGGGAGAATCACATACAGGGGTACCGTTCTACACCCGCGCCAGCGGAACGGGCACCCCAGGAACGTCTGCACGTGTGCGGAAGATCGTGCCCTTACGCTCAGGATCGTCTGTATTGTCAGCAGTCACGATGTAAAGGTCACGCCGATCTTTCCCACCAAAGCACAGGCTAGTGACCGCCTTGGCCGGTACATCAATCTTACGATCCAGCTTCCCATCGGGTGTGTAGCGCGCCGCACAGCTACCGTTGAAAATCGCCACCCAAATCGCGCCAGCCTCATCAACTGCAAGTCCATCAGGCCCGCCCACGGAAATTGGAAGAGCACGCCGGTTGCTGCAGGACCCATCCGGCGCCACATCATGCACGATCAAGTGTTGGGCAGCACTATCGGCATGATAGAGTATTCGTCCGTCCGGAGAGAAACCGATACCATTGGTCAGTCCGACATCCCCATAGAGCTGCACCACTTTTCCTTCGGCATCGATCCGCCACAGTTCACCAGGCACACGAGTGCCAGGCTTAAATGGGTCTGAGCGCAGCGATCCGACATAGACCCGTCCTCCCCTGTCAGTGAAGAGATCGTTGAAACCGGGAATATCCTCCCGTTGAAAGAGGATACGAGTCTCGCCGTCTTTGACGTGACACACGTTCTTGCCAGAGATGACCACACCACCGTTGGCATGCAGAGCGATGCCACCAACCCCACGCCTGCGCGGCACGACGGTTGCAATAGTTCCGTCGGAGGCGCGGCGGTAGACTCCTCCGTTGGTGACATCGCTGAAGAAAAGATTCTCTCCTTCGTCAACGCGAGGTCCTTCAAGCAGGCCATAGCCGGAAGCGATAGTTTCGAGCATTGTCCCTCCCTCCTTTTTTCTCGCAAACGCAGTAGGGACGACCGGCTGATCGCCCCTACCTTCGAGGCTAATTGCTAACAGCTCATTGCTGTCTTCTAATTCAGTCCGTAGACTTGAGCTACACTATCGCCCAACAGATTCCTGCGGGCGGCCTCTGACAGCGGTGTCACCAGATTATTCAGGGCTTCAAGATAATTCCCCGGATGATCGAAGTGCGGGAAATCGGTCGCCCAGAAGAATTTATCGTTCCCCACGTGTTCAATGATATGCGCCAGCGCCTTTTCGTCCGGATCGCCCGAAATCCAGCATTGTCGTTTGAAGTAGAAACTAGGCTTCTCTTTCAACGGCACACTTTTCCCGAGCGCTGTCTCATAGGTCGTGTCCATACGATCGAGGGCGGCACCAATCCAGCCTGCTCCGGATTCGAGCAGCACGACTTTGACGGCGGGAAAGCGATCAAAGAGCCCATACTGAAATAGGACAAAGAGCGCTTGTTGTGGTCCTTGTCCACCGAGGACGTTGTGATACCAATCGGCCCATTTCATATCCTTGAAGCGCTGATACACGCGCTTGGTCGGATGCTCGGCCATGGGATGAATACCCACTGGTACCCCGAGTTCTTGCGCTTTCGCCCAGAAAGGGTCGTAGTCGGGATGGGCATGGGCTTTGTTCGTGAGCGTGAACGGTGCCACAAATGCGCCTTTGCAGCCGGCCTTCACTGCTCGTGCCAACTCTTTTGCGGCCTCATGACCATCTGCCAGGGAGATATGCGCGATCGGGATCAGGCGGTCTTTATAGTCAGCACAGAAATCAATGATCCAGCGGTTATAAGCTTTGGCGTACGCCAACGCCAATTCCGGATCTTCGGTCTCACATTCCCAGGTCAACCCAATGCTGGGATATAAGATGGCCGCGCGTAATCCTTCACGGTCGAGTAGCTCCACCCGTTCCTTGGGGATCATCGAACCAAAAGGCGCCGCCTCCACGTAGTTCTTCTCCTTCATGGTAGTGAGCATTTCGTCAGCGCTACGGCCCATACTACCAAGCAGGGAAAACGCCTTGATATTGAAAAATTTAGAAGGGCGGCCATTGAGTTCGAGAACTTCATACCCTTCATCATTCAGCCGGATGCGGATCGCCCGGTCGCGGAATTGGGGCTCGATATACTTTTCCCAGGTGTCAGGCGGTTCCAGGATATGGCCGTCCGCATCGATGATATTGTTGTGGTTAAGATAGGGTAACGTCGCCACTGGTACGCTCCTCTGGTATCAATAGAGTCTGTATTTTGAACTTTAGAGTTTTGTATAGCAGTCTTGTGCTGTCAAGAGGAAGGGCAGGCTTGCGCTCCTCTTCCCTGACGGAGTATAGAACCGGAGAAGACAGCGCAAACGCTTTTGCCTGGAGGAGGACCATCATGGCTTTCAATCCCAAACACTGGAGTCACAACATCACTGACGGGCGCGACCGGGCTCCGGCCCGGTCCATGCTCAAAGGCATCGGCTTTACCGATGAGGACCTGGCAAAGCCTCTTGTGGGTGTCGCGCACACCTGGATCGAGACCATGCCGTGCAACTTCAATCAGCGTCGCCTGGCGCAGAAAGTCAAAGAAGGCGTGCGCGGGGCTGGCGGGACGCCGATGGAGATCAACACCATCTCCATCAGCGACGGGGTCACCATGGGGACCGAAGGCATGAAGGCCTCGCTGATCAGCCGTGAGGTGATCGCCGATTCGATCGAGCTGTGCGGACGCGGCTATATGTTCGACGCCATGGTAGTGGTCGTGGGATGCGACAAAACTATCCCTGCTGCGTCCATGGCGCTTGCCCGGCTCAACGTTCCCGGCCTTATCCTTTACGGCGGGTCAATCGCCCCTGGACGCTTTCAGGGTCGTGACGTGACCATTCAGGACGTGTTCGAGGCGGTGGGCGCGAACGCGGCTGGACGCATGACTGACGCCGAACTCAAACAGGTTGAAGACGCTGCCTGCCCGGGGGCTGGCGCCTGCGGTGGCCAGTATACCGCGAACACCATGGCTACAGTGATGGAGTTCATCGGTCTCTCACCATTGGGAACGGCGAGCGTCCCTGCACCGGATCCGCGTAAGGATGAAGTCGCAGTCCGCTGTGGGAAACTCGTCATGGACCTGTTGCGCAACAATGTGCGCCCGAGAGATATTCTCACTGCTAAGGCCTTTGAAAATGCCATTGCCTGTGTGGCAGCAACTGGCGGGTCGACGAACGCCGTCCTCCACCTGCTCGCCCTCGCGCGCGAGATAGGACTCCCCCTCACGATTGACGATTTCGATACCGTTAGTAACCGCACTCCGCTGATTGCCGACCTGAAACCCGGAGGACGGTATGTCGCCGTGGATGTAGATCGGGCCGGCGGCATCCAACTGATCGCCCAACGCCTAGTGCAGGGTGGGCTGGTCGATGGGCAGCAAATGACGACGAGCGGCTTCACCCTGGCAGCGGAAGCGGCCAAAGCAGTGGAAACACCGGGGCAGGATGTCATTCGTCCTTTGGTCAACCCCCTCAAACCCACTGGGGGGTTAGTGATCCTAAAAGGCAACCTGTCCCCAGAGGGCTGCGTAGTGAAAATGGCTGGCCATGAGCGTCTCTACCAACGCGGTCCGGCGCGCGTGTTCGACCGCGAAGAGGATGCGATGGCCGCTGTTACTCGACGTGAGATTAAGGCCGGCGACGTAGTGGTGATTCGCTACGAAGGCCCGCGAGGCGGACCGGGTATGCGGGAAATGTTGGGAGTAACCGCGGCTCTGGTGGGTGAAGGGTTAGGAGAGTCCGTCGCACTCCTCACTGATGGTCGTTTCAGCGGAGCGACCAAGGGCTTGATGGCTGGGCACGTCGCCCCAGAAGCAGCCGTCGGTGGACCAATTGCCGCAGTGCGCGAAGGCGACATGATCGTGTTTGACATCAATGCTCGGCGTCTGGACGTCGAATTGACCGACGCGCAGATCAAGGAACGGCTAGCGACCTGGAAAGCTCCGGCTCCGCATTACACTCAGGGCGTGTTCGCCAAGTATGCGGCAGCAGTATCGTCAGCATCTGAAGGAGCGGTCACTATCGCCAAATGGTAGGCAAGAAGCGAAGACGAAACGGAGGAACGGGGAATCGGGGAAACGAGAATAACTCTTTTAGACTCCCTCTTTCTCCCCTTCTCCGAATTCCTCTCCTACTAACACCCAACCCCTTGCTTCCTGAGAGAAGTGCACTATAAAGCGAAGAGATGAATTCTAACCGCGCGTCGTGCAAAACGACGGGCACAGGAGGTGTCCAATGAGTGCAGAAGACAACAAAAAAATCGTTGTCAGCTTCTTTGAGAACTTTTCGTCGGGCAAGATGGAACAAGCCCTGGCGATGATGAGTGACAATGCCACATGGTCGGTGATGGGCAAGCCAGACAAATTCGCGCTGGCTGGTACGAAGACCAAGGCACAGTTCACCGAGCTGGTCAAAGGTATCGGCGCGGCTATGCCAAAGGGGCTGCGTGTGACCCCCAAAGGCATCACTGCTGAAGGTGACCGCGTTGCACTCGAAGCCGAGTCTTACGGTGAAACCGCCAACGGCAAGGTCTACAACAACATGTACCACTTCTTGATTGAAGTCCGCGGCGGCAAGATCCAAGCCGTGCGCGAGTATCTTGATACGATCCACGCCCAGGATGTGCTGGTAGGTTAAAAAGCTGTCAGCGGTCAGCGATCACCTTTAGGGGCACGGCATGCCGTGCCCTCAACATAAAAGATGGGGAGTGCCCATCCTACTAGCGCATCTACGCCGAAACTGTGCGCGAAAACCACCCCCTTCGACTTCACCGCCTGCGGCGGTTACGCTCAGGGCGAACGGCAGAAAAGCCAGCAACCCCAAGGCTCGTTCGTGCTGAGCCCTTCGACAAGCTCAGGACGGGCTACGCGGCAGCGAAGCCGAAGCACAGGCGAATTGGCCGTGGCTCTTACGCACCGATTTGGAGTAGATCCGCTTCTACACACTCCGCGATTGCCAATCTTGCTACGCCTGGGTAATTGCTGACAGCTTCCACGGCCCCCTGCCTGCCGGGCGGGTAAATGTCCAGTACTCCTCAAACTTGCTCGGCTCTAGCTTACTGCCGCGCACAACCTCGCCGGTCGCTTCATTGACGTCATAGTCCAGACAGTTAGCGTAGAAGTACACGGTGGCAAAATCCTGCCCCGTCTCTTGCCATGCCTCGGTAAGTTCGCAGGTACGCACAGCGATGTTCTCGACGTGGTTGATCTTCCCTTCCCGTTTGAGTCGATCAACATCGGCTTGCAGTTGGGCAGCCAGTTCGTCAGTAAGCAGTGAGCGCAGTGGGCTCAGGTCACGCCCCGACCATGCCGCCTGCAAACGGAAGAAGAAATCCATCGCCTGATCGCAAAAACGAGCTTGATCAAACCCGGGATCAAGCACACGCAGTTGTTCAATCCCTTCAGCCAAGTCAGGTGGTCGCGCAGCCGGGAGATTCACTACTGGTTCTGGGGTCTCATAATGATCATAGCTACGTCCCAGCGAGGGCTCCTCTGGCGCATCGTAGCGACTGGAACCAGCCGAGCGCTGGGTCAAAAAACGGTACGCCGCATAGCCAAGCAGGCCCAGCAGGAGCAGGTCAAACAGGCCAGGGCCACCCCACCCTCCTCCATATCCACCATACCCGCCGTAGCCACCACCGCCGAACGAGCGAAACAGCATGCTGCCGAGAAAACCGCCGAGCAGTCCACCTCCTACGCTCCGCCAGAAACCGCCACCGCCATAAGGCGACGACTGGGGGAACGGCGTCGGCCGAGAAAAGGGCTCTTCTCGTCTCTGAGAGTAAGGAGAAGCGTACGGCGAGGAGGGCGCTGAGCGTTGACTAAACGCATTGCCAGGAGACGGGGTTGAAGGCCGTACCGGCGCCGAGAAACTGCGCGAGCCGCGGCTGCCCGACGAACCCCCACCACCGACGCGAGCCTCAGCGAGCACCGCTACGCTACATACCAATAGCGTGGCAACAACACCCGCGCTGAGGCGGATGGCTTTTTGCTGACATCGGAACGCTTGCATTGCCGATCTCCTCCATATAGCAAAATGAGGGGACTCAGTTACCCTGGCGCTCATGAGGCTCTGTTAGTGCGGCATATAAAAGCCCCGCGGATATTGATCTGCCGCCTTCTTCCCAGAGTCCTGTTTCTTGCGGAACAACTGACCCGTAGTTTTATGTTCGGTAGCTGATACTTTCTCCACCTTTTCAGCTTCGATTCCACGTGTCAGCAGGTAACTGCCGATAGTTTTCTCCTGGACAAAGAGGCCAGTGACACGGTAGAATTCGCCTTGCACGAAGGTCGGTTTTCCTGAAAAGACCACAGGCAGAGCGATGTCATCTGCATCCACCAAATCAAAGGTCGTGTAAAGCGGGTCGCCATAGCGGGTGACCAGGTTCGTCACCTTACCGACTACATTCACTGGCTGTTGATCGAAAGTAGGGAGAGATTGGCTGAGTTCGGCAATAGTGTGAGCAACAGCGAGGGCGGGCAACAATACCAGCAACAGCACTGCCGAGGCCACCTGTCCCTTGTAACTTGGATGTTTTTGCTTCCTCTCGCTTTGCGGGAAAGGAAGCCTACTTCTCTGGCTATCTGCCGAACACATGCAATAACGCCGCAATCACCGATGACGCGGTCGCGGTCCGGGCACGCGTCCACTGGAAGATTCTCCATTCTGAGACCTTAGGCGCGCGCAGGCCGCCGCCGAGGTCGTCAAAGAAGGAGTATACCACCGGCGTCACCAGTAGAGTAATTAACAAGCACATGGCCTGTCCCCCTACCACAACGGTCGCCAGCGAGGCACGCGCGGCCGCGCCGTCCCCCTTTCCTAGCGCGATGGGCAGCATACCGGCGATGATAGTCAGCGTAGTCATGAGAATCGGGCGCAGCCGCACCCGATCTGCGGTAATCTGCGCTTCGTGCCGTGGCATGCCCTGGCCGCGGAGGTGGTTGGTGTAATCGACCTGCAAAATCGCATTTTTCTTGACCACGCCCATGAGTAGGAAGACGCCGAGCACGCTGTAGATACTCAAGGGATTCCCGGTCAGAATCAAACTCAGCACCCCAAACGGCAGGCTCAGAAACATCGAGACCATGATCGTCACCGGATGGAGGAAGCTTTCGAACTGCGCGGCCAACACGATGTAAATAAAGACAATGCTCAACACGAAGGCAATGGCGAAGTTCTGCAGCGCCTCGATCATAATCTTGCCCCGGCCCGAATAGGCCGTGGCGTATTCGGGTCCCAGGTTTAACTCCTTCACCATAGCGTTGCCCTGGAGCATCGCCTCGCCAAGCGCTTTGTTATACAGATTCGCGATGACCGTCACTTGCCGTTCTTGCGCGTAGCGGTCGATCTGTGCCGGGCTCTTGCCTGGGAAAAGTGTGGTGACGTTGCTCAGGCGCACGAGTTCTCCATTCCGGGCCGGCACCATCAGTTCAGCTACAGCCGCGACGTCCTTTCGCGCCCCAGGTTCGAGACGGAGACGTACATTGTACTGTTCTCCGCCTTCTCGATAGAAGGAGATCCGCTCTCCTCCTACCTGGGTACGGAGAGCTGAGGCGATGTCCTCAACCCGCACGCCCAGATCAGACGCCTTCTTGCGATCGATTTGTACCTGCACCTCGGGGTGGCGCAGGGCTTGACCAGTATCCACGTCGACAAACCCAGGGATCGCCGAGAGCCGTTGGATCAACGTATTGGCGGTTTGATCCAACACGTCCAGGTCCGGCCCACGGATGATCAGATTAAAAGGAGTCTGGCGGAAACCACCGCCTTGGATCGAGCCGAGAATTTGTACGCTCACACGCAGGCCGACGTATTTCTTCAAGAGCACACGGATGGCTTGCATGATCTCCATCTGTGAGCGTTGGCGCTTGGAGAGATGAGTCAAACTGACGTAGATCGACGCATCAGTGACGTTGCTTTGATACTGTCCACGCACACCGATGGCAGTAAAGAGGTGTTCGACTTCGGGGATCGTCCGCAGATCCGCCTCGATGGATTGGAGGATGGCATCACTCCGCTCCAGCGACGCTCCTGGCGGGGTTTCAACGATCACCTCGAACTCGCTCATGTCATCGTCCTGAAAAACTTCGACTTTGGTCATAGGCAGGAGCCAACGTAACGAGAAGAAGACGACAACGGCCAATGCCAGGGTGATGAACCGATGGCTCAGACACCATTCCAGCACATATTCATAGCCCCGCTCTAACGCCGAGTAGAACCGCGACTCGCGAGCGGTCTGGTGATGAGAGGTGACCTTGAGAAACCGAGAACACAGCATCGGCACCAAGGTGAACGCTACCACCAGAGACACCATGATGGCGAAGGTGGCGGTCAGGCCAAAGCTGCGGAAGAAACGGCCGACCACTGCACCCATGAACGCCACCGGTAGGAAGATCACCACCAGAGATAGAGTCGTCGCCATGACCGCCAGGGCAATCTCTTTCGTGCCCTCCATGGCTGCATCCCACGGAGAGCGATTTTCCTCTTCCATGTGGCGGAAGATATTCTCCAGCACAATGATGGCATCATCGATGACGATTCCGGTCGTGAGCGACAGTGCCATCATGGTCATGTTATTGAGCGTGAACCCCATGTAGCGCAAGAAAGTGAAGGTGGCGATGATCGAGGCGGGAATGGAGATGGCAGTGATCAGGGCACTGCGCCAATTACGGATGAAAAACAGCACCACCAGCGCCGCTAGGAACCCTCCCAGGATCAAGTGCTCCTGGACCTCCTCAATCGAGCGGCGGATAAAGCGGGACTGGTCACGGACGATTTCAAAGCGGATGTCCTGCGGGAGGGTCTTTTTAATTTCTTCGAGCTTGGCCGTGACGCGGTCCACCACCTCAACGGTATTTGTGCCTGACTGCTTGCGAATCAGCAAAGAGACCGCGTTCTTACCATCGAGACGTGAGAGCGTACGCGCTTCTTCCTCACCATCAAACGCATAGCCGATGTCCTTGATACGCACAGGCGCACCCTTGAGGTCGGCAACAATGATATCGTTAAAAGCCTTCGCCTCTTCGATCCGCCCCAGCGTACGCAGTCCCTCTTCGCGAGCTTCCCAGGTAAGGCGACCGCCGGGAATCTCGGTGTTCTGTTTGCGGATCGCATCCTTGACCTGCTGGATCGACAAGTTATAGGCGGTCAGCCGGTCAGGATCCATATAGACCTGAATCTCGCGCTTGCGGTCACCTACCAAAGTGACGGCACCGATGTCCTTGATGGTTTCGAGTTGCCGTTTGACTTTCTTGTCGGCGATTTCGGTCACCTCGCGTGGCAATCGGGCACCGGAAATAACCACCGCCATGATCGGTG
>Ga0126384_10002990_pt1 | contig 10242 bp, 9 predicted proteins | sample PanSoiMetPlot_36_FD_92543 | JGI IMG/M metagenome (GOLD analysis project Ga0126384, IMG submission 92543) | Tropical forest soil microbial communities from Panama - MetaG Plot_36 | ecosystem: Environmental > Terrestrial > Soil > Tropical forest > Bulk soil | place: Panama | collected 2016-02-17 | reverse complement strand
CTGGATGCCCGCCTGCGCGGGCATGACACGCCAAGGCGGGATTTTCCGTCATTCCCGCGAAAGCGGGAATCCAGGTTTTCGTGCTGAATGAGGTTTAGGGATGCGTTCTAGCCAGTTAGCCTGCTCCCTGACACTGCGCGCCCTTCGACTTCGCTGCGCATTTGTTGTTCCTCCCCAAAGATTGATGATACCCCTTCATTGTTGACCCCCCTCGGGCTCCCCTTTCATGCTGCTCACCTGGAACCTCTTGTTCGTCACATAGAGCAGGCCCTCAAGGGTGAACTGCTTGCCCATGTTCTCGGGATTTTTGAGCGAATCGAGGAGAGCTGGTGGTCCACCTAAAGAGAGCCGCGGGGGAAAGATGCGGTTCAAGAGCATCGTCCCAGGATCTGTGCCGCCGCCGATGACATTCACGCGCGTCACGCGGAAGAGCCACTGGGCTTTGTCATAGGAAACGGTGAGCGTATGCAGGTCACCGGCAGTCTTTTCGTCAAACGGCTGAAACGTACCGACAAAGCGCACGTGTAGGGGACGCGAGCGCGCGCGCGCCTGCGCAAAGGCTGTGGATGTCCCTACCATCGACATGAGCCCTGCCGCGATGACGACTGTCCACCTCGATACCATATTGCTGTTCATTCTCCCCTCCGTTTTTCCCGCAGACACGAGCTTGGTAGTTGTGTGCAGTTGCGAAGGAATATACTAAAGATGGCAGTCGGGGAATAGCAGTGAACGGTTCGGAGTTGAGTTCGTGGGGGAGGAGGCAGGATGGCTTACCGGTCGTGGCGGAGGTGCAGCAGCTGACCTAGACGAATCTCGATCGTTCTTGAGCAGCGGAGCGGTATGGACTCATGAGACCAGCGAAGCGCCATTAGGATTCGCTGACGTAGTCAGTGCGGCAAAGATACGGTCCAGTCCCCCGGATGGTAATTCGTGAACTGACCGCCGTAACCGTTCTTGCCACCAGGTAGACATTTCCAACAGATCGTCCTTCTCGTAGCGATGTTCGACGATATGGTAAGAGCCACGTGGGTAGAGAACCACATCGATGGGAAAATCAACATCCGCGGCGCTGATACGCGTAGAGTCAAACGCTAGACAGCCCACCTTAAGAGCAAAGCGCATCGAGTCTTGGTGTTTCAGCGTGCGGTCGAGAATCGGCTTACCATACCCCGATGCACCGATGATATGATAGGGGGTGCCCTGGCCGATCTCGACCCAGTTGCCTTGGGGATACACCAGGTAGAGTCGGTGCTCTCGGTCGTTGGCGAGTTGTCCGCCGATCAGGGTATAGATGTTGAAATGCAAGCCACTTTCCACTAACGCCTCTTTATCCTCATGGGCGACCCGGCGAATCTGGGCGGCAAAAGCATTGACCGTTTTGAACAGACGGTCGAAAGGCTGCTCGTTCTCGGCTATCACCTCGTCGAAATAGGTCAGGGCTTTATCGCGCAGCGACCGCAGGCCTGAGGTCATTAAAAACATGGTCTGATCGTGCTGTTGATAGACCGTCACTTTGCGGGCGGTGATGCATTCACTACCCGATAACACGCGGGTATCCGCGATTCCCACCAGACCCTCATGCACATTAATGCCCAGACAGAATGTCACTGCTCATACTCCTCTGTTTGAGAGCGTTCAGCTACGAACGAAATTCAGACAAGAACTTTAAGCTCCTTGTCTGCTGTACTGACTGCTGACTGCTGACTGCTGACCGCTGGTTTTAAAAGTAACGGCTTCGCCAATCGCCTGCAAGGCAAAAAAAGTAGCAAGAATGCTGTCGCCAACTACGTTGAGTTTGGTCTGGAAGGCATCAAGGAACTCATGCAAGCCGCCAGTGATGATGTCCTGCACATGCGCGTAAGCCAACTCGGCACGCAGTTGCCCGAGATACTGTTCGGCCGGGTTGCGAAATGTCCCGACTGGCGAGTCCGACACAGCGTGCAGCGATTCATCGGCCTTGATCAGGCAATAGTGAATAGAACGGGGAAACTCACGATCGAGCAACAGGAAATCGACAATGTGATCGGGGGTGAGATGATGGTAACGCTTGCGGTACATCTCGAAGGCGCTGGTGGAGCGTAGGACCGCAGCCCACTGGATATCGTCAAAGGGCGTGCCAACATCAGCGACCGAAGGCAGCAGAATGAAGTATTTCACGTCGAGAATACGCGAGGTCTTATCGGCACGCTCCAACAAACGCCCGAGTCGGCAGAAGTGCCAGCCTTCGCTATGCGACATGGTCGCGTTAGTGAGCCCCTCGAACAAGTGGCTGGCCATTTTGATTTCGCGAAAAAACTCATAGGGCGCTTCTTCAACCTGCTCTCCAGCTGCGCTATCAGTGACCATCAGGTAAAAGGTATTCACTTGCTCCCACATCTCCGAAGAAATAATCTCCCGTACCGAGCGGGCATTCTCGCGAGCGGCCCGCAGACAGGAAATGATCGAGTTAGGATTTTCTTTGTCGAAGGTGAGGAATTGAATGACCTTCTCGCGCGTCGCCGTACCATACCGTTCGGCGAAGGGCAGATCATCTCCTGTAGTGATGACCAGAGGGCCCCACTGTTCAGCAGCGCCGACGGGGAGGTCCAGCATCATATGCAAATTGACATCGATGAAACGCGCAACATTTTCGGCTCGCTCAATGTAGCGACTCATCCAGTACAAGCTATCGGCAACCCGGGAAAGCATAATCTCCTCTCATAGAAAGCAGAAGCTCAAAGACAGAAACCTGAGTAGCCGAGTCTCAATGCTGCCTGCGGCATTCTCTACTCATACAATACCCACGTATCCTTACTCCCTCCACCTTGAGAAGAATTGACGACCAACGAGCCTTTCTTGAGCGCCACTCGGGTCAACCCCCCAGGCAAGACGTAAATGTCTTTGCCATAGAGAATATACGGGCGGAGATCAACGTGCCGACCCTCGAAGTGGTCGTCTACGATCACTGGCACGCGGGAGAGGGACAGAGTTGGTTGGGCAATATAATTGCGCGGGTTAGCCCGAATCAGACGGGCGAATTGCTCCCGCTGGGTGGCGGTGGAGTGCGGACCGACCAGCATGCCATAACCGCCGGATTCGTTAGCCGCCTTGACCACCAGTTGATCAAGATGGTCCAGAACATAGCCGAGTTCCTTTTCGTCCCAGCAGCCGTAGGTGGGCACGTTGGGAATCACGCTATCCTCGCCCAGGTAATATTTGATGATCTTCGGGACGTAGGCGTATAGAACCTTATCATCGGCGATGCCGGTTCCTGGCGCGTTGGCCATCGCGATCCGGCCTGCTTTGTAGACCTCCAGCAACCCCGGCACTCCGAGCTGCGAGTCAGGGCGAAAAACCACCGGATCGAGAAAATCGTCATCGATACGGCGGTACAGGACATCGACCCGTTCCAGCCCTTTCGTCGTGCGCATCTGTACCAAGCCGTCGGCCACAACTAGGTCTCGGCCTTCGACCAGTTCCACTCCCATCTGTTGCGCCAAGAATGAGTGTTCAAAATAGGCGGAGTTATAAATGCCCGGCGTCAGCACTGCCACCGTGGAACCCTGCACATAATCCGGCGAAAGATACTGCAGCATGTCCAGTAAGTGACTGGGATAATCATCGACTGGACGCACTCGCGAAGCCTCGAAGACCTGCGGGAAGGTCCGCTTCATGATCTGGCGATTTTCCAGAACGTATGACACACCCGACGGACAGCGCAAATTGTCTTCCAGAACATAGATTTGTCCATCGCGGTCGCGGACTAAGTCCGTGCCAGTAATATGGCACCAGATGCCGCGGGGAGGATTGAGCCCCACACACGCCTCGCGGAACGACTGGGCGGAGTGGATGATCTCCTCGGGGAGGATCTTATCCTTCAAGATCTTTTGCTCGTGATAGATGTCGTTGATGAAGAGGTTCAAGGCATAGACACGTTGTTTCAGTCCCCGCTCGATCCATTCCCATTCTGCCGACTCGACGATGCGCGGGATAATATCGAAGGGGAAAATACGTTCCGTTCCGGCGCTATCGCCATAGACGTTGAAGGTAATCCCCATGTGGAGCAAAGCCCGTTCGGCCGCTTGCTGGCGCTGCAACAGTTCTCCCTCTGAAAGGGACTCGATCTTCTGTTCCAGCAACATAGCGCCTGGCCGGGGATGGCTGCCGGGGAGAAACATCTCGTCGTAGAATCCGCCGGTGTCGTAAGCATCGAATTTGATCATGGCGTTGACACTCCACTGCGGGCAAGAGAGCCCGATGAAGGGGAGCACGCAGTGTGCCAAAGGTATTCCAGAAGGCTGAGGTTGGCCCTCCTGCTAACAGAGAACAAAAAATATCAATGAAAAGAACGCGGGTGTGAGGACGACATCTTGACTGAAAGGCTGCTCTTTCCTCATGCGCTCAAAGCTGGAGCAACAAGAGTGCCTGGTTTTTGGGCACCCTTAAAGCCTGCATCTGGCACTCAAGCGTCGGGCTGAGGGCACAAAGGCGGCTGAAGCCGCCAGATAGGGTCGGTGCCGAGAGGTTAGGAGCCCGGTTCACCGGGCTTGGTTAGGTGAGCCCGACGATTCATCGTTAGGTGGGTGCCGGTGGTCTGTACTAATTGTATGTGACTCGATTTAGTTTTTGCTACTTCCCGCTCGCCAGTTTCCATTCGTCGTCCACCTCTGCAGCAACTTCTTCGAGAGCGCAACGGACCGCATCAACGAGTTCGTCGATCTGATCTCGGGTGATGACCAACGGCGGACACAAGGCGATGTTATTCGACCCGGCCACCCGTGTGATCACCCCATGATCTAGTGCTCTCTCCCATACCTTGCGTGCAATCTGCAGCTCAGCCGGGAACATCTCTTTGGTAGCCTTGTCCTTCACGATCTCGACCGCAGCCATGAGTCCCTGCCCCCGCACTTCTCCAACAATCGGTAGGTCAAGAAGCGTAGTCAGCTTCTTCTGCAAATATTTCCCTTGTTCGCGGGCTTTTTGCACCAGCTTCTCGCGCTCGATGATCTCCAGGTTCGCCAAACCCGCCGCGCACACCGTAGGGTGACCAGTGTAGGTATATCCATGCCAGAAGACATACTCATCACCGCTGGCAAGAAACGTCTGAAATATTTCTTCTTTGAACAGCACTACACCGAGAGGGAGATAACCGCTGGTGACGCCTTTCGCCGTCACCAGAATATCGGGCGTGATTCCCGCCCCCGTTGAAGCGAACATCGTCCCCGTGCGGCCGAAACCGGTAATGACTTCATCGCAGGTCATGAGGATATTATGGCGTGAACAAATCTCTCGAATCCTGGGCAGCCACTCGGCCGGCGGGACGATCACACCACCCACACCCTGAATCGGCTCGGCAATGAACGCACCGATAGTATCCGCACCTTCCCGCTCGACGATCCGCTCCAGCTCATCGGCGCAGGCAAGCTGACACGAGGGATAGGTCTTGCCCAGCTCGCAGCGATAACAATAAGGCCGGGCCATGTGCAGCATACCCGGGAGGCCAGGCTCCATTTGCTTATGGAAGACGGGAATGCCACCTAGGACCGCAGCGCCACTGGAAGAACCGTGATACCCCTGGTTCAAGCTGACGAACTTGGTTTTTTCCGGCTGGCCTTTGGCTTTCCAGTAGGCACGCACGAGACGGATCATCGTTTCGTTCGATTCCGACCCGCCTGAAGTAAAGATAACGCGATTCAAACCCTTGGGAGCAATCTTTACCAGCTTGGTAGCAAGCTGAACTGTAGGCACCGAGGTCGGACCGATTAAGGTCGGCGCGAACGCGAGTTTGTCCATCTGGGCAGCCACCGCATGGTTGATCTCCTTGCGTCCATGACCAACGTGGACGTTCCACAGGGAGGCCAAACCATCAATGTATTTCTTCCCCTCAGTGTCCCAGAGATACACCCCCTGCCCTTTCACGAAAATCGGCACGCCTTTTTTCTGATGCATCTGCAGAGGAACGAAGCCGTGCACCAAGTGGGCCGTGTCTTGCTGGTGCAGGGCCTTCGCGCGTCGGGGAGCGAGGGCAAGGCCGATAGTTTTCGCCCGTGGTCTCATCTGTACAACTTTCGTCGAGGTTTTGGCTTTCTGTTGCATACATTTCTCTCCAGATTCTTCGCTTCGTTCAGAATGATAATCTATTCTCTCTCGCGAACAGACATGGGCCACTACAAAAACTCAGTTGCCTTTTCTTCGCCCTTGCTCCTTTTCCCTTTTGCCCTTCTGCTGACATCGAGCACCGGCATCCTGGACAGAGGTCCACCCATACCTATCCCCTCCTTATACTTTTCCCCTAACACCAAGCGCAGTACAGAGCAAGCAAAAACATGGAGAGAGGGGGCAATGCTTGATCTCTCTCTACGTCCGGCATAAAGAACTTGTCAGCCTTACGGAATACGAATTACAGAATGAAAGAGACCAAGCCTTCAATTCGCATTCCGTATGCTACATCCTACATCCAACCAGGAAGGAGGAACGATGAAAACCAAACGCATGGGCCGGACCGGTTTGCAGGTGTCAGAAATCTGCTTGGGAACGATGACCTTTGGCCGGCAGTGTGACGAAGCACAGAGCTTCGCCATTATGGACACGGCGTTCGAGGGCGGGGTAGACTTCTTCGACACTGCTGATGTGTACCCGGTCGGTGGTGGGCTCGACACCGTTGGCCGTACCGAAGAGATCGTTGGCAAATGGCTCAAGGGAAAACGGGAAAAGATCGTGCTCGCCACGAAATGCTGTGGCGTGATGGGCCGGGGACCCACCGAACGTGGGCTCTCACGCAAACACATCTTCACGGCGATCGAAGCGAGCCTGCGGCGGTTGCAGACCGATTACATCGACCTCTACCAGGCCCATGCGCCGGACCCAGAGACGCCACTGGATGAAACACTCCGGGCGTTCGATGATTTAGTACGGCAAGGAAAGGTTCGCTACCTGGGTTGCTCGAACTTCCAAGCCTGGCTACTCGCCACCGCCTTGTGGACCAGCGATAAACTCGGCTTGGCGCGCTTTGACTGCGTCCAGCCACGTTATAACTTGCTGTTTCGCGAGGCCGAGAACGAAATCCTCCCCCTGTGTCGCTCTCAAGGAGTCGGAGTCATTCCCTACAATCCGCTAGCCGGTGGGTTTCTGACCGGGAAATACAAACCCAACACGGAACCAACCCCAGAGCTGCGCTTTGGCTTAGCTGGTCGGACTCAAGCGATCTACCGTAAACGTTATTGGCAAGAAACACAGTTCGCGGCTGTGGCTCAGATGCAAGAATTCTTCGCCGCGCGCAATAAATCGTTGACGCAGGTGGCGATCGCTTGGGTGCTGGCGCAGCCTGGTATCACCGCCCCGATCGTCGGCGCGACCTCACCCGAACAGTTACGGCAATCATTGCCCGCTACCGAACTCGCTTTGGATGCAGAAGAAATGGAAGTGTGCAACGAGACCTGGTTCACCATTCCCCGCCACAGTGATCCGGCGGTAGCACTGCGCTAGGGCAGGACCTAGCGAATCGGAGAAAGAGGGAATCACAGAAGAGGAAAGAGGCGCTTTCTATTTGCTCCATTTCTCCGTTTCCCTGTTTCTCCGTTACAGCATCTCATAGAAGCTGCCTTCGCCCGGCACGAACAAGCGACTGTAGAAGCGCATAGCATACGAGTCGGTCATCCCGGCCAGGAAATCACAGATCACACGCTTACGGGCGGTTTCATCGCCATCGACCAGCGCGCGCTCGTAGTCCTCACCGTGATCTTCAGGAAACAGGCCGACCGACCCTTGGCCTTGATCGAGCACCGCAAAAAGACGTCGCAACACCTCTTTGCCTTTGTGCCCTAAGGTAGTAACACGGGGATTGAAGATCACCTTGTACGACACAAACGCCTTAAGCACCTCGATGCGCACGCGGCTGGCAAGCTCCGCATCAATGCGCCCATCCGGCTGAATGGCGACGGTGCTGGCAAACTCGTGAATCAGGTCGCGGGTGAGCATCTTGCGTGCGACGCGCCCGGCACTATGCTCTAACTCTTCCAGGCGTTCGGCAATGCGAAGGAGTTCTCGGCGGATCACTTCGTCACTGACAGTGTGTTCCAAGGGAGCGAGTTTTGCATTCACCGCCTGTACCACCCGTGACGACGGGATACGCTGAAAATCGGTCACGCTGATGAGCCCGGCTTTGAGGCTGTCTTCCAGGTCGTGCACCGAGTAGGCAATATCATCCGCCACGTCCATGATCTGGCATTCGCAGCTGCGAGTAGAGCCGCTGCCCGTATAGTTGCTGACGGTTTCGACCAGTTCACGATCCCAAGCGTAAAACCCCTTAACTGGACTGTCAGCTGCCGCCACGGCCGCGGCATCAATGCAGGTTTTGTATTTTAGCACGCCGTCGAGCGTCTGATACGTCAGATTCAAGCCCGCGTAGGCGGCGTGTTTACGCTCCAAGTAGGTGAGGAGGCGAAAGGTCTGAGCGTTACCCTCGAAGCCACCGTGGTGACGCATGAGTTCATAGAGGGTGTGTTCGCCGGTATGACCAAAGGGGGGATGTCCTAGGTCATGCGCCAAACACACGGCCTCGACTAGGTCGGTGTCCGCGCCAAGCCCGAGCGCGATGCCTTTGGCGATCTGGGCTACTTCGAGCGAATGAGTGAGCCGGGTACGGAAGAAATCGCCCTCGTAGACGCCAAACACTTGCGTCTTTCCTTGCAACCGGCGAAAGGCCGCAGAGTGAATGATACGCGCCCGGTCGCGCTCAAACTCGGAGCGGTAGTCGGTCTCCACACCCTTGGGCTCGGGGGTCTGGCGATAGGCATCCTGAATACGAGCGGGTGTGACCACGCAGGGCTCCTTACGTTATCTTCCGGCAGGGCGATAGTGCAACTGTTTATTTTCCGAAGCGCGACAATCCTTGATAACCAAAGTCCTCTGGGTCGAGACCGACATTGACGCGAATATCGTTGCCCTCACGCAGCGGCAACACCACGTTGGCCGCGGTCGCGGCGTGTTCGTCAAGAGCCAAACCGAAATCGGCCTGACGGGTCGAGAACACGCCGTCTTCGCTAATCGCTTGGCCACCGCCGACCAGAATGGTCTTCCAGTACTGGCCAGCGCGGTCATAGATCTCTTTGTAGTAACCACGGAAGAGTTCCTTATCGATCCAAATAATTTGCCGGCCGTAGGCGTAGTAGGGATCTTTGGCGATGGCCTCAACCAGCCACACCGGGCGTTTGGTCAAATAGAGATTGGTCGGCCACCAGGCCGCCCCCGTCCAGTGTTCGCCACTGTGGTCGAACATTTTGCTCTTCCCGGGCCACGGCATGATCGCCGCGTTTTCATCAGCCGGCAACAGCAGGCCACGCTCGGTCTTTTTCCAGTGTTTGGGGGTTGGCAAAGTGTAAGGGACCAGTGCCTCCTGCTGACCAATCAGCTTCCAGGTGAAATAGTGAATCTTCCCGGAAAACGTTCCGCCGTCATCACGGCTGTAGTGTGAGCCGAACAATCCATCCGACGTGTTGGCTGCTGCCAAACGCCGCACCCGGCGCAAAACCGGGACGTAAGCCCACACAGAGGTCCATTTGTCTGGGTCCAGGTAGACCCAGGTGAGAGTTGCCAAGCCCACCGCATCATAAGGGGCGACGCCGAAAATCAAGGTTTTTGCTGCCACCTCATCGGGATTAGGGATCGGGCCACTCCACCGTGCCCCATACGGTATGACTTGACCACGCAGGTCGACGTACCGTTCCATAGCGCCAGCGTTCACCCAGAAGATATTGACGAATACGTCTAAATCATCGACCGGTCCACCGGCTAGCGCGAAATTGTACATGACTTTATACGCAATCTGGGGGTCCTTCTCATCAATCTGCGGAAAAGGAAATCCCCCATCCGTATAGCGCGGCCAGGTACCAGTAGCAGTTTCGATCATGACTCCATCGGCATTGACGGTATACTTGCCCGCATTGGCTTCGGTCAGCTTGAGAAAGCGACTCCCCCACTGCAACCCTTCGGGCGGCACGTCAATTACCTTAGAGAGGTGGTAGCCAAGTTCGAAACGCTTCAGGATCGCCTCTGGCATCTTGCCTTTGGCCTCCTGCCAGTTAGTCTTGTTTAGGGTATCCCCAGCCTTGAGGTCAGCATGGGCTGGTAACGCTATTGCGCCGAGCCAGACCAGTACCCATATCCCCATGAATTTCCTCCTGATCACCGCCATCGTTGTGCCCTCCTTATATCTTCAGCCAGTCTAGAACTGTACAGAAAAGCCTTCTCCCTCTTCAGTCTCTT